>Ga0116228_10002820_pt1 | contig 15126 bp, 12 predicted proteins | sample S1TSphfallax_2_FD_89694 | JGI IMG/M metagenome (GOLD analysis project Ga0116228, IMG submission 89694) | Host-associated microbial communities from peat moss isolated from Minnesota, USA - S1T2_Fc - Sphagnum fallax MG | ecosystem: Host-associated > Plants > Peat moss > Unclassified | place...
AGCCATGGAATAATTGACATTTCCAAGAAGCCATTGATCAATTGGTTCATTCAATATTATATAGATCATCTAGACTACTAACAAGGTGGATTATGAATGGTAAATAAAGTTATCTTTGTGAGGCATTTTAATGTGCCTTAGCAAATGAGAAACCAATTCAATGTATGTGGAACTTTGTGTTTATCAATTGCATTAATAATTCCCCATAAGTAAAACTTAATTGGGAATTTTGAACATTCCTACATTCCTTTCTCATTTGGAAGCCTTCAAATTGAAATATTGTATTTCCAAATTTTTGTATCCTTGAGGTTGTTTTTTCCACTATATATTTATGTTTTTCATTTTGAAGCACTATTTGCTTCATAAACTTCAACTATTGTCATTTTTCTTATTAAAATTTGTTCCTTTGAGTATTTGTAAGAATTTAGTACTCTATTTGTACTACCACTTTCCAAAAAAAATTGATTATTTGTCCTTTTAAAGTTGCAAAAGTGTATTTTCATTTCTTACTCAATAATTGATTTTATCTCTCAAACCCAAAATATTATTGGGTAGTCTTAATTTTGATTTTTCATACACAAATCAAAAACATTCCTTATTGAGATACTTGTTAAAAATTGAACTCAAGTGAAAAAGCTTGGGAAAAACTCACTTTAAAAGTGTTGTATTTCCATATCCTATAAAAATAGTAAAACAATTATTACTGACCATTAACATGGTATGTGTGATATTCATGACATTTGTTCCAAACATTATTCCTTCCATTAGGATATGAATATAAAGACCCAATTACATTATTTTCATTTTGTGATGAATATGTGCAAATACTAGTGGAATCATAGGTCTTTCAATCATAAAACGTTTGAAGAAATTTCCTATTGCATTTGGAGGGCACCTTATTTCCATGAATATCCTTATAAGAAAGAGGAATGATCTTGTACACCTACCATTCTTGAGTGGGAGGGTGTAAGTTGCCTATAAGTAAGCATAACTTCCCCCCCACACCTACTAGACCAAAGATCTTTGGTAGTCTTATCCTTTTCCTAATTTACATACAATAGACCTTGGTGGTTTCGACACATGTCTATTGAATATTGAATTAAATTATAAGATTCCACTTTGAAAATAGAATATTCCAAAGTAATTTTCATTTTCATTCACAAATTTTACTTTTGACAAATTTTTGGCAAAAATTTCAGCATTTCCAAAATAATCTAATTTGTGTCAAAGCAACAAGGTAACTATAATATGTTTAGACTTATGATAGGGTTAGCCAAATCTAGTCTTACATTTTGAGCATGTTCCCCACTTGTGGGCCATATTCACCTTATTTTAGGTGTTTTGTTTTAGGAACCCACACACCTTGAAGCTTTACCCTACAAAGATTATATATATGGATTCCTCATGTTTACATTGACTTTGCATACAAACAATTTGATATGTCCATCACATCACATGAATTTGATATATAATATTTTCACCTTTGTTTTCCAAACCTCAAAGGGCAAAGATATGAAATCAAAGCTCTTTTATGGCTAAATTGGAATTGTAGATTTCTTATACAAAACATGAAAATGTTTTTTCCATAAGGACTTATGTTTGGTTTTGAGGTGGGGCATTTTTCAAAAGTTTTTAAAATTGGTTCTCAAGAAAACGATTCAAGATTGTATTTACAAACAAAGAATGAAAGAAAAATCATGATGGAAAGATCAATGACATTTGGTGATAGTTGGTTAATGCTTCATAAGTGGGTGGATTATGGAAAAATAGTTTATCACTCACTCCATGTTTAAAAGTAGTCATTTTCAAAGATTATATCGTTATGTGTGTTTTTCAAGCATTTATCATTGCTATAATTGTGCAACTTTCTTTTCCACTTTCATTTTCATTTCATCCACTTAAAAATGAATTGGCACATGATGACCTTATACAACAATAACCAAAATAACATAATGGTTTACTATCAAATGGGTAATGGATTTATCAAATGCCTTAATTAGTGATTGACTAACCTAATCGATGACAAATGCCAATGTGATCATTATATAATATATTTTGAACTACATATTTAAATGAACATTTCCACAACTTGAAGAAAGTTGTTAACTTTATTTGATGGAAATTAATGAATATGCAAATGGTTATAATTGTAAATGTTTGACCCATGTTGATGGGTTGAAATAATTATTTTTTCATGTATTGAATATCCACATATTCTATTATATAGGGGGTTTTTGAACTATGAATTGATTTGCATTTAAAAAATAATTATGCATTGCATTACAACCATATCTAATCATAATTGATGAACTGCATTTTTTGTTACATTAGTGCAATACTAGTAGGGGTGACATCCAAAGTGGTCCATTAAAGTTATTGTTAAAATCATGTTTTATTTGTGTGGATGTTCATAACATGTTTTGTCTCTCACACTTATTTTGTCATTATCCTTGAAATCCTTCAACCTTGTGTGAACACCCAAACAAAGGATGAACCATGCCCAAAACAAAAAAAAACCATAACACCAACTTGTTTACCTTATTAGGCTAAAGTCTATTTCAATGGATTGAAAGGTTTAAGGTTTTGTTCAATTTATGTGTTAAAGCCATGTGATAAACTATTATTCTTTGCTAGGGTTATGGGCCAATCCTATTTTATTGGGCTAGGGTTTAAGGCTACAAATATAGGGCTAGAATATAGATTTATACAATTAAATGGTCAGGGCTATGCCTATGCTTGTAACTAGGGCTATAAAATTATAAGACTATATGGCTTGGCCTACACCTATGCTTAGGTTTTGTGGGGTTAAAGGTAAAGGGGTAAGGCTAAAGTTCATTTCATGGGATTTGTGTATTAGGGTTAGGGTTTAAATATATGGTCAAAGGTTGTAAGGTTTGAACCTTAATCTCACTTGATTCTACTTCTAACCCTAAAACATTAAAAGTAGAATTGTGATTTGAAACTTTAAAATTTGCCACCAACCTCATGACCCTAACCTTAAACTTTGAAGTTATATTATTACAATTTACACCCGAAACCATAATCCCTAATCACCAAACCCATAGCCATAAATATTAACCCCAATTTTTATGCCCTAAAATCCTAATTTTAACCACCAAAATTTAATTTTAACCATAACTATAAAATAATAACCCTAATTTTTGTGCCCCAAAACCACATTTAGTCATTGAACCCTAACTTTAAAACAATGACCACAATTTTTATGCCCCAAAACCTTAACAATTATCACCAAACCTTACCCCTAAAACATCAATTCCAACTTTTATGCCCCAAAATGTTAAACATTTTCACCAAACATTAACCTCAAATAATGACCCAACTTGTATCCTTGAAGACTATGAAAGAGCAAGGTGATTTGCAACCTTGCAACTAGGTTTTTGAGTTGTAACAATTGTTTGCAACTCAACATATTTCAATGAATGTGAGTGTTATCACACAACTTGCATGAGTTGCAACAAATGCAATTCGCCATATGTGAAACCATATAAATATACAACTTGTGCAACTCAATTACAATTATGTAAAAACAACTATTATGCAATTCTAATGTAATTAATCTGCAATTACCATGGTAACATCATATTTAAATTACTTTTCATCAATCCATCAAAATTTGACAAGTGGCACTATGGGGATTTTTGGGTCAAAACTATTTTCTTTTTGAAATATTGATCTTCATCGTCCATTATGATTGTTCATTTTATATTGTGACATGTGGCATAGTTGAAAGTTATCACATGGCATATTATTTGAACTTTGAAAAAAAATAAAAATTAGAATCTATTTTAGCTAGATAGGTCGATATATATATGCATAAGTAGGTAGGTAAAACTAAGTAAGTAGGACATACCCACATTACATACTTATTTACCTACCTAGGTAGGTAGGTAAAAAAATTGGACTAATTATTTATTTACCCAAGTATGCAAGTAGGTAAGAAGTTAAAAAGTAGGCAAGTTAAAAGATAATCATTAAAAAAAATTATTTTAAATTTTGCATTTAAAGTTAGGCTTTTTTGAACTCATCCCAAATTAGCACATGTATCAAATACACTGGAAAACACACCTTCTTATATAGTTTGTGAGATGAAATTCAAAGATAAAACATATGGGTTAAATCTTTTAGTTGCACATTAGTCACAAATTGGGTTGCAACTAAAAAACAAATCTCCCACATTTTGTGTGTTTATTTTTAATTTTGTTAATTATAAAACTAAATAGATATTATCTAATAATTATATATGTCAATTAATTATCTGAAATAGTCATTTCAATTAGTTTTTTGAATTAATCAGTTTAGTTCAAATAATTAATTAGCTATTTATTAAATAATTAATGATATAAATTCAAATAAAATTCAAATGATTAATCATCTAGATTCCCAATTTTAATTATTTGGATAATTTGATAGTTAATTATTTTAACTAATTATCTAAGATAATTAATTTAATTGATTATTTTAATTTAGATGATTAGCTAGTGAGTGTTTAAAAATTAATTTTTAGATAATTAATTCATATAATTAATTTTGTGAATTAAGTAACCAAATTTTTATGAATTAATTTTTTTAATTCATCTATTTTTTTTAGTCATTTCAAATAATTAATTATATGATTTAATTAACTTAGATTAATTATTAATTCTTATGTAATAATAATTTTTTAATTTTTTAATTTTTAATTTTTAATTTTAAAAGTATCAACTCATTGATATTTAAACAATAGTCACAAAATTATGAAAAATAATATTTCTATAATGACAACATAATGGCATATCAATAGGAATCATAGTTGACAACTAGTTGCAAATGTCATATCTAATGGGCGAAGGAAATGTGTACATGTGACATAATCATATGTGTCAATGTTGTACATTAATTGCAACATAGTTGTTGATTGGGTGTTAGATTTACATCGATTGTAATGTAGTTGTCACATGCAACTAAAATGCAACTTATCAAGAAGTCAAACATGATTGACAATGTTTGTATGTACCATGCATACATTAAACTATATAGGTGTCCCATTTTAAGTTAAGTTGCAACTATAGTACAACTTCCTATTTTTTAAACTTAAATGGCTTGTATTTTCATGCTCTAGTTGTAATGTAGTTGTATATTAATTTTTTTGGAACTCTAGTTGTAGGGCAATGTAGTTTAGCTCGACACAATATTTCATAGTGAAAATTTTAACCATAATGACCAAACATTAAACATAAGAACAATGACCCTAATTTTTATGCCATAGAACCCTAAGCCTTACACAATAAGGTTTAAAGCTAGGATATGGGTTTGGGTTTCAATTAAGGCCAAATTTGTTTTTCACATTTGGGACCTTCTAGAAGGTTTTCACATTGGAACATTACATAAGCCAAAACATCTCTCCCAAATTTTGTTTCTTTCACATTTTCACTTAAGCAGTGGACATAAATTTCTTTTCAAATAAAGATGAGGAGTTCTTTGATGTCATGAAGGAGAAGGACGCTTCCATGGGTTTTTGTGCATCACATGCAATTCACAATTTCATGACCTCCTTCAATGCCAATTATGTGGGGGAGGGTGCTAATCAATCAATGATTTGGCTAATGGTATGTATAATGTTTTGGTTACAATGTGAACAAAACCATATTTGTTCAAAACTTCAACAAATTTTAGCATATAGTTGAGTTTAATGAGTTGGCATCTCTTCACACCTATTATTGTGAGCCATGTAAAACATGGATATAGATGAACTTCTCACATTGAATATGGGAAACCATTAAAAATTAATCTCAAGTAGTGGCTTTTCAATTTCATTTGGTACCTCAAGCAAAATAATGTGACGATGTAAATGCCTTCATGTGAAATTGGTCAAAAAGTTCATTGTGCAATGATGCACTTTTTGTTGTGTCGTGCATCAATGTTGTAAATACAAACAAGATTCGTTGGCTTACATTTGAAAAAAATTAAAAATTAACTACCCATATTAAATATTTTCCTAATTGTATTGGATTCATTGACAAAACCTTAGTTAAGATTCACAAACCATTGAACAAGGCACACAAGACATGGTTCAATGAACAATACAATCATGGTTGACCATTGATGCCTATTGATCTACATCAGCATTGGCCACTTGAGTTCATATCATGATGTGATGCTCTTGTGCCATTTGTTTAACTATTGAAATTGGCACAGTGATTTTGTCCATGGAGATGGTACTTCAAATACTCGTTAGGATACCCTAGTTATGGGACATTACTCTTTGTATATTGTTTTATGGAACACATGAAATTAAGGGGACATTTTTGGTACATAAGAATGAAATATTAAAATATTAAAAAACTATTTTATTAAAATTGAAATTTTATTTTTATTTATTTTTATTTTTTGTAATCTATTATAAGCACACTACTTAAATTTAAGTAAGTTATAAAATTTATTTATTTGCAATAAGTTATAAGGGCTATATTGGTTTGCATGTCATTTGGGAAAAAATGAAAGTAACTTTTCATGGAGTTACATGTGAGCAAAGATGTTCATTATGTGATGGATCAAGAAGCATGAGTTGGCCCCAAATGTTCACCCCAAGGTGGTGAGACATGTAAGCTACAACATTGTTAGGGTGGAATGAAATATTGGAAGGTTGAATTACAAATGGCATCAATTCATGAAAATGTTTCCTCCATTAAAAAAGTATTTTGATATTTTTTTACTTATAAATTTCCTTGAAATGCAATTGATGGATTCTACACATGTTGGGTGATTGGTGAACAAATGTAATTTATGAAAATGAATTTGGTTCATAAGGAGATGTATAATTACAACTACAAAATTGAACATTCACACATTGTAAAATTCCTTTTATTATAACAATTGCAATATTGTTCAATGGATTACATTTGCAAAACTTTAAAACAATTGGATTGCATTCGCAAAATTGCTTATGATATTATGTGCAAAACTTTGTAAGATTACATTTCCAAAACTACTTTTACTTGTTACTTGAATTCATCATTAGTAATGCAATTTAGATCTCAAGTTGTTGTAAGATTCATGATTTTTGTTGCATTGCACTTTCATGACCAAAAACTAATTTAGTAGCAAAAAGAAACAACTTGTTTCATAAGAAATGTATATCATTTAAATCATTATTCACTTTTTTAAAATTTACATTTTATAATGCAAACTAAGATGCAATAAATTAACAAGAGATATATGAAAAATTTCCTTCGTCACTACCTTTACTAAACGTTATACTCCAAAGTTTTAAACTTGAAACAGATTGTAATTTCAATGTGGTAGTCATTTGCTTATGTTTCCATAAGAAAATCTAGGTTTTCCATACTCGATATTTTTATAAATAAAAACCTTAATTAGTTAGCCCATTAAAATTCATGTGCCAATAACCTAACCCCAACAAATTAAACCCTAAACCCAATCCTGTTAAGCCTTAAATGTAGACCTTGAGGCTTTAAGACAAAACCTATAAATATTATACCTTAATGGTAGACCTTTTAAATGAGTACAAACCAATTAACGAATATTAAATGAGATTAAAAAGACATATTCCTTGAATGTTTCCCATCAATTTTAAAGAATATAAATTTGTCAAAAATATAAAAATATACTTAGGCCACCATATATCTAGAGCACCAATATCATCAGTTTTAATGTGTCCATGTGTAGGGTGAAATAATATTAATAAAGGAATAGAAAAAATGGTGATGTTATGATTCATTTTTGGTATTTATTAATAGGTTTGAACCCAAACCTTAAACATAATTTAATGAAACCCTTAAACTTTTAACAATAGGTCTTAATCCTATTGTGTTTTTTGTAGTGAATCAATGTCACAAATTTCAAGCATGTAAGAAATGTCAAAATTCATTATCTTTTCTATTGGTGTGGCTGTCATTTGCTCCATTGAGTTTTAGATTGTTTCATAATCCAAAAATTAACAAATTGTGATTGGTGGACCAATGACAATCATTAATGAACTCCAAAAAAAAAGACACAAACCAAAGGCACATGTTACCTCATAAAAAGCTATGACAACCTTTATTGTGGCATAATTGACAACATAAAACCTTTCAAATCTAAACCATAAAGGGTGTTTTAAAGCACAAAATTTTGAAAATTTTCACATATGACATAACAAATTTATTGCATTAAACAATTTATATTCAATCCATACAATTCATGAATTAATAGCAAGGTCAAAATTTTCCAAGTCATAAACAATGTGGAACTTTTTGTATCACCTTGGACTAATTATGTTTTACACCAACCCTAAAATAATGTGATTATATGATACCTTGATCACTACACAAATTTGAACCTATATGCAATATGTTTGAGTTATTCAAAAAATGTTGGTTCGTACCATATTTGTACCACACACAAAAGTGGTGCAAATTAAAACTAATATCACCCCCCTTGACATTAAGGAGACAATCACACAATGAAAAGACCATTGATCACAATGTAATAGTATCATACACAACACAATGAAGTCTACCTATAACAAACTGTTGTTTGAAACCATAAAATGGACATAGACATAAAAACAAAACACACAAACATACACCCTTTACCTTAAAAATTGAACATCATCTTTACTATAAAACCTTAATCAACCTCTACTGTGCACACACAAACCACAAAATGAAACTTTGAAAAAACTTGTTTGAAAAAAATGTTTCCTAGACCTTTAGGACAAACCTTTTAAAAAGAAACACCTTTTTCACCTTAAAATCTTGAAAAAAGGAAACATTTCTCCAAATTGGCCTTTGCCACAAACCTTGCAAAAAAATATTAACTTTTAATTACTTAAAAACCTTGGAAATAAGAAATGCCAATCTAAATCAACCTTTCCGATTTTTATTATTTTCTTCTCCTTCATTGTTTGCACCTCTACTATGTTTTTAGATCTTTATTCCCACACATCTCACAAATGTTAGATTAAATCCTACTTCCCCTTGGGCCTTCATCTAATGTTTTTCCTAATTAGATTTGGGGGCGGACACCTCTAAAGGCAATCCTTGATTTTTATAAAACTTGCTATCAACTAAATGGCACTCGTAATTCTAAAATCCTTCTTATCATAACTTTTTTATTTACCTTGTTATACAAATGTTATTACAAATCCTTTTTACTGCATGTTAACATATAAAATATTAATATGAATATTGGTATTGAAATATTGGTTGTGACATGAGGCAATATCGAATCAAGTCAATACTAGCCTTATATTATTTTCATTTTAGCTTCTCATTTTGTCTTGAGCCAAATTTCGTGTACATTATAAACAATTCAAGTGAATGTGAAATTAATTGATTTGAAAGAAATTCGGTTCCATTATTGGTTCCACAAATAGCAAATATGGAATAGTTAAACGTAAATAACCAATGTTGTGGGGCTTTTTCTTTTTTGAACAAAGAACCAAAGGGTAAAGGTCAAAGTATACGGGCCCTTGATCAGTGGCTTAAAAACCAAAAAAATGTTATGACCCTTGATCAACAATTTTCAAAATTTTAAAAACTATTCAAAAAACATGTACCTTGAACAACTAGTTATTTGAGAAAATTAAAAATGAAAAACTAAAAGTTAGTTTAAAAAATAAAAAGCCATCAACATTGGTAAAATGTGTATACAATAAAAACTAGTGTTGGTAGGTTCCTTGGTTTGAAATGTTAGACTTGGGAAGTTCAAGTTCAATTTATTGTGACTTAGACTTAATAAAACTAACACCTTTTTTTTCTTTTTTTCTTTTGGCACAAATGAAAAAAAATTCATTGTAGAGAAAAAAAGAACACATAACACCCTAAAGGTTAGCAAACACACAACCAAGGGGAGAGGAATCACATGCCAACTAGACACTGAAAAAACTTACCCATTTTGGGTAAGCAATATGACCACCTAACATCAATATAATCCTTATTGTAGAAAAGGAATTGTTCTCCCCAAGTTTTATCAAATGAATTAAGATAGTCATGTTCCAATTGACGAATGTGCGTATTCTAGTTGATGTCCTATTCCATTCCAACTTAACATAGTCTAACAATGCCTCCCAAACAAAACTTTGTAGCTTTTTTTGTTGATAACATTTTTCATGGAAAATAAAATCATTACATTCAATCCAAATAAACCTCTTAGTTGGGCCAACATTGCATGGAACTTGCGAACCCTTTTGGGGAGTTTGTCCTCATTGCATTGCTCCCATGAAGGGAATTTCCATGGTTTGAATTGTGGTCCTCAAATTTGCATGCATTTGACAATGGTAAAGGCCCATTTCCATGTTCTTTGTGCTTGTGGGCATTCATAGAATCAATGGAAAATCTTGTTGAACACACTCGTACAACACCACCCACACACTTTGGATATGTTCGTGTTGGGGAACATTCACCAATCGTTTAACTGCTATTGCTTTATGCCATGTCGCCCAAATGAATCCAAATTCCTTTTTTGCTCACTTTTAGTGCCATACTTCCTTCCACCCCAACTTTACTTTGTTGGTGAAACTATTTTTCCATTTTCCTTACATTTTTTTTCCAAGGATTCACATGGCTTCAACCACTAGCAACCATTTTTGGAATTGTAGTTAAGCAAATCAATCTCATGATTTCATTTCCATCTATTAACATCAAGTTGTAAATTTAGCTTACCTCAAAAGATCATAAATTCCTTCTTGGCAGGCCCTTTTTTAACAAAGGTCACTCAAACTTGGTGGAACACTCTTTGCAAATCCCCAAAATCCGCTTGAATATTTTTCACACTACATTTCAGTAAGAGGTGGGTTTGGGCACTAACTAAAAATATCGCGAGCTCAAGAAAGAGGCCACCTAGGATCACCTCATGTGCACAAGTTAGTCTAGATTCACTACTAATTTGACATATAAAAAAAGGTAATTGATATGCAAATTGGGAAAATCCTAGACCAATTCTTTATCCTTGGGGTGTTTTGACTCCCTTTATGAGCCTATGAGTCCTCTCCTTTAGCAAATTATCTATGATCCTTTCCCAAATGATCCTCTCACCTTCTTCTAACCCATAATTATCTATGATCTTCGTGGGTGAGCAACACATTGTCCAAGATAAATTGAAGAAGGAGTGCAATATGGTCAAGGCTAATCACCTCCATTAAAATGTTTTGCAATTTTTTTTGCAAGACTTTTACATAAATCTTGTATGAAACATTCAAAAGGTGATGGGTCTTTGATTAGAGTTCATTTTTCGAACTCCACCTTTATGTAGAAGGTTGATCAGGCTTCAAGTGACATTATTTGGAAACTTGCCTTTATCAATTACCTCTAACATCATTTTATAAAAATCATGCCCAATAATAGGCCAAAATTTCGTAAAACATTCCAGGGCAACATTGCCATTAGGTCTAGGAGCCTTCCTTGTTATTATCTCCTCGATAAACTCCTTAAACTCCATCTTTGTAATGGGTTACTCTAGTTCTTTGTTCATCTTATCGATGAAATGAATAGTGACAAACATCCAACACTTTGCTTAGAATACTAATAGTTTTTTTTTGACATATCATTTTCTTCATAAATAAAATTTGGAATAAAATTTTGTGCAATTTTTATCCAAATCTCTCTTTTCTCTAATCACTTGGCCTTAACTATCATGTAACTTTGTGACAATAGACACCTTAAATTTTTCAAGAACAACAACAAAAAATTCTTTGGTGCATTTTTTTTTTCCCTCACCATCTCATTCATGTGTGTATTTTTAGGCTGATGAGTTTCTAGCGTTCAAATGTCATTCAACTTGGTTTTTAAAGAGCCCACCACCTACTATAGAATTGGGTTTTTACAATTTGCTTGGAATGCTCCATGTGCATTTTCAAGGCTTATACGTACATCCCTTTTTCAGCACTTGAATTATGTTGCTTTGCATTTATAAAATTCTTTGTAGAACCTAACTACTTTGCATAGTGTGCAAAAAACATTACAAATGTAAGTGTGATTTGTAAAATATGTTGTATTTGTTCTTCTATTTATTTAAAAACCTTATGTTCATTTTCCAAACTTTTTTTTCCTACCCATTTAGTTGTATGATTACTGACACTAATAAATGATCTAATAAGCTATAGTCTCCTTTCATCACATACGAACTTGGAAGGTGGAACCTAATGGGAAATTCATCCGATCCAAAAGAGACAAAATCTTGTTACCATCCATTCTACAATTATCCCATGAAAACAAAAGATTGTATGGGGATTTAGGATGTTCTGTCACATTCAAAAAATTCTTCATTGCTTCCCACAAAATTCTTTCTTGATCAATTATGGTCCTACCACATTCACTTGTTTTGTTAGGTTGGTGTTCCACCATGTTGAAATCTCCTAATAAAATCCATCTACAGTCTTTTGGTAGTTCTTTTATCATTAATACCCAAAACATGCATCTTTATGCCATGTCATTGGGTGCATAAATGTTGGCCAACGTTAAATCACCACCTCTTAATCTATTGATCCTTATCCAATGAAAGCAATTTGTCATGAAAATGCATGTTTAAATGACTAACTTTCTCCACCTTTTTACTACAAAGGAGTTCACCTTCCTTCCCAACTCTTAAGTTTGGATCATCTATTGAATAGCCTAGAATAACATCAATTGTCCAGCTAATTGCATCCTTCCACAATAGTTTACCTAACTACTTAGCCTTGTCCCCTTTAAACTTATGTTTTTGTAGGAATAAAAACTCTATTTTAGGGGTGAAGCCATGAACATATGTATTTAATTTGTAGATTGTTTGATCATCATTAAATTTGAGTGCACATTGAAGCTTAGGAGATGCAACTTCATTGTGTGTTGGTAATGTCTTTGAAGGGAATTCATCCTGAGCCCTTCCCTTGTGTTTTAGCTTGTGATCTTGCTTGGTCACGCTTCCCAAATTCCCACATATCATAGAATGAATTTTTATTATGCTTGATGTTGGTTTTTCTCCTTGCAAAAACCTTCAAATTTCAAACACTAACCTCCTGCTCCTTCACTCCATCAAATAGTTTTACAATTGCTTCATTAGTCCTCCTTGGGTTTATTTGAGTTACATGAGATAATGCACATAACTTCTTGGATATTGTGTCCAACATAGATTTGCCAACTAAATTGGGGGTGGAGTCTAGTTAAACATTTTAAAGTAGGAGTGGGGGGCATTGGGGAGGTTGTGCATCTACAAAATCTTCCATTTCTTCATCTTCATCTACATTTTGACCCGGTGAAGCATTGTAATAAACACTTGCTTCCATTATGGATGTTGTTAGGGACTTTAACAGTGGGAGGTTGCCCACATGTATGTGATTTCCTGCATCAAGTTTGTCTTCTCTTTATGTTGTCACCATTGACTACACTAGTTGGGCTTGTAAATTGCTAGAATGCACTTCATTTGCAAATGTTTATTGGCCTTTTAATTCAATTGGAATTATAACTTCTTTTGACGAGTTGCCATTTCTTAGTGGGGAATTCCTAACATTCAAATTATTTTGTTTCCCATGCACCATTAAACCTTTAAAGCATTCACCTTGAATTAAAATGGATCCACATGTTTGTAAAGTTAGTGAAAAGGGGGTCCCTTTTCTCTTTGGGTAAACGTTGGTATTAAGTTCGAATGACACCTTTTGTCATGTCATAGAGCTTCAACTAAGGTTGCATCGGTTGTTACCAAGATCTTTTCCATCAAATATGCTTGGCTTACTTCGTGTAGTTGAGCCTTTAGTTGGACTAATGTCACTTGGGTTAACACATGAGTTTGCAATCATGTCACCAATGCACTTTTAAATGAAGTAGTAGAAAGGAGAGATCCGTGGGAACTTACATTTGCTTTCACTTGGTTATAATGATGGTTTTCAACAATGGTTTCTTGCATCATGGTGTTTTCATTTCCAACTTGCAAATTGATTTTTAACAACACATTACATATTTTTCTAGCCACATAGTTCTCCCCGTCTTTTTTTTTTGTTCTAAGCTTGGGTTGCGTCAATTGCTTCACATTACTTTAACCAACTCTCATTCCTTGCCACATTACAAGTGAAATTTTTTTATGGTGGACAATTTTGAATCCTTCATCATCTATTGTTTCAACCATGTTTTTTTTAGTTGAGTTAAGTTTAATTTGTAGGTTTTACTTGAGCATGTAGACTTGCCCTGGAGATGAATTTTTTATAATTCTAATTCATGAATGATGTTTCCATTCTTGGAGATCGTGATGGATCTTGAAGGATTGTGGTGCCTTGCCAAATTCGGGTAGTCCTTGACCTTGTGGTCTAATGACATACAAAATTGACATCACAACATGTGGTGATCATAATTATTCACCACCTAATCAAGGCCATCAAGTCCTACAATCAATAATTTATCTACCCACCTTTTGCCAAGTTCCAACTCCACACAAAACCTTGGGTTTCAAGCATGAAAATTGTTACAATCTATACTACCCATTTTGCTAACATAGTTGGCAATTTTCTCTTCCATGGTTTTATATTCTACTAGAAGCATCCTTGGTGTTATCCAAGTAGGTAGTTTGAGGCCCATTGGATGGTCTAGATTGAAGGCTTGAACCCTTCTTTGATAAATGCAAAACACCATGGTAATTTATGTGGAGTGAGTGCCAAGATTGCCTTGGCATTTTTAGGGGTTTCAACATTAAAAAAGATAAATCCTTTCTTAACGTCCATCTTGAACATTATTTTCCTCGAATTGTCCTTTGTTATAAATGAGTTGAGAATTGACAACTAGGAAACAAGCTAGTTGCCATCTATGATTTTACCTCCAATGAAACTTGCTATGATAATATGTGCCTTGTGATAGTTAATATCTACTCTAAGTGTGTCCAAATTTAATGCTACATGTGGCATAGACTCCAGTTCTTTAATGAACAAGCCATGATGATTCCTTGAAATGCTAGAGGAGGGCTTCACCATTGGTTGATTTGATGGGGTTGATCCACCTTACATTAAACTCCCATGAACCCAAAACCTTACCCCACTAGTAAAAATCAGCCAAAATGTAACCAGTCCATTTACGACTACATGCGACTTGTAATCATTTGCGACTAGATTTGGGAATATTGCAACTACAAGATCAAATTTCAACTATTTTGGTCATTCTCACAACT
>Ga0116228_10002824_pt1 | contig 15122 bp, 16 predicted proteins | sample S1TSphfallax_2_FD_89694 | JGI IMG/M metagenome (GOLD analysis project Ga0116228, IMG submission 89694) | Host-associated microbial communities from peat moss isolated from Minnesota, USA - S1T2_Fc - Sphagnum fallax MG | ecosystem: Host-associated > Plants > Peat moss > Unclassified | place...
AGAATCGCCCGCATCCCCGGCTCGAGATTGAGCAACCGGGCTGCGTCATCGAAGTACGCCATGGCATCGCCGAAGACGGAGACGTCCCGAAGGGTGGTCGTCATTTGTCCAATACACCTCGCATTTTGCGCTCTGTTTGGATAAACGCCAACCCCAACCAAACCGTTGCACCCTCTTCAACCGGGAGCGGCGCTCGCGCGTGACCCGGGAAGGGGCGACGAAGTTCGGGCTCGGTGAGCCCGAAGCCGAGTGACGCCGCCGCCCTTGTCATGCCGAGCGGAGGGGCGCCCCGCTCTCAGGGGGCGGGGGCGCTGCTCTGAGGGGGCGGGGGCGCTGCGCTCGGGTGGGCGGGATTAGACGTTGAAGCGGAATTCGACGACGTCACCCTCGCGCATGACGTACTCTTTGCCTTCGCTACGGATTTTGCCGACGGAGCGCAGGGCGTCGAGAGTGCGATACTGGACGTAGTCGTCGTAGTCGATGCACTCGGCGCGGATGAAGCCGCGCTCGATGTCGGAGTGGATCTTGCCGGCGGCCTGCGGCGCCTTCGTGCCCTTCGCGATCGTCCAAGCGCGGGTTTCTTGCTCGCCCGTGGTGAGGAACGTCATCAAACCGAGCAGGTCGTAGGTCTCGACGATCAAGCGGTCGAGCCCGCCGACGGCGATGCCGTAATCCTCGCGGAAGGCGTCGGCTTCCTCATCGGTGAGGCCGGCGAATTCCGACTCGATCTTGCCGGAGAAGGCGATCGCGCGGCTGTTCTCCGCGGCCGCGTGGGCCAGCACCGCCTGCACCATCGGGCCCGGCGCCGCGATCTGCGCTTCGTCGATGTTGGCGACGTAGAGCATCGGCTTCGCCGTGAGCAAGAAGAGTTCGCGCGCCATCTCGAGCTCGAGCGAATCGGGCGGGAACGAGCGCGCGGGGCGGTTCGCCTCGAGCGCGGCGACCAGCGCGTCGAGCGCGGCGAGCTGTGGGGCGAGCTTCGGATTCGTGCGCGCTTCGCGGGCGAGTTTGTCGCGCCGGCGCCCGAGCGTCGCGAGGTCGGCCAGCGCCATCTCGATCGAGATGATCTCGATGTCGCGCAGCGGGTCGGGCGAACCCTCGACGTGCGTGATGTTCGGATCCTCGAAACACCGCACCACCATGGCGACCGCGTCCGTCTCGCGGATGTGCGAGAGAAAAGCGTTGCCGAGCCCCTCGCCGCTTGCGGCGCCGCGGACGAGGCCGGCGATGTCGACGAAGCGCACCGTCGCGTGCACGATCTTCTTCGTCTTACTGATCTCGCCCAGCACCTCGAGCCGCCGGTCGGGCACCGGCACCTCGCCGACGTTGGGCTCGATCGTCGCGAACGGATAGTTCGCGGCCAATGCTTGAGCCGACCGGGTGAGGGCATTAAAAATCGTCGACTTGCCGACGTTTGGCAGGCCAACGATACCGCATGCGAGCGCCATAGTGACGTACGCTTCGACTTACACCGAAGGATTCGTCCTTGGCCCGTCGGACATATCGGCGATGCGGCAGATGAAGGTCGACAAGCTCGGGATCGATTTGCTGACGCACGATCCGGTCGTCATCCTGAAGGACCTCGAAGGCAAGCGCTACCTGCCGATTCTGATCGGTCCATTCGAGGCGACCGCCATCGCGCTTGCGTTGGAAGGCACCGTCGTTCCGCGTCCTCTTTCGCACGATCTGATGCGCGCGCTGCTCGAATCGCAGCACGCGAAACTCGAGCAGATCGTCATCCACGACATCAAGGACTCGACGTTCTTCGCCAAGCTCGTCGTGCGCACGAACGGCGAAGTGCAGGAGATCGACGCGCGTCCCTCCGACGGCATCGCGCTCGCACTGCGCATGCAAGCGCCGATCTACGTCACCGATAAGATCGCGCTCGAGGAATCGGTGCCCGACAAAAAAGCCGAGGTCGAAGACTCGACCAAATTCAAGAAGTTCATCGAAGAACTCAAACCGAGCGACTTCATCGAATAACCGTCGCGAAACGCCACCGCGGACAGCCGCTGCGGACAGCCGCCTCAAACAGCCGCTGTCGAACGCATCGTGTCATGCCGAGCGGAGGCGCGCAGCGCCGGAGTCGAGGCACAGCCGCAGACCCGAGGTTGATCGCGGCGCCGCAGACCTGAGGTTGATCGCGGTGCCGCGACTGCGGTTCGCTTGCGCGAACCTCCGCTCGGCATGACATTGGGGCACGAGAGCGAAGCCCGGGCGTTGCCTTTTGACCCCTCGTTTTAGGAGCAGTATCAGTGGCAACGGATTCGGCCGAGATCGGCGTGTATGGCGGTTCGGGCTTTTACAGCCTGATGGAAAACCCCAAGGAAGTCTGGATCGAGACGCCCTACGGTCTGCCTTCGGATAAGATCGCACTCGGAGAAATCGCGGGCCGCAAGGTCGCCTTTCTGCCGCGCCACGGCAAGGATCATCGCTTTCCGCCGCAGTCGATCAACTATCGCGCAAATGCCTGGGCGTTCAAGGAACTCGGCATCACGCGCATCATCGGGCCGACCGCCTGCGGCTCGCTGCAGCCGCACGTGAAGCCGGGCTCGATGGTCGTCGCCGACCAGATCGTCGATCGCACGAGCGGCCGCAAGGATACGTTCTACGACGGTCCGATCACGACGCACGTCAGCTTCGCCGATCCGTACTGCTCGCAATTGCGCCCGATCGCGATCGATGCGCTCACCGGCCTGGGCATCGAGACGCACGGCACCGGCACGATCGTGATCATCCAAGGGCCGCGCTTCTCGACGCGCGCCGAGTCGAAGTGGTTCTCGAGCCTCGGCTGGGAGGTCATCAACATGACCAACTACCCCGAGTCGTATCTCGCGCGCGAACTCGAGATGTGCTACGTGAACATTTCGCTGATCACCGACTACGACGTCGGACTCGAAGGCGTCGAAGGGATCAAGCCCGTTTCGCACGCCGAAGTGATCGAGGTGTTCTCGAGCAACAACGAACGCGTGAAGCAGGGCATCTTCAAGATCATCGAAGCGATCCCGGCGGAACGCACCTGCGGCTGCGGCACGGCATTGCAGGGCGCGCGCTAGATGCGCAAGATGCGCGAGCAGATCGACCTGATGGTCTACGTTCGCGCGTTCGGCGTGCTCGCGCGCAATCCGACGGTCGTCGTGGTGCCGCTGGTCGCGGCCGTCGCCGGGGTGCTGGTGGGACAGATCACGAGCGTGTCGGGCGGTGGCCTCGCGAGCGGCTTCACCGCCGGCATCTCGCAATTCATCGTGCAGTTGCTCGAACTCTTCGGCCTCGGCGTCGCGATCATCATCGGCGATGCCGGCTGGCGCTTCGGAAGAATTTCGTTCGACGATGCGTGGCAAGACGCGCGCCGGAAGGCGGGCGACATCTTCTTCGCCGCGTTCGGCTTCACGTTCGTGCTGAACATCGCGCAGTACGCGCAGACGATCATCGGCGCGGTTGGACTCGTCCTCGTCGCGCTCGCGGTGTACGGGTTGATCTACACGATCGCCGCGGCTGCGATCGGCGGCGTGCCCGGCAGCGGCGCGATCGGCGTCTCGGTGGAGCGCGTGCGTTCCGCGCCGCTCACCGCCGGCATCCTCACCGCAATCACCATTCTGCTGCTCTTCTTCTTGAGCCCGATCTTGGCGACGGAGATCGATGCGGCCGTGATCGGCATCGGCGTCGAACAGCCGATCATCGCGGCGCTGATCGACGCGGTCGTGCAATCGATCGTCGTCGGTTATCTCGGCATCGTGATGGCCAAGGTGTACAGCAGCGTGTCGTTCTCCGGGCCGCGCTGGTAGCGTTTGCGGGCAGCGAACGATCTGGCGGTGCGCGGGGCGGGGGCGGTTAGCGCGTCGTTAGGGCCATTTTGGCGAGGTCGGCGATGAGGGCGGGGGAGACGTTGGATTGGGCGATGCGTTCGGCGTCGCCGAGGGCGGCGAGGGTGCGGACGATCGCGGCGGGGTCGCGTTGCGGGAGCGTTTCCAGGCGATAGGCGATGTCGGGCGCGAGGAGCGGGGCGTCGGGTGAGAGGCGCAGCGCGAGCCAATCGCGCGTGAGCGTTTTCACCACGTCGAGGCCGTCGGAGAGCGTCGCGCGCGTTGCCCAAGCGTTCGCGTCGGCCTCATCGCCCGCGATGGTGGCGAAGAACCAGGCGATGGCGGCATCGCGCGTCGTGCCGTCGCCGTCGAGCAGACCGCGCGCGCGCGTGATGCTGCCGCCGGCCGCACTCGCGACGCGCGCCGCGACCTCGGGATCGACGCCGTCGGCGGCGAGCACCGTCGCGACCTCGGCGTCGGTGAGCGGCGCGAACGTCACCTCGACCAGCCGCGAGCGCACCGTCGGGAGCAGGCGCGTCGCCGACGTCGTCGTGAGCAGCAAGAGGACGTCGGCGGGCGGTTCTTCGAAGAATTTCAGCAGCGCGTTGGCCGCCTCACGCGTGAACTCGACGTCGCCGAGGATGAACACGCGCTTGCCGCCGGCATACGAGTGCATCGAGAGCTGGCGCACGAGGTCGCGTGCACTGGTCTCCTCGCCGTGGAACCCGGCGCCGTCGCGCTCGCCGATCTTCACCTGGCCTTCGGCGACGTAAAGGTCGGGATGCGTTCCGCTCGCGACCTGCGTGCAGCCGCTGCAGTGTCCGCAATAGCCGAGCAGGCCGTGCTTCGGCGCGACGCAGAGCAGCGACTGGGCGAGGCGGCGCGCGAACGTCTTCTTCCCGATCCCGGCCGGGCCGGTGAACACGTAGCCGTGCGAGAGCGCCCCGGGCGCGAGGTGCTCGAAGAGCTGGCGCGGACCGGCGGCGCCGGCCACCTCGAAGCGGCCGTCGATCACTGGTGCGCCGCCGCGGCCGCGTCCATCCGATGGGTGATGATGCCGAGCGCCGTCGCGCGCAGATCCTCGGGCGCGCCGGCGGCGTCGACGACCACGTAGCGCTGGCGGAAGCGCTCGGCCAGCGCGTGATAGCCGCTGCGCACCCGCTCGTGGAACTCGAGCCCCTCGCGTTCGATGCGATCGGCGGTGCCGCGCGCCCGCACGCGCTCGAGCGAGAGTTGGGCGGGCAGATCGAGCAGGATCGTGAGGTCGGGCGCGATGCGGCTGGTGGCGGTCATCTGCAGACCGAGTAACATCTCGATGTCCAACCCGCGACCGTAGCCCTGATAGGCGATGGTCGAATCGAAGAACCGGTCGCAGAGAATGGTCAGACCGCGCCGGAGGCCCGGCACGATCACGTCGTTCACGTGCTGCGCGCGCGAGGCGCTGATCAAGAGCGCCTCGGCTAATGGATCGATGATCGTCGCGGGATCGCTCGAGATTTGTCGAATACGATCCCCAAGCGGCGTTCCGCCGGGCTCGCGCGTAACGAGGACGTTCGCGCCGCGGTCCCGTAGGTCGTGGTCCAACCCAGCAACGAGCGTGGATTTTCCGGCGGCTTCGATGCCCTCGAACGTGATGAACATTCGTGCTGGGCTTCGTCATCGGTCATCCCGGCTCCGGGAGCGCATTTATTGTTCAACGAGCTGACCAAGCTACTCAATAGCAAGCCGAAAGAACGGCGCGCCTCGCCTCGTAAGAAGGTCCGCTTCAACCTGCAATGGATCAAAAGTCCGGCGGAGTACATTCCGGGGCGCGTGACGGAGATGTCGCTGACCGGTCTCATGTTCGCGACGAAGATTCCGCCGACCGACAAGCAGTTCGACGTCATCGTCGACATCGGCACGCGCAAGGTGCGCCTGCGCCTCAAGGCGGTGCGCTCGGGCCAGATTCCGAGCGGCGGCGAAACATGGTCCGTCTTCGGATGCAGCTACAGCGGCGTCGCCGCCGACGACTACGACGCGATCGCGCGCGTGCTCAACGGCCAGCCCGAACTCACCAACAAGGCGGCCCAAGAGCTCGCCGGCATGGACAAGAACGACGACGCCTACCGGCTCTTGCCCATGAAAGTGCAACAGCGCGTACTCGACGCGCTCGTGCGCTCGGGTCGCCTGAACATGCCCCAACCCAATCAGCAGCCGCTGCTGCGCATGCAGAGCCTCGGCTCGCAGGGCGGCAAACACCGCGTTGCCGTCCACAGCCGCATCCCGGGCGGTGCGGACGGCCCGCAAGCGTTCGACTCGGTGCTCATCATCGATGAGGCCGGCCTCGTCAAACTCGAGAGTTAGCCTTCGGTTTTGTAGATTCGCACGCGGCGGTTGGGTTCGAGGCCGGTGCTGCGGGATTGCAGGCGGTAGCGTTCGGCGAGTTGATGCTGTTGGCGCCGCACGTATGACGTTTGGGGCGTCAGTTCGATCGCGCGGCTATCGAGCAGCACCTGATACACGGCCTCCTCGGCTTCGCGCATCGCGATCTCCTCGACGTCGAGCGTCGGCAGGTTGAACACGTCCTTGAGCGCCGATTGCACTTGCGTCGTCGTGTTCGTCTTGATCGAGTAGATCGGCACGTTTTCCGCGGCGATCGACTTGAGGCGTTCCGACTCTTTGCGCTCGAGCGTCTTGAGCGTGACGACCACGTCGGCATCGTCCCACTTGCGCGCGATCGACGCGTTGACGCGCAGGTTCTGGATCGCGCGTTCGATCTTGTTGCGCGACACGCCGTAGGGGAAGATCATCAGCGGCTTGTCGGTCTCGCCGGCCGTTTCGCCGTTGGGGCCGAAGAGCAGTTCGTCTTCGCCGCGCTGCGTGCGCGGCTGCGTGGTGATCTCGGCGACGGCGACCGCCGCCGGATCGGCCTCTTGCACGATGTCGAACGCGCCGCTCTTCGTGCGTTGACGCACTTCGGGCTGCGGCGTGTATCCGCGCAACAGCGCGTCGACGACTTCGCCGACGTTCTGGTGGATCGCGAGACGATCGCGATCTTGGATTTCGATCAGCACGTCGAACGTCGGTGGCGCTTTGCGTTCGAGCACGGTCTTGCGCGTGCCGCGGCGACGCGCTTCTTCATCGGAGAGCGTGACCGCGCTGATTCCGCCCATCAGGTCGGCGAGCGTCGGATTCATCAGCAGGTTCTCGAGCGTTTGACCGTGCGCCGTACCGATCAATTGCACGCCGCGTTCGGCGATCGTGCGCGCGGCCGTCGCTTCGGCTTCCGTGCCGATCTCGTCGATGACGATCACTTGCGGCATATGGTTTTCCACCGCTTCGATCATCACGTTGTGCTGCTGCGCGGGAACCGCGACGGGCATGCGGCGCGCGTGGCCGATGCCCGGATGCGGCACGTCGCCGTCGCCCGCGATTTCGTTCGACGTGTCGACGATGACGACGCGTTTGCGATCTTCACTCAACACGCGCGCGCACTCGCGCAGCATCGTCGTCTTGCCGACGCCCGGTCGGCCCAGCAGACAGATGGATTTTCCGCTCCGGATCACGTCGAGAATGATGTCGATCGTGCCGTACACCGCGCGTCCGACGCGGCACGTGAGGCCGACGATCGTGCCGGTGCGATTGCGAATCGCACTGATGCGATGGAGCGTTTGCTCGATGCCCGCACGATTGTCGCCGCCGAAGGGCGAGAGGCGGGACACCACCGCTTCGAGGTCTTCACGCGTCACCGGGTTGTCGGTGAGGAAGACGAAGTCGTCGTCGAAACGCGCTTCCGGCCTGCGACCTAAGTCGAGGACCACTTCGATGACGCTCTCGATGTTGGGCAATCGGACGAGCGCCTGGCGGATGGGGAGGGGGAAGATATCGAGGAGCTGCGTCAGCTCCCAGTTCGGCGTGAAGGACTCGGCGTGTACAGCCAACTTCCATCCTCAATTGTCTGAATGTTCGCAGACATCGATCGGCACGATCGGGGAGCCGTCGCTGCCCTGCGACGGAGCAAAGCCTTCGTTGAGGCCGCTCGCTTACCTTTTCATCATTCCCCTTGAAGAAGTTTGCCAATCAATTCCGTGCGCCGCGCACTCTGCGTCTTGCGGTAGATGTTCTTGATGTGTTCGGCGACGGTGCTCTCGGCGATGAAGAGATGCTTGGCGATGCTCGCGTTGACGTGATTGTCGAGCATCAAGCGCAACACGTCCATCTCGCGCTTCGAGAGACCGTAGCGCTGCGCGGCGCGTTCGATCGAGCCGCGCACTTCGCCGTTCTCGACGAACACGACGGTGGCGTCGATCCAGCCCGCCTCGAGCGGCACCGTGCGCAACCACGTGTCGTCGTCGAGTGCGACGAGCGCGGGTTCGCGCAACGCGCCGCACTCGGCGAGGCGCACGAGCGCTTCGGGGATGATCTTGTCGATCGCCGCACCGGGCGCGATCGAGAGCACCTTGAGGCTCGCATCGATGATGAAGAAGCGCGGCGATTCGCGCCGGCGCTCGTACGGCGCCGTGCGCGGATCGATCGTGCCCGACTTGCGCATCGTGTGCTGCTCGCACGGCCGCCAGCGCGCGGTTTGATGCACGCTGTTGCGCATGATCGCCGTACAACCGCAAGCCCAACGACGATGGTATTCGATCCCATCGTTGCGATGCGAGACGACTTTGTTCTTATCGCCCAGATAGGTTCGCAGGGCGACGAACGGGACGCGGCGCGTATCGTTGCGCCTTTCCATCGATGACATTCCGCACCTACACCCTTAAGGTGAAAGAACCATCACGTCCAATTCGAGCGCTCGATTGCCATGGCCTTGCGTCACTCGGTGACGACGCGGATCTGGCGCAATTCTCCGTCATAGGGGCCTTGCATCCGCACCCCGGCCTTCTTCTCGAGCTCCAGGTACGAGATGATGTCGGGCGTGATCTCCTCGCCCGGCGAGATCACCGGGATGCCGGGTGGATAGGGAGTGATCACTTCCGCACATATGCGGCCCGCGCTCTGCTTGAAATTCACGAATTCGGTGGTGGCGAGAAACGCCTCACGCGGCACCAGGCGAATCGGCGGGATGCTCGGCAGTTTGTAGGTGCCGGTCTTCAGCCGCCGGTCGAGCACGCCCGAGGGCGAGAAGATGTCGACCGGACGATCTTCGCGCGCCAATTCGCGCACGCCGTAGACGAGTTCGTCGGCGGCGTCGGGCGTGGTGCCGATCGTGAAGAGCGCGAGCGTGTTGAAGAGATCGGCGAGTTCGCACTGCACGTTGTAGCGGCGGCGCAAGATCTCTTCGGCTTCGTACCCCGTGTAGCCGAGCGCCTTGACCGTGACCGTCACCTTGGTGGGATCGAGGTCGAACACGCCGGGCCGGCCTTCGAGCTCTTCGCCGAAGCAGTACACGCCGGGAATGTCGTTGAGCCGCCGGCGCGTGTCGTTGGCGATCTCGATCGTTCGCGAGAGCAGCGCGGGACCGTCGAGCGCCATCTGCCGCCGCGCGACGTCGAGCGATGCGACGAGCACCAGATTCGGCGACGTCGAGAGAAAGAGTTTGTAGACGGCCTTGAGGCGATCCAGGCGAATGCGCGTGCCCTGCACGTGCAGCATCGCGGTCTGCGAGAGCGAGCCGAGCATCTTGTGCGTCGAGTTGATGCACATGTCGGCGCCGGCTTGCATCGCCGACTTCGGCAGCGCCGGGTGAAAGTGGAAGTGCGGCCCCCACGCTTCGTCGACGAGCAACGGGATGTTGTACTCGTGCACGACGGCGGCGATGCCCTCGAGATCGGCGGCGACGCCGTAGTACGTCGGGCTCACGACGTAGACGGCTTTCACGTCGGGGTGCGCTTCGAGCGTCGCGCGCACGGTCTGCGGCGTGACCGTGTGATCCATGTGCAGCGCTTCATCGACTTCGGGCTGCATCCACACCGGGAAGCCGCCGCTCATGATGAGGCCGCCCATCGCGCTCTTGTGCGCGTTGCGCGGCAGCGCGATCTTCTCGCCCGGATTGAGCGCGGTCATCATCATGCACTGATTGCCGCTGGTCGATCCGTTGATCAGAAAGTACGTGTGCTCGGCGCCGAACGCGTCGGCGGCGAGCTCTTGCGCTTCGATCAGCGGCCCTTCGGGCTGCAAGAGATCGTCGAGTCCGCGGATCTGCGTGAGGTCGATCGCGAGCACGTTGTCGCCGACGAAATCGCGGAACGCGCGCTCCATGCCGATGCCCTGCTTGTGGCCCGGCGTATGGAACGGAATGACGCCCGCATCGACGTAATCGAGCAGCACCTGGAAATACGGGGCCCGACGGTGGTCGAGTCCCACGGTCGCTTCCGGGTCGTCACGCGCGATCACAAGCCGGGCGATTATAGCATGGCCGGAGGGGTTCCCGTGCGATCTGCCAACCCGTAGCGCGATGATTTCCGCCCGCTCCGCCGGCCTGCGCCGATCGATCGCGATCCGGCTCGCGCTGGCCGTCGCCGGTTCCGTCTTCCTCGCCGCATCGGCGCAGGTCGCGGTGCCGATGGTTCCCGTACCGATCACGTTGCAGACGCTCGCGATTCCGTTGCTGGTGCTCGCGATCGGGCGCGATCTCGCAACGCTTGCGACGTTCGCCTATCTCGCCGAAGGTGCGGCGGGCGTGCCGGTGTTCGCACTGCACAGCGGCGGTGTGGGCGTGCTCGCGGGACCGACCGCGGGCTACCTGTGGATGTATCCGGTCGCCGCGTACATTATCGGAAGCTTATGCGAGGGCGAACGATTCGGCACGACGTACGTCGGCCGCTGGCTCGCGATCTTCGCCGGCACCGCCGTCGTGTTCGCCGGAGGCGTGTGGTGGCTGGCCGTCGGCTTCCATCTCTCGATCGCGCACGCGTTCGCCGCCGGCGTCGTGCCGTTCGTGATCGGCGATCTGCTCAAGACGACGATCGCCGCCGGACCCGCGTCACGCGCGCGCGCGCTGCTCGCGCGCCTCGGCGCTTAGGACGCTTTCGGGAAGTTGATGCGCACGTGCAGCCCTTCGCGGCTGCGCGTGTTGACCTCGCGCACGTGCGCGTCGCGATCGTAGATCACGCGCACGTTGTGCTTCGAATCGAAGACGCGCTTATCGCCCGTCTCGCCGTCGACCTTGACCGGGAGCGGCACGTCGCTGTTCATCTCGACGTAGCGGTCGAGCGCGTCGTGCGAGATCTCGACCGTGACGAAGCCGTTCGAATAGGCCAGCGCGAGCTCCGGGCTCGGCGTCTCGAGGAACGGCAAAAAGCCCGACGGCTTCTTGCGAACGCCGAGCTGCCGGGCCGGAGTCGATTGCCGGTCGACGCGACGGATCATTGCGGATCGTCACCCAGAATTTCTTGGAACATGCGGTCGTAAGCGATTCGCTCCATGGCCGCTTCACCCTCGCGCTCGGCCTCATCGGCCGAATGTAGGGCGTCGGTCACTTCTTGGGGCGTCGCCGGCCGGCGGAAGAGCACCCGTCCGGCCGCGTCGGTCACCGTGATATAGGCGATCCCGCCCGAGCGCGCTCCCCCCGGGGGAACGCCGAAGTCATCGATGACTATCTCCCGTCGTCGGGACGTTCGTCGATCGAGACGTTGTAGAGGAACAAGAACTTGTGCCACTCACCGGGGAGCGTATTTCGCTTGACGCGGATCCACGGTATATACTTCGGCGCTTTTGGCTTGCGCTTGAGCAGCATGTTGGCGTGCTCGGGCGTGCGATTGTTCTTGCGGTTGTTGCACCGCATGCAGGCGCACACCAAGTTTTCCCACGTCGAGGGCCCGCCTTTGCTGCGCGGGTGCACGTGGTCGACGGTCATCATCCGCTCGCCCTTGAGGCCGCAGTACTGACACGTGTAATCGTCGCGCAACAAGATGTTCTTCTTGGTCAGCGCGACCTTTTGCATCGGCCGGCGAATGTAGTAGAGCATCCGGATGATCGAGGGCATCCGCATCTCGAACGTCGGCGACATGAGGCGGTGGTCGCGACCGTGGACCACCTCGGCCTTGCCGGAAAAAATCAGCTTGACGGCGCGCTGGAACGACGTGATGTTCAGCGCTTCGTAGGTGAAGTTCAGAACCAAGACGTCGTTCACCGTTACTCCCTGCCGGTGGGGCGTATGGTCGACATAGCCCGCTGGTTCGGCCGAAACATAAAATTTCCCGGTGTTTTTGACGATACCGAGCGCATGGGGCCTTCACGCACGTGACCGCTCGCATACCGTCGGTCCGCTCGCTTTTCGACGCGGCCGGCCCCGTCGTACCCGAGGGCGAGACGATCCCGCTCGAGGCCGCGATCGAGGCCGCCTCCGACATGATTTTCCTGACCGACGACACGCCGGTCACCCACGGCGGCCCCTACATCGTCTACGCGAACCCGGCGATGGCGGCCGAATTCCGCATGGAGCAAGCCGACCTCATCGGCCGCTCACCGGCCTTCGTCTTCGGGCCGCGCACCGATCCACAGATCGCCGACCGCATCCGCGAGGCGATGCGGACGATGGACGCGGCCGAGGGTGAATTCCGCGCCTACCGCGCCGACGGCACCTCGTTCTGGACCGACTGGCGCGGTCGCGGCGTCACCGATCCGGTCTCGGGCGCCCGGCGCTGGATGGCGATCGGCCGAAATACCGACGAGCGCCGGCGATCCGAGGACCGGCTCACGATCCTCTCGACCGCGATCGACAACGCCAACGACGCCGTCTACGTGTACGGCATCCGGGCGCACGACGAGCACCCGCGGATCCGCTACGTGAACCCGGCCGGCATCCGCAACTCGGGCTACACCGAGGACGAACTGCTCGGCGGCGCGATCGCCCGCGGGCCGCTCACCGAACCCGAACTCGTCGAACACGTCGTCGCCGAGATGACCGCCGGACGCTCGATGAACAAGCGTCTGCGGCTCGAGCGCAAGGACGGTTCGTCGTATTGGGCCGGCGTGCACTTCCAGCCGATCCGCGACCGCGCCGGCGGCTTCTCGCAGTGGATCTGCATCGAGCGCGACATCACCGCCGAGATCGAACGCGAGGAAGCGCGCACCGACCTGATGGCGATGATCGGGCACGACCTGCGCAACCCGCTCACGAGCATCCTCGGCTACAGCGAGATGCTGCTCGAAACGATGGAGCCGGGCGAAGAGCGCGCCGCCGTGGGGCAGATCCGCACCGCCGGGCGCCGGCTCGAGAGCCTGGCCTTCGAACTGCTCACCATCTCGCGCATGGAACGCAACGCCTACGAGCCCTACATCGAGGAGGTCGACGTCGCGGCGCTGCTCGCCGACATCATCGCCTACATGCCCGAGGGCTCGCGGGTGAAGGTCGCCGCGCCGGCCGTCGCGATCGTGCGCTCCGACGCCGGCGTGATCCGCCACGTGCTCGAAAACCTGATGAGCAACGCGCTGAAATTCTCGTCGGCGCCGGCGCGCGTCGTCGTCGAGTTGACGCTGCCCGGCGAGCGGCTACGCGTGCGCGTGAGCGATTCCGGCATCGGCATCCCGGCCTCCGATCTGCCGCTGGTGTTCAACCGCGCCACGCGCGGCGGCAACGTCGGCGCGCGCCGCGGCACCGGTCTCGGCTTGAGCTTCGTGAAGCGGCTCGTCGATTCGCTCGGCGGATCGGTGAGCGTGAAGAGCGTCGAGGGTCGCGGCACGACGTTCGACGTGCAGCTGCCTAACGCGCCGCCGGAGACGATGGCAACAAGCTGAGGAAGTAGCGGTGCACGCGGTCGTCGCCCGTGAGTTCGGGGTGAAACGACGTACCGATCACGTTCTTCTCGCGCACGAAGACGCCGTGGCCGTCGTGTTGCGCGATCAGCTCGACGCCGGGGCCCGCGCGTTCGACCCACGGCGCGCGGATGAAGATCGCGGGGAACGGCTCCGCACCCAGCGCCGGCACGTCGAGCGGCACTTCGGCCGATGCGATCTGACGCCCGAACGCGTTGCGCCGCACGGTGATGTCGATCAGATCGAGCGTCGGCTGATCGAGGTCGGCGACGTCGTGCGCCGCGACGATCATGCCCATGCACGTGCCCCAGAACGGCATGCCGGCGCGCACGCGCGCGCGGATCGGTTCGACCAGCTCGAAGCGATCGAGCAGCTTGATCACGGTCGTCGATTCGCCACCCGGCACGATCAACGCATCGACCGCTGCCAGATCGCGTGCGGTCTTCACCTCACGGACGGTGGCGCCGATGCGTTCGAGCGCACGGACGTGCTCGACGACGTCCCCCTGTAACGCGAGGACGCCGACGGTCGGAGCGGGCATGCCGCGGCTAGACGCCGCGCGAGGCCAGCAGTTGGTTCGGGGCGAGTTGGCGGATGTCGAGCCCGTCCATCGCCTGCGCTTCCTCGGGGATCGACTGGTGCGCCGCGAGCACGACCGCGGGATCGTTCCAGTGCGTCGTCGCGTCGACGATCGCACGCGCGAACGCCTTCGGATCGGTCGACTTGAAGATGCCGCTGCCGACGAACACGCCTTCGGCACCGAGCGCCATCATGAGCGCGGCGTCGGCCGGCGTCGCGACGCCGCCCGCGCTGAACAGCACGACCGGCAGCTTCTTGTGTTCCGCAACGTACTGCACGAGGTCGAGCGGCGCGCCCAGGTCGCGCGCGCGACTGACGAGTTCTTCCTTCGGCACGGCCGAGAGGATCGCGATCTCGTCGTTGATCGCGCGCAGATGCCGCACCGCTTCGACGATGTTGCCGCTGCCGGCTTCGCCCTTGCTGCGGATCATCGAGGCGCCTTCGGCGATGCGGCGCAGCGCCTCGCCGAGATCCTTCGCGCCGTTGACGAACGGCACGGCGTAGTCGTTCTTGGGCAGGTGATACTTGTCGTCGGCCGGCGTGAGCACTTCGGATTCGTCGATGTAGTCGACGCCGAGCGCCTCGAGCTGGCGCGCCTCGGCGATGTGGCCGATGCGGACCTTGGCCATCACCGGAATCGTCACCGCATCCATGATCCGCTTGATCATCGCCGGATGGCTCATGCGCGCCACGCCGCCGTCACGGCGGATGTCGGCCGGAATCTTTTCGAGGGCCATCACGGAAACCGCGCCGGCTTCTTGGGCGATGACCGCCTGCTCCGGCGTGACGACGTCCATGATGACGCCGCCCTTGAGCATCTGCGCGAGGCCGCGCTTGACGGTGACCGTCCCGATCTGCTTGTCCATATTGCTCATTGTCCCAGAGAACTCAGACACGCGCAACCGAGAAATCGTTACGGGATCGGCGTGGGGGTGGCGTCGTCGGGGTCGTGCGAGGCGATCGGGACGGGGAGCGGGGGTGAGGTGTAGAGGCCGGTGTCCGCGGCGGTCGGCGTCGGGCGCGGGGTGGGCGACGGGCTCGGCGTGGGGCGTG
>Ga0116228_10002825_pt1 | contig 15121 bp, 13 predicted proteins | sample S1TSphfallax_2_FD_89694 | JGI IMG/M metagenome (GOLD analysis project Ga0116228, IMG submission 89694) | Host-associated microbial communities from peat moss isolated from Minnesota, USA - S1T2_Fc - Sphagnum fallax MG | ecosystem: Host-associated > Plants > Peat moss > Unclassified | place...
CGACAGAAGTTTCCGCCCAGACCCTACTGACCCGCACCGCCGTACGCACGTTGGACTGGCGTTTCCACTGCTGGTACTGGGGCGACGCGATAGCGATCGACGGATTGCTCGAGGCGCACGCGCTCGGCGTTCCCGGGTGTCGCGACCACGTGCTCGGGACATTGCATCGCTGGCAGCGGCACTGCATCGCAAATTTTGACGACGCGCTCGCACCTGGCGCCGCGATCATCCGCTGCGTCATGGACGGAGATCTACCGGCGCCTGCCGCGGAACGTGTGTTGAACTCGCTCGAAGGACTTCCCGCGGCTTTCGGCGCGGTGCCGGCGCTTGAACCGCATCGACAATTCTTTCGTTTCGGACTTTGCATCGATGCGGTCTACCACTTGCCGGCGACCTATGCTCTGGCGGCGCAGTGGTTGGGCAAACCGGCATTCGCCGACAAGGCCGTACGTCTCGCCGTCGATGCCATGCGTGCCCTTGCCTGCAAAGCCGGCTGGGCACAATGGTTTGATCCGACGGTAGCGCGCAACAACGACATCGCGTGGTCGCGCGGCCTGGGATGGGCCGTACTCGGCTTGCTGGATCTCGTCCATTTATTGGAGGGCCGCGGCACGCTCGAGGCATCAGATCTTGCGGCGCAGGTCTTGGAACGTCTCGCCCAGACCCAGGGTTCGGATGGGAATTGGGCTGCGGTGCTCGATCATCCTGCCGCTGCGAGCGAATCGTCCACCGCGGCTTTCTACGTCGCTGCCGCGTTGCATCCGGCAACTCGCGGGCTGGTATCTCTGCCCAGTGCCGCGTTGGCGCGGGCAATCGCGGCCTGCCGAGCGGCGCTGGACGCGAACGGCACGTATACCGGCGTGACCGCCGACGTACTGCCGAGTTGGAACATCAAGACCTATGAGAACTGTCCTACCGAACCCTCTCCATGGGCACAGGGAGCGGCGCTGCGAGCCTTTGCGGCGATCACGCGCGCAGGCTAGATCGAGGGTCAAGCGCCGCTGGTTCCATTAGGTTGCCTAAATCATGATCAAGTACTTGCTGACATCCGTCGCCACACTGAGCCTCGGTATTCTTGCGGCGACCTCATTGCGGGCGCAAGTGGACAAGCTGCCGCCGTATCTGCAGGAAACGCTGGCGCAATTGGGTCCTCGATACGAGAGTGATAGTCAGCGTGCGATTCCCGCGACCGTCGAGGCATTCCAGTCGATACTGAAGGCGGCTCCCAAGGACGGCATCACCGTCATGCTCAACCAAGCGTACGGGTCTGATCCGCGCCAAGTGCTCGACATCTACGAACCGACCGTGCGCACGGGTGCACCGGTGGTGATTTTCGTGCATGGAGGTGCATATACGGCCAGCGACAAAGACATCGGAGAACCTTATGGGAATGTGGCAACGTGGTTCGCGCGGCAAGGCATGCTCGGCATCAACGCCAATTATCGCCTTGCACCGGCCGCCAAGTGGCCGGCCGGTGTCGAGGACGTGCGAGGCATGGTGGCCTGGGCGAAGGCTAATGCGCTCCGTTATGGAGGGGACCCACGTCGCATCTATCTAGTCGGTCACTCGGCCGGGGCGACTCACGTATCGGGTTACCTATTTGACAAGACTCTCCAGCCGGCGGAGGGCCCCGGCATCGCGGGAGCGGTGCTCATCAGCGGCCGTTACCGACTCGTCTACAACCCCGCGGATCCTTTTGGGAAGAATATGCAGGCCTATTTCGGCGACGACCCAGCGCAGTATGAAAACCGATCGACAATCACCCACATCGGGGATGGCGCTCGGGTGCCGGTGTTCATCGTCATCTCGGAGTACGAGCAACCTGGGCTGGACGTGCTTGGTGGAGAGCTGTTCTCGGCATTGTGCAAACGCGACAGTGCCTGTCCACGCTTCGCACGACTCAATGGCCACAACCACATGTCCGAAGTGCTCGCCTTCAATACTCCGGACGAATATCTAGGACGCGAGATTCTCGACTTCATGGCGCGCGAGCGGTAGAGCTTGCCGCGCAAACGACTATTGATTTGAGCGCAATTGATTCGTCATCCACATGCGGAATAGCTTTCCAGTTAGGAGATCCAATCTTGAAGATCGGATTCATTTTCATCATTTCCGCCATCGCGGCAGTCGCAGTTTCCGCGACAACGGCGCCGCCTACCGCCAAGGTCGTCCCATTCACCCAGACGTTCTACGGAACGATGCGCAGCGATCCGTACCATTGGATGGAGAGCGGCGGTCCCGACTTCGACGAATATCTCGATCGTGCACGCGCGCGGCGGCGGGGAATTCGGTGAACCGTGGCATCTCGCCGGAAAGGGTCCGACCAAGCAGAACACAATCGACGACTTCGTTGCGGGCGCTCAGGCCGCAATAACCGACGGTTGGACCTCGCATGCGAAGCTCGCCGGCATCGGCGTGAGCGCTGGCGGTATCACGATCGGTGGCGCAGTGACCCAGCACCCCGGGCTTTTTTCCGTCGCGATCTCCCAAGTCGGCTTCAGCGATATGGTGGACTTGGAGAATATGCCGAACGGCCCCGGAAACGTTCCGGAGTTCGGCAGCGTGACGACGGTTGACGGCTTCCATGATCTGTTAGCGATGAGCGCGTACGATCATGTGACCACAGCGCCGTATCCAGCGATGATCTTCACGACAGGACTCTCCGACCGGCGGACCGCCCCATGGCAAGTTGCGAAAATGGCGGCACGGCTCCAAGCATCAACGACGAGCGGTAGGCCCATCCTGCTACGCTCGGATTCACAAGGTCACGGGATTATTCGCGTCGCGTCCGCTCAAGAGGAAGAGTACGCCGACGTTTTCACGTTTATGTTGTGGCAACTCGGCGAACCCGGCTTTGCGCCGCAGTAGCCTAGACCGGCGAGTTTAACCGTACGTAGATGGCCTATCTGCTAGCTCGCAGCGACCGCGCTGCGTCGTTAGTGAATACGGCCCCGTTGAGTCCATTGTCTATAGAAACCTCACAAAAAATAGCTATAATGGCCAAATGGAAAAGGCCAGTGTATCTAATTTGAAGAACAACCTCAGCGCATACCTGCGCAAAGTTCGCGCTGGACACCCCGTTGTCATCTATGACCGGGAAGTTCCGATTGCTCGGCTCGAGCGCATTGAATCCGCCGGCATGGGTTCAGACCGACTTGCATCGCTTCATGCAAAGGGCGTGACGCGACTTCCGTTGCATCATGCATCAGCCACCGCCATCGTCGCTGCGATTGGACGCCCCCTCCCCGAAGCCACACGGTTGCTCGAGGCTATGCAGCAAGATCGGTCAGAGGACCGGTGAGTCGCCACCCGCTTGGCGCACCCCGGGTGCCGCCGTGAAATACTGGGACGCGTCGGCAATCACTCCGCTACTGGTGGAAGAGTCGACTCGAGATTACTTACTGAAACTTCTTGAGAAAGATTCAGACATGCTCGCATGGTGGGGAACCCCCGTGGAAATTGCCTCCGCACTCGCAAGGCGCGAACGCGAGGGATTGATCAGTGCCGATGAAGTTACAAGAGCACTGACGACTGCGCATGCGCTCGCGCAGACCTGGCACGAGATCGTTCCGTCCGACTCAATCCGTCGAACTGCCGAACGCCTGCTTCGCGCCCATCCCCTGCGCGCTGCCGACAGTCTGCAACTTGCAGCGGCATTGATCGCTGCCGATCACGATCCGACGTCGTTGGAGTTTGTGTGCCTCGATGTTCGGCTGGCGCGCTGCGCTCAACGAGAAGGCTTTGTGGTACTTGGCCAGACCACGACATGAGGGGACCGCACGTTGCCTAGATTGCCCAGGCTTCTGATGCTCGTTACGGCGCTCCTATCGGTTGCGGTCGCTGCGGTGGCGAGCGCGCCTGACGAAAGCTGGCCCGGCGGCGACCGGACGGTGAATCCGGGAACCGACTTCTTCCTGTTCGCCAAAAGCCCCCGTGATCAAGAACCGACAACGATGCCTGTGCTGCCGCCAGTTATTTACCTGCGACCCGCACCTGCGGCATTGCCAAAAGTACTGTTCCGAGCCGAAGTGCCGGGGGGCGAGCAAGCAATCGAGCCAGCGGTGCTGGCTGCGCAAACCCGACAACGGGCCAAGACCAAGTGTTTCGCTGGCGTGGTCGGACTATCTTCGCCATCGGCGCGCAAGTAGCGAATCGCTGTCATTCATGGTTCGGGCGGACAGAGAATAGGTATCGATTCGCGTTTGTTTCTTCGAAAAACCCGGAAGTCGGTTCGGTCGATCGTGATGACGGAATGTCTTGGGAACAACTCGCTCATTCTCACGAGGCACAAGTCGGCTAGATCAGGCTTTTGATCTGAATATCGATCGGCCAAGCGTTCAAGGTGATCAAGGTGCTCGCGGCAGTCGAACTCGAGGGCAACCAGCCCCTCACTTATCATCGCCAGGGCGATTGCGGTACTCTCGAGGTGAAACGCCGTCTCAGCCAGGACGGCCTCGCATGTCAGGAGTGGCGGTAAGTTCGGTGGCAATCCGTGTGGCCCATTTGTGGTATCTATCATTGGCGTTCGCGAACGCCACCAGGAAACCTGTGTCGGCGATCCCCTTCACGAACGGGAGAAGCCCTTGCGCGCTGAAAGATTTGGTGCACCCTGCACCGTGCCAGCAAGCCTCATGAATGAAGGAGCTTTCCCGCTCGTTCGCGCCTTTTCAAGCTGGTCCCGCACGATTCGTCCTTTTGGGATTCCTGACTGTTTTGACGCTTGGTCGAGCCACGACGCGAGATCGTCGGTAAGTCGAATTGTAATTGTCTTACTCATCTGGCTAAACCGTAACACATACCGCCATCAGAATGAGAAACAGCGTTGGACCTCTCAACCATTAACCCGCGCGGACCGAGCCGTGGCATTGGCGGCGTACGCGATGATGACCGTGACTACCGCCAGCGCATCAACGTGAGGTGGCTGAGCCGCTGTGCTCTTGGTGCATTGGTGATCGGCGTGAGCGTAATCAGTTTTTTGATTTTCCAAGCAAGAAAAATGCCCGCCGGCAATCCAGAGTACGTGGCGATGGGCAGCTCTTTCGCAGCCGGACCCGGAGTTTCCGCACGAACGTCGGATAGCCCCCTGTTTTGTTTCCAGTCGGACGAAAACTACGCGCACCAGGTCGCACGCGTGAAGCGCTTGTCACTGGTTGACATGAGCTGTGGAGGCGCCACTTCCGGGCACATCTTGAATGGCGGGCTGCTGTTCCAAGGTCCGCAGATACGGGCTGTGACCAGTGATACGCGATTAGTGACCATCACGATCGGCGGCAATGACATCTCATACCTTCGCAACTTGATTGCGCTGGGCTGTGGACCCGATACCTCGATATTCTTCCGCCTTTTGGGGGCGTGCACACCCGCTATCGACAGCACAGTTGATGCTGGATTCGAAACCTTGTCAAAAAATATGCGGGCCATCGGCGCTGCAATTCATCAACGCGCGCCCCGGGCAAGGGTGTTGCTCATCACCTATCTGACGATTCTGCCGGCGAGCGGCACCTGTTCGCGTCTTGGCCTCACGGAGGCGTCGGCCGACAAGATGCGGATGACTGCGGCACGGTTGGAAGCAGCGATCCGCGCTGCTGCACTCGACATAGGGGCGGAGGTGGTTGAAGCGGGGATGCTAAGTCGCGATCACAATGTATGTGCATCCGAGCCTTGGATCAATTCAGCGCACGGCGGGTACGCGCTCCTGCATCCCAATTTAGCGGGAATGAGCGCTGTAGCGGACGCGATCGAACGGCTCCTCTAGCGCCGGCATACTCTTGCCGGCGGCAATGCTCTCAAGATCGACAGCGTTCATCGCGTAAACGAACCCGATGGGTCGTCCATGCGCAGAATCGACAATAATGATATCCGCCAGGGTGTGATCCATTTGGATCAGTTCAAGGGCCGTCGAGGCTTCGAGCACCTGCGCGACTCGCCCTGTAGACTGACATAAGGTAAGTTGCCGTCCTTTCCGAAATCCGCATGACCACGAGGTAGCCACGCCATGAGCCTGCGCCCAGAACCACGTTCAATCGTCGCCGAGAGCCTCTATGGCCTTTTGAATCCGATCCCATTCGGTTGCTTTGTCGCCGCTCTGATCTTCGACATCATTTATTCCGAGACTGCCGTGATGCTTTGGGACAAAGGCGCCGCGTGGCTCATCGTCTTTGGCCTGCTGTTCGCGGTGGTGCCTCGCTTGGTGAATCTGACTCAGGTCTGGGTCACCTCCAGGGGGAGTGCGACCCGCACGGACAAGCTGGACTTCTGGCTCAACCTGTTTGCAATTGTCCTGGCAATCGTCAACGCGTTCGTCCATAGCCGCGATGCCTATGCAGTGATGCCGACCGGCATGTGGCTCTCGGTCTGTACGGTCATTCCCCTGTCCATTGCCAACATCATGGTTGCCGTGAAGCGCGCAGCGCGGGGAGGATACGTCAATGAGTAACACCTTCGTGCGGAGCGTATTGGCACTACTATGGGTAGCCGCGTCGGTCGGATGCAGCGAAAAAGCATCGCTCGAGCCCGCCCAGCAATCCGGTAACGCACCGCCGCTGCCAATCGCACAAGACTTCTTGGTGCCGCCGATGCAGGTTCCCATTGGCGTCGGCTGGGCGCAGGGACAATCCCCCAAGGTTGCGCCCGGCCTCAAGATTGAAAAGATAGCCAGCGGTTTGATGCATCCGCGGCAGGTGTACGTCTTGCCGAATGGCGACGTGCTGGTCGCGGAATCGAATGGACCTGGCACCGAGCCCATAACGACGCCCAAGCAGTTGATTGCCAACAAGGTGAAGAACCTGTCCGGAAAGGGTGGCAAGGGCGGCAACCGCATCACTCTCCTGCGCAAGGGGGACACAGCCTCCGGAGAATGGGAGAAGCACGTGTTTATCGACCACCTGCACTCGCCGTTCGGCATGCAGCTGATCGGCGAATCCCTCTACGTCGCGAACACCGATGCCATCGTCAAGTTTCCCTACCATTTGGGGGACACTCAGATCACCGAGCCGGGCGTTGAGTTTGCGGACCTGCCGGGGGCCGTCAACCATCACTGGACCAAGGCCCTGTTGGCGAGCCCCGACGGCAGCAAGCTGTATGTCGGGGTCGGCTCCAACAGCAACATCACGGAGAACGGCTTGGAGGTGGAATATCGGCGGGCGGTGGTACTGGAAGTGGATGTTGCCACGCGCGGCAGCCGCATCTACGCATCGGGCATCCGCAATCCGACCGGCCTGCAATGGGAACCGCAAACCGGCAAGCTATGGGTCATCGCCAACGAACGAGACGAGATCGGCGCCGATCTGGTGCCGGATTACCTGACCGCGGTGCAGGATGGCGGATTCTATGGATGGCCGTACAGCTACTATGGGCAGATCCTCGACCGCCGGGTTGAAGCGAAGCGGCCGGATCTGGTCGCGAAGGCGATCGTGCCGGACTATGCGATCGGCTCACATGTTGCCCCGCTCGGGTTGTGGTTCTCCGAAAAGAACGCTCTGCCAGAGAAATTCCAGGGAGGTGCGTTTATCAGTGAACACGGCAGTTGGGACCGCTCGCCGTTGAGCGGCTACGAAGTTGTGCATGTCGCGTTCCAGCAGGGTAAGCCGGTCGGAAAGCCGGAGACCGTCGTTTCCGGATTCTATTCGGCCGATGAGAAAAAGCTGTTTGGCGCGCCAGTGGGACTTACCCAGGATAAGGACGGTGCCTTGCTGATTGCGGACGATGTGGGAAACACAGTGTGGCGCGTTACGGCGGAATCTCACTGAGTCCGGCGGATCGCGGCCGTGTTGTTGTCCCAAGATTTGTGAGGTTCTACTCTCCCCTACGGTAACGCAAAAACTGTTGAGTCCTTCGCTGATCGATAGCTTCGGACCGATGACGGAATTACTTCGCACTAGCCCAACACCACCACACCACCCACTCGGCAGTGATTTTTTTTGCGTGCAAGCCTCGGAGGCCAGCAACAGCTTGTCCGTGGGCTTTGCGCCGGCGCAGCGCGGGGATCCTCGATGTCAGTTGTCCCCGACTAGACCCAGCTTTGCGAAGATCTCCGCCCAAAATAGCCGAGTTTGCGATTTACTCTTCATAAGAACGTCCGAGTAGACGTGTCCAACCTCTCGCATTTTACCTCGTTTAGCCAGAAGTCTGGCGAGGGAGGCTCGTCGATAGCGCCACCGTCGCCACGAATCATCCGGCCACGCATCTTCGGTGGCACGTTCGGCAGCGAACGCGTACAGCTTGAACGCTCCAAGGAGTAGCGCGTCTTTGGTCAAGGGATCGTCTTCAGCCAGCGCACGCTCTTCATCCCTTTCGGCTACTCGAGCGTTGGCGTTGGGCTCGCCAATTTCAGAGCCTTTTTGGTACCACTGCCAAGCTCTGCATAGGACATCCGCAGTGCGTTTCTGTCCGGTCGGTGACGGTCCCGTTACTCCGTTCTCATAAAAGCGCCCGAGGAAATAGGCAGCCACTGACACCCCGGTTTGCCAGGACTTCTCGTAAAGGCTTATTGCGCGTGTGGGATCCAACATCGCGGCGTTCGGATCCAAGAGCAGGTTCGCTAGGTCTATGCGCGCAGCAACGTAGTTGTTTGAAACGGCAATCTCGAACTCGCGCCGCGCGCCCGCAAAATCATGCTTAGCGATCAGGGCGCGTCCCATTTGGTAGATGTCCCGTACCGAATTTGGCGACTTCGACAACTCCTTCGCGCAGGCGGCGTAAGCCAAATCAGCATCTATTGTCGTTTGTTCGAGACCTGGCGCCAAACGATCGGGATCGTATATGGCCGCCGCCGCCTTATCGCAGTCCGACACATTCGAAGACCATGTTTTGACGTCGCGAATCGATTCCAGTCCAGCTTGCGTCCGCTCTGCCTCTGTAAGTGGCTCCAATTGCGCGGCGGTTGCCCAGAGAACTTGAGCTTCCAGATCAGCGGCAATTGCGGCGTCGTAAATGCGGATTGTTTTGTCATCCGATGCAGTGACGATGCGTTTTCCGTCGGGAGAGTAGGCCGCGGAATTGAGTTGGTCATCATGCCCGGACAAGACACGGAGCTGCGTGCCATCGCGGGCATCCCACAGGCGTGCGGTCTTATCAACGGAGGCGGTCACGATAGTAGTCCCATCGGGAGAGTATTTTGCGGCATTCACGGCGGCTTTATGTCCGACGAGCGTGAACAGTTCTGCGCCTGTCTCAGCATTCCAGACCTTTGCCGTCCCGTCTTCAGAGGACGTAACGACGCGAGTTTCGTCGGGCGAAAATGACGCTGATTCAACACCTGCGCTGTGACCCGAAAGAATCATGATAGTGGCGCCAGTTTGGGCGTTCCAGATTCTTGCGGTCTTGTCGAGAGAGGCCGTAACGATCCGGCTCCCGTCGGGCGAAAAATTGGCGCCCATGACCGCATCTCGATGCCCAGAGAGCGTGAGCAATAGTGACGCGGAAAGGGCATCCCATATTTTGGCGGTTTTATCCTCGCTCGTGGTAGCGATGCGGGTGCCGTCGGCAGAATAGACGGCAGAAGAGACATCGCCGCGATGGCCCGAGAGCGTGGCGATCTCGCTTCCGTTCATCGCATCCCATATTCTCGCGGTTTTATCCACCAGGGCCGTGACGAGACGTTTACCGTCAGGAGAAAATTGCGCAGAGAATATCAGATCGCGACCAGACGAAATCAGCACGAGTGGCGAACCGCTGTTGGCATCCCAGATACGCGCAGATTTGTCGAGTGATGCGGAGGCTATGCGCCGACCGTCCGGGGAATAAGTGGCCGAGTTGACGACGTCGGTATGGCCCGACAGTACCTCGAGGGATGGATCGACTCGTGCATCCCAAATCCTTGCTGTCCGATCCCTCGACGAAGTGAGCACTCCTTTGCCATCGGGCATATAGGTCGCGTGGGTGACGGCGTCTGTATGACCGTAAAAGGTTGTAACGAGAGCGCCGGACGCCGCGTCCCAGAGTTTCGCAGTGTCGTCCATTGCCGCCGTGAGAATGCTTTTTCCGTCCGGAGAATAAACGGCAGAAACTACCGCTTGTGTGTGACCCGACAAGACTTCCATCTGCGCATAGGTGTGAGAGTCCCAGACTCGCGCAGTCATGTCTGATGAGGCGGTCGTAATGCGTGTCCCATCTGGCGAATACGAGGCATACATGACGTAATCGGCGTGTCCAACCAACACACCGATCTGTCGGCCGTTGTTGGCATCCCATACTCTGGCGGTGCCATCCTTGGATGCGGTTACGATGTATTTCCCATTCGGCGAATAAACCGCTGATGTCACCCAGTCGTCGTGTCCGGAGAGAACCGCCGTCTGCACTCCCGTCACAGAATCCCATATGCGAGCCGTCTTGTCGTACGAGGCCGTAACGATATGCTTGCCGTCCGGTGAGTAGTCGGCAGCGTAGACGCGATCGGTATGGCCTGACAGCGTCACGATCGGAGTTCCGGTTGTTACTCGCCACACCCGAGCCGTCTTATCGAACGATGCCGTGACGACGTTCGCGCCATCAGGCGAAAAAGCAGCGGAACTCACCGTACCCGTGTGCCCGACGAGCACGTGCAGCTGGATACCGGTAGTTGCGTCCCACAGCCGAGCGGACCGATCTCTGGATGCGGTGACAATAGTTTTGCCATCCGGGGAGCACACGGCAGAGTTTACGGCATCGTTATGGCCCGACAGCACCGCTCGCACCGGATCGGCGGCGCGAACTTCCTGGAATACGCTGATTGCGGCAGGGGATCTTGCCTTGGCAAAGCCTCGATTCGAAAGTACCTCAAGAATGAGGCCCTGTGCGCGTGGAACATCACCTTCTTTCAGGCTTTGGAGCGCAGCGCCTGTCAGCAGGCGCCCCTGGGCGTCCAATGCCTGTCCTGTACGCAAATCTGCCTCTTCTTTTTTTTTGTTCGCTATCACGCTCGCAGCGGATGCAACCAGCGCGAGCGTGGCTATGGCACTGATAGCGGCTCGTTTGACTCGTCTATTTTGCAGGGCGCGTTGAGACGAACGCCGGATGAATCTCCGGACCGGTTCCTGCAATGCAATTCCAGCAGGTTCCAACGTGCAAAGAAGCGCCAGCTTATCGACCGGTGCAAGCCAGGTGTCGGCCTCATTGTTTTCGAGCCACAATCGTGTCTCGCGTTCCGCCAGTTCTCGGATCTTAAGGAGGTCAGCCTCCTGTTTCAGCCAATCCACGAGTGCAGGCCAGGTCCTTAACAAAGCCTCATGTGCAAACGCGACGACCGGCTGACCATCGTGTTGATCGGTCACACATAATCGAGCCTGAACCAAGGCGGAGACCAACCGCTGCGAGACCGCGTCGTCAGCAACTTCTGCCTTAAGCGCATAGCGACGACTTGGTCGCGCGGTTTCATCGACGCTGACCAGGCATCGGAACAACCTTGGCAGGGCAGCTTCATAGTCACTTGATTCCACCGCCAGCGCAGCGGTGGCCGCGGTAGCCACGCTGCCCGATAGACTACCTATTTGTTCATAGGCCGAAAATGTTAGGAGGGCTCCTGAGCGTGAGTGATATAGCATGTCCAATGCAAACTGGAGAAGAGGCAACGCGTTGTCGCGAACCCTGTAGGTGTCCTCGCGCAGGGCTTGATCGAGCGATTGACCGGATGACGATATTTCAAATGTAAGGCCGGCTATCTTCGCTGGTCGGTTTATGACATCGTCGAGCCCAGTCGCGCTGATTGTCTCTAAGTAATACTGTCCTTCATTGGAACCGAACACTTGGCGCAATCGCGGATACCGCTTCAATTCGACCAGAGAATCGGCTCGCATGCATGCCATCGTCCAGACCCCATCTTCCTGAAGACCTATTAAGAATTGCCCAAATGCTTCGATTACCGTGGCGTCAAGCCCGATGGAGAAAATTTCCTCGAACTGGTCAAGCAGCCAGACGAAACGCTGCGGGGCGGGCCAACATTCGCGGCGCTGATGCGCCACGTCAGAGAGGGAATCGGGTTTGTCGCCTAGACATCCTGTAATTTCCGCGAGACCCTGCCAGCAATCGCGAATCGATTTCGCTACGTGCGCTTCGGTCGCTCCGGCGGTCAGCACTCCAGGTCTCCAGATCGCTCGGCTCGCGGTGACCCGGATGGGACGCAATCGTAAAGCCTCCGCAACAATTTTCGACTGCCCGGTAGGATTGATCAACTCGGGCAACACTCCCGCGCGCAGGAATGAACTCTTGCCACTACCACTCGCTCCTTCAACCAACAGGCCGGGTGCACCTGCTGCCTCTCGGCGCAGCAGTTGCTCGATGACTTCCCGCGTCTCCGTGTCTCGACCAAAAAAGATCGCGCGATGTGCATAGTCAAAGTGTTCTAGACCTCTGAATGGATTGCCGAGGTACACCTTCTCGAGCGTGACGCCCAGCACAGCCAAGGCTTCTTCCAGATTCCTGACCGGACAAAGTCTTACATGAGGCGGGACGTTGATATCGGCGATCCCGGCTACGACGCTCAGATCCTCTGACCACGGATAGAATACGATCGCCGACGGATCGTTCTCTAGTGCACGCACGGCAGCAGCGACCTTGGCAACTGTGTGGTTTACGGCGTGAATAGCCGCAACTCCATCCATGCTCAACGCTGCGCCGTCGGCATCGAGGACTCCGGTCGCAGCGATTGAGCCGGGAAGGCTGGACTGTCCGTTCCACTTGGAGGCAATCAGCGCCAATGCGAAAAGTAGGTCGCTGCTGCGGCCGGTCACGTTAACGTGCGGGCCGAGCACCTCGTACTCAACCCATAGTTGTCTCCGAACTTTGCCCTCGCCGCTGAGGATGCGATAGGCGAGAAGGCCAGCGGCTTTGGCCGAATCGAACAGCTGATCGTTGCGGACTGGACGAAAATGAACGGAAAGTCCCTCGCCCCCCGGGAATTCGCGAAGCTGTCGAATTGACAACGGTGCGGTAGTCACCGCGCCGTCGGCACCCACCAGCAGAAGTAAAAACTTCACGGCACCAAGACTCTCGCTGCTCGAACACCGACCCACCATCGGCGTAGAAACTGCGTACCGCCACATCCCAGCGATGATGAGGTGCTGGTTGGCGTCAGTGTAGCCGCCGCAAACCGCCAAGCGATAGAGCGACTCGCAGTCTCGGGCGCGCTCGACCGGGTCGCGCCGACCTCGCCCCTACGGCGCATGATTGGCAAGCGCGAAGACCCGGTTGAGCAAACCCGGCGCCGCATCGCGACCGAACAATTTACTGGTCCACTGCAGCGAAACAGCGCCATGTGCTCCCGCCAGCAGCGAGAGGTTGCTAACGCGCGAATCCCACAGAGTTAGAAGACTTACGCCGCCGCGCGTGATGCCGGTACCAATACCTTGCCCCGCCGAGCGACTGCGCGGCCCCTCAACCGCAAGATTCGGGGACCGCTCGTGCCATGGCAACCGCCCATCGGGCACGCGCAGCGCGCGCTCAGTCTCGCGGGCATCCACATGCGGGCCATCGGCCACGGCGAACGAGCTGCATCCCACTGTGAGCAGCGCAATCAATCCGCAGCCCGAGAAGAGTCGATGAATCAATCTGGTCATTGGCGCCTCCGTAGAGCTCCCGTGGATTCGGGTCGGCTCATTGGAGTAACGCTATTTCGGCACGGCATGGTGAAAACCGATCAACGGTCGTCCGATGAACTCGGAGCCTCAAGCTGCACGCTGCCCGTGGCAAAATCAGCGAGCGTGATTTCGATTCCGGCGGGGAGCGTTCCGATTGCCTTGCCGTCGACGTCGAACTGTCCGAGTTCGAAGCGCAAGGTACCGCTCCAAAGATAAACAGATTTTCCTTGCACGTATTCGATCATCTCGGGCGGACAGCGCACCAGCACACAGATCGATGCGCGGTCGGCAGCCGTACCTTCGTCATAGGCCAAGGTGACGCGAAAGCCCCGCGGCGTGAGCATTTCCGGGGGCTGCGCGTTCGGGTCAGTGGAAGCTGCGGCAAGGAGTTCAAGCACCTCAATCGTTCCGCTCCCGACGACATTGCGGGGTTGCATCGGCAGCACGGATTGCAACGCGCGGGCGAATTCGTCACGGGCGCGCCTTGCGGCGATCAAAATTGGGTCCGTCAGATCGGGCGCCGCCTGCAAAGTGCTCTGGCGTTTCGCGACCCACTGGGCGAACGCGCGAAAATCTGAAGGCTGTCGCTCATTCGGCATGCGATGAGGCTCCCCGAGATTGTCGGTGGGATGGCGCACGGGCCGAATGCTCGGTAAACCGCTGGTAGGCTTCCTGCAGGATCTCGATCACATATTTAACCTGGTTTCGGCTCAAACCGAGACGTTGTGCCGTCTCCTCCTGCGTATAACCTTCACCGATGGTCGACAGCACCTCAATGATTCTCGAGAACTTTTGCGCCAACGAGTCGCGCTTACGACGTTCTGCGATCGCTCGTCCGCTCGTTCGAGCCGCGTCATACGCTTCTTCCGCCGCCGCAAGCGGCTCGCGTAGGTATTCATGGAAGCGTTCGAAAAACTCGACGTCCTCTAAGTCGCCGATCGGATCGCGGTCGGCGCAGTACATGTCGTTGATCAAGCGAGCACCGACCGAATCCTCCGTTGTCGTGACGTAATCCTCGTTCCGCTGCTGGTCAGGCATGGACTGCTCGAGCGGATGCCCGATCAGCCCGCCCTCGGCATCTCGGAGAACTGTGTCGTGTGCCGGGCTCACTCTTGCGCCACCCCGCTTCTGCCGTCCCCGTCGGCGATAGTCATCGAGATAGAGCGACATGGCGGTTTCGAACAGATAACCATTGCTCGGCACTCGCAGACGGGGCAGCGCCTCGACCACGCTCGCGGTTCCCCGTACGAATTGATTTGTGCCGGGGACTCGGTCATCCATCGCGACGGCAGAGGCCGCAGCCTGCAGGACGGCTTTCGCAAGTTCCACCGTCGCAGGCGACAACGCTGCAAAGCTGCCACCGTTCATGCCTGCATCCACTTCCTCGGCTATGCCGACCGCTTCGGCATCCATTGCCGTCGGCAACGGTTCGGTAGAACCGCGGGATACACCCCATCTCAGTTCGACCCGGACGTGATCGATCAGCTGCCAGCCTCGGGATTGCAGGGGCGGAATTCGTAGCGCCAGTTCGCGGACCGCATTTTGCAACGCATCGGTCACACCGTTTTCTA
>Ga0116228_10002826_pt1 | contig 15120 bp, 12 predicted proteins | sample S1TSphfallax_2_FD_89694 | JGI IMG/M metagenome (GOLD analysis project Ga0116228, IMG submission 89694) | Host-associated microbial communities from peat moss isolated from Minnesota, USA - S1T2_Fc - Sphagnum fallax MG | ecosystem: Host-associated > Plants > Peat moss > Unclassified | place...
AAAAATATACATGCTTTTAGAAATTGTGTTACAATATGTGTTGAGTACAATATGTATTCAATGATACAAGCCACACTAGTGTACATTGTGTTTAGTAACTAACCGTTTCAAGATATAAAGGACCATGTGTTATCTTTCTTATGTAGTTTAAAACTTTTCAATGTTTGAAAATTAGTGTTTGTTACAACATTATGTATCGGCTTAATTTTTATTTAGGATGGATTCATTAAGGAATTCATTAGCCCCATTTATGAACTTTAATGTGAAGGCATTACTTACATGAATGTGGGAGCAATCTGAAGCTTAAGTTAGGGAGAAATATATTTCATAAACATTAAGTAGTTTTCATTTGTGTAGAATAATAAGTTGATATCATTTTGTGTAGAATAAAAAGTTGTAGAGTGAAAATGTTTTTAAATTAGTGGGTAGGAAGCGATGGAAAGCAACGATGTCGAGTCATCAATGGAGATGCTAGAAAGCACCCAAGCAAATCTTGTAGGGGAATGTCTTGTACACGACTTTTCAAACGTTAGTAGCAAACTAAATTGAAGGAAGTGATGGTGATGGAGGTTGTGTTGGCAATGGTGGCGAAAGTTTCACATGTTGCATCCATGTGGACCACTAAGTATAGTATTTGAGCACTTTCAAAATTCATTTGATCTTAAAGACTTAACCAACGGTGCTTTTGAATTGTTCATGGTGTGTTCCTATGTAATGGTAAGGAATATTTTCAAGAGCATAACTCGAATGTTAAGAGCTACTTGGCTTTTACCCTTTGACAAAACTTTTCAAAGGAGTTCAACCCATTGTGGTGAGCAAGGTTTTACATTGGTTAATGAGTAGAACTTTGTGCCTTCAATTTCGTGACAATTTTTTCATCTATTCGTTCATTAATTTGATGTTACAATTAAGGAAGGTTGTAAGGTCACGATGTATAATATTCAAATAACTTTAGACGTACATCCCAAACAAGCAGTGTTGCAAATGCCTTCAACATAGTCATTTGTAGAATCATTTTTCAAGAGCTTTAAGTAACGGGTGGTTAATCGGCCTAACTCTTCCCATTTGTTCAAACCTTTTATGTTGTCCAATTTTTTTAATATTTTAAAGTCATCATTCCCATTAGGGAGACCACATAATTATTCATTATTTAATTGGCATGCGATAGGGTGATCCATTGAGAAGGCCGTTTTTTTTGGTCCTAATTCATTATCGTAATACCTTGGCCATTTCAACACATGTCTATCAAATAATTAATTAATTAAAAAATTTCATTCCAACAAATGGAATATTTTTAAATATTTACTATTATCTTTCACAATATTTTTTGATTTGGAAGCAATAATTTTTGAAAATTTCAACATTTTTGAAAATAATATAGTTAGTGTCAAATTGGCCAAGATACTAAGGTATGGGGCTTTGTGTAGCCCTTTTTCTTTCAGGTTTGTTCCTTTTCATAGTCAATGACATTCACATCATTGATCCCACCTCAATGATTATTCATGCTTTAAAACATTTTACATCCTAGTTGGCCTTAGTGAGGTTAATAATCTAGCCTTGCAAATGTGCATCTTAGTCCCCTTTTGGCCTAGCTCTTGGCTTCTCCCTTATGATTGGATTTTGCACCCTTGAAGATGGTATTAGGATTTTGGTTCACAAAGAAAATTGTCCACTCATTCCACAAGAGAATGTGGTTGGAAGGAAGAAAATCTTATTCATTCTATCCAAAGGAAATAAAAGTTTAAAAACTCAAAAAATTGTGCACTCATTATAAAGAATAAAGAAGTTAGGGATGGTAATTTTTTTAAATGTTTGCCCATTCCAATAGAGAGAGAGGTTGAAAAAATATATGAATAAATTGTCCATCCATTTCAAAGAGAGGGACCTTGGAACAATTTGTTTTGTTAGTGAATTTTTGCCAAACATCATAATCCAAATTGAATTGATTTTTGTGGGTTTCAGTTACAAATTTTTTAAACATCAAAATTGGCCAAAAAGAAAGTCAAGCCATATCTATATATGTGTGTGCATGTTACTTTCATATCTAGTTTATAGCTAGATTTGGTTAAATTTTCCTATGGATGATTGCCATTTTGGGTACATCACAAAATGATTAAAAAAAATGATTGAGTTGAAAGGAAAGAAAAAATCTACCCATTTTAATAGAAAAATAATTTTAAGGGAAAAAAATAAAAAATAAAAATCTACTCCTATTGCAAAGGAGAATTAAGTTGAAAAGGAAAAAAAATTCTCCATGATTTTTTCCAAGAGGTTTGCAAGGTGATATGTACATCTATAAAGGGCAAAGGAGAGGAGGGAGCTTGGAGGGAAAGGGCTTAAATCAATCAATCAATCAATGAAATAAAACATCAATCGAAAAAAGAAAAAAGTTGGAGTGAAAAAAATCCACCCCCATTGCAAAGGGAAAAAACTTGGAAAGAACAAAAAGTTTATTAAAAGAATTTGTTCACCTAGTCCAAAGTAGAAGGTGGTTGGAGGTGGCTAAATAAATATTGTAGTACTTGGGTAGCTTCAGAGAATTAATATAATTTTAAGTTTTTGATTCAACACTTGAATTTTTGATTTTGAAAATTTCAACATATAAGGAATAAATACAATAAAATCATTGGATATCTTACAAGTTTGATGTTGTATTTTTGCTTAGACTAATCACAATTTGTGTTACTTTGTTGGAATGGCATGGGTTTAAGTCTAGCGACCTTTATTACACTTTGATTGAATTTTCAACATAAAGTTCTTTTTTTTTGGGAAAATTTTGACAAAACAAAAAAAATATAATTTGTGCCAAAGCTACCCAACTATCATGGTAAATAAAAATCCACCCATTATAAAGAAAACAAAGGTTGGAGCAAAATACAAAAAATATCCACCCATCCCATTCCATAAAAGAAGTTTGTTGGAAGGATAAATAAATAAATCAATTGATAATCACTCATTCCAAATAAGAGAGATGTTGGAGAACACAACAAAATGTCTGGCCATTCCAAAGGGGAAGGTTGGAACAAGAACATGAAAAAGATTGTTTATTGATGGTATTTAAAAAAAGGTTGGAGGGAGAAAATTAAAATGAATTGTTCATTCATTCCACTGGAGTTGAAGGAGGTTGAAAAACATTGCTTTTCAACCTCCAAGTTGGAAGTTGAGATTTTTTTATAGTAAAGTTCACTTGTGTTGAAAAGGAGAAATAACTTGGAAAAAGAAATATAAATTTCGCACTTATTGCAAAGGAGAAAAAGGTTAGAAGGAAAATAATTAACTATTCATCATTTTAAACAATTTTTTTTTAGGAAGTTTGTAGAAGGGTATGTAGGTCCATAGGGGAGATAAATAGGTTTGTGGGAAGGTCTAGACACAAAAAAATTCACTATTGTTATTATGTAAATTATTATATTTTGTTATGTTCATGGACATCCAAGGATCATTGCCCATGATGTCACTTGACCTTTGCCTTGGACTTGCAACAAAGGTTGAGTCAAATCAAGGAACCAAACTAAAAGCAAATGGAAGATTTGGTGATGAACAAGAAAATTAGTAAATCCTCTAATGTGAGGAGAATCCATAAGATGGGTTCCCTAGACTTGAAAGACATTTCTTTTATTGTGAGGTTGAGATTACTAAATGTTCATGCACAATTTCAAAGGATCACCTATTGTGTCCAAATTGCATACTATAGTATTTTTTTCAAGTTTGACAATATTTATATTATTTCAAAAATATCAATTTTTCTAAAAATTACTTGAAAATTCGTTGAGAGTCAAAAAAAAATTACTTGCAATCGATGTCAACATTTGGGGAATTTGTGACAATTGTGTAGGTTGTATTTAGACTACACCCTCTTATTATTTGTTTATGTTGCTTAGTATTTGATAGGTAGATGATTTATTTAGCACTTCCTTACTTATGCTTAATAACAATTTCAATGTCTACTAAAAACTCACATAAGTTGTTGGATGAAGTGGAATCCAAATTGCTTGCAACCAAGAATTGTGATGAGGAGAATAAATTATGCAATATTTTTCTTTTAATGAAATCTTTCAATGGACATTAGAATGATCTTGTCCTTGGGCTTGGCTTTGTTGAACTTTGAGTTGTCCTTATTGTCATCCATATAGGGCACCGACATCAAGCAATGATAATTTTTTTAAAAATACAATTAGTAAAGTTAATATTTGAATTATTCAAAGTCATACCAAAACATCTTATTTTGGCCAAACATGGTATGGATCAATAAACACAAGGTGGATGCACAAAGAAACAAGATAACACAATATGAAACTCAAATTTGCAGCCAAATTGGTGCTTTCTAGAGTTTCATCCTGTTTTTTCCATTGAAGTGCTCCTTGCTTGTTTGTGGACATGACAATATGCAAGCTTGGGAGAAATCATGGATGCAATGTGAAAGACTTGAACTTGTGAGTGGAAGTGGTTGCGAGGGCTTTTTTTATGTAGAATGTTAATTTCTGTGTGTATGACATGGAGTGTACAAAAGGTGTTCTTGACCAATTTTTTTGCACATGACAACTAGGTTTCAATGGAAAGAAAGAGGGACCTCACAATTTGTGTGTGCATGGTGAAGGCCAATTTTGTTGTGTGACAATGAGGTTTTGGTGGAGAAACAAGGGGACATCATTCACACATAGTGAGGTGCGCGCGCGTGTGTGTGTGTGTGTGTTTTTGTTTGTTTGTTTGTTGCTTCAATCTATTTTTTGGTGAGATTTTGTGAAATTTGTTATAGTAGTTGAAATGGGCATTGTGAGGAGAGAGAGGTTGTTGGAGTGGGAGAAAGAAGTTTTAATTATTTAGGCATATATTATTTGTCAAAAATTTCAAAATTATCTTATTTAATTATTGAATTTTAAAATAAAATAAATCAGCACCTAAAACCAAATAATTCTATGATAATGATTATGTTATAAAAAGGTTTTCAGTCAAGTAGACAAATATTGGGTTTGCATGCCTTAATCATATATGTTTCTTGGATATTATGAACCTTTAGATTTCTCAAACACAAAATGTTTTAACTTGAAGCCAAACTCACTAAAGATAAATTCACACCAAGGGATAACTTAGGGGTATTTCTTACCGATTTAACCCTCTCTTGGTTGGGGGATTAAAATGATTAAAGTTTAAGGAATAAACTAAGCTCTATGTTGTTTGCTTGAAGGGTTTTTAAGAAAAACTAATAAAGAACCTACTCACCTAGTAGGGAAAATATAGGAAGCTGGCAAGACCCTTATGGGTTGATTATTTTAATTTTTTTTGATAACCTATTTAAACCTTTGAAATTATCATCCATGTTGGCCATCAATCCTTGAAACTACATGTGTAAATTTTACCATTATTGAGAAATATTGGGTATCATTGGAAGGTTTTGGAAAGTTCACATGCATTTGAATTTTGAGATCCTTGCACAATCCCATTAGAATAACCGGACCAACAAGTATAAATAAGAAACAACACAAAAAAAAATGCCACTAATTTGGGAAGAAGTGCCACCTAAAATCCTCTAGACTTGGAATTTAGAAACCCCACATAATACTTTGTCTCCACACTAGCATTGTATCTTGTTGCCCCCATACCATTAGAACTTATAGTCATAAGTCACCTCTATTTTTCTAAAAAGATTAAAAATATTTATTTAAAAAGATAAGGTATGTCAAAGCATTTGCCCTCTCCTTAAACCCAATGACACATCATTTGCCAACTCAAATTTTTAACCCTTTTATGTGAATGGGATAGGTTAAGGTTAGAGAACAAGGTTAGAGAGGTTAGTTTATTCTCTTAGTTTTTTTAAAAAACCACCTTCATGTGGATCTAGCTTAATTTTTTTCATTGTACCTTGGGAATTTAGCCACTAAAATCCAAGGTCCATCAATACCTACATAAAACATTTGGAGAAAACTCTAGTGTGTTTGCAAGGCACCTTATATTCAAGATTGTCGCTCCTAGGAAAAAAGATGGATATTTCATCTCCTCCTTGGAGAGTGAAAGGGATTTTACACCTTAAAAAAAATGGGAGGGATCTTACACCTACTTATAAATCTAAGATCCTTCACATTCTTGAAGAAGGGGCATAAGAATCCTCCACCTTTTATGCTTCATGATCTACATATGTTTAGGTTCATGATAACATTTGTTTCATGTTTTACAATGAATAAAACCCATTGATAGGTGATAAGGTACTTTCAAGTTGTACAAAATAAATAAAAAGAGTTATTGCATAATTTTTATTACAAAATAATAATGATAGGTGATAGTGGCTTGCTAAATAAGCGAAGAAGGCTAAGTGATGAAAATGTGCAATTAATGATGATTTACATCACAATGAAGTGTGAAATTGGTGGACATAAGAACAATGCAATTGTCCTTTGTATTATTTTCAAATTTGCACGAGCCTATAAAAAAATGAAAATTGGTTCAAAAAAATCTTTTCAATAAGAATTTGTTGATTAAATGTTGTGCATCAATGTGTATATGTACACAAAGTTTGAAATCTTCTATCAAAGGGTTTTCAATGTGTTTTAAAATCATGGAGTTGAAATTCAAATTACATTTAAATCCTTTGGTAATAAATTGTGCTATAATAATGATGATTATGGTGCTTTTAAGTTGTAAAATGTTCAAGTCCAATAAAAACCTAGAAAGCTAGGTGTTTTTAAATTTTATTTTACAAAAATGAAATGAAGGTTTTCAATGATTAAAAAATGGTAAAAATGTGTAAAATAATGTTTTAAACAATAAGCTTTATAATATGATTGGTTTACATTTACACAAAGAGACAAACATGAAACAACTGAATATTCACGATTGTCATAACTTACTTTATTTTAAAACCCAAATCAATCAAATATATTTACTATTTTAACAAATTATCCTAATTTTTAGATAATATGTAATTCTAGTTTTGAGACAAAATGTGCATGTTGTGGCTTAGAAACATACAACATTCCCAAAATGCAAGGCCAGATTTTAGCTATTGCCTTGTTGTCCTAGGCCCCTCTTATCTTGGGAATGCCCCCCACCTTAGGGCTTTACCATACATGTGAAAGGTTAGGGGTGACCTAATAACACAACAACATGGATTTAACATGTCAAAACTTTCATTAATTGAAATTTGTTCCAAGGAACTAAAGAACATGCATTGCATGTTAATCTAGATTAAAGGTTTTTATCACAATGATTTGACAAACTTGGGTTTGTGTCATAACATTTATATATATAGCATGTTAGGTTAGATTTGGTCTCCCTCATCAATCAACAAATGGGTTGCCACCTTATCAACAACCTAGTCATTGAGACTCTATGGATATGCAATTGTTTCATTGTTCTCGTGGATTCAAGTGTGAGAACAATGGTAGAAAGCATGCTTTTGATACATGTACCCATGCCCTAAACAATTTCATATCCTTGAATAGGAACTTGATGAAGATAAAATGAGTTTGGATTGCAAATCTATCTCTTCATTATCATCATTTTCAAGAATGAGGAGTGGGAACAAACATTCATACCCCAATTGTAGAATTGCAACTCTTGCATCAATGGACTGGTTTTGTCTCTTGTGACAATCACCAAATTATAATTGAAATCACTACAAAATTTGAAATTACTTGAAATTAATTTGAAATATTAATTCACTTGAAATATTACTTTTATAAATTAAATCAAATTAAAAAAAAATTGAAAATCATTAGTTCAATTCGGTCATGGTTCAATCAACTAGTGTTGCCTCTTGTGACAATCACAAAATTTGAGAGATACAAAAGCAATCCAACCCCAAAAACCCTTGAAAACCCTAAACCCTAATTGTGATTATGTATCAATTAAGATAGATCTTTTGATGGATACAAACTGCTTCCGGATCTAACTAAATACAACATTTCTCATGTGACAATTGTGACTATGTATCAGCCTCTCTTTTGCTCACAGAACCACAATGTTTGTCATCTTCAATCACCCCATGTCTGGAGACATTTTCAAATTGTAAATTGAATGCAAGACACTTCATCGATGCAAAAGAAACGAGCTTGATTTTTATTCATTAGTAGGAGAGACACAAGAAAAACCATACACAAATATGGTGGCCATCATCCTTTCGTACCCAATGCTGCAGCACAAAGACCATGCATTCAATTACTTGACATGGGGATGCTGAGATTGTAACAGAAGGACAACTTTTTCTGGAGAAGCTCTCATGTTTTGTTCCAAATTCTTTGATTGCTGCATTAGATGGTTCATTATACAACCTTGTGATATATATATATGCCCACAAGTGGCAATTTCTGCATACACAAGATTTTGCTGCTTGAATCCAGCTTTCCATTTACATTTGTAACTTTTCTGAAACAACTTGGAAGTCCTTGTGAGCACGAGTTTTGGGTTTTTACCTCTGCACAGAATTGGATCACATATCAGCTTAAGAGCAAGTTGTTCTTTGTCTAATTGCAGACACTAATTTTTAGCACATGAAATAAAATGTTGTAGAAGAGACCCACAGGTCCATTAGATCACCACTCTTCTTCAGAGATAATCAGATCGACTGATTTCAGCTTTCTTAATTACAGCTTTCTTAGTAAGCTGTATCAATGTAAGAATAAGAATCTCTCCATATTTACAATTCAAGTCAACCTTAGAAGAATTGAGAGATGACCCAATAACAACATTACACATATCAGACAATGTAAGAACAACCAATTAACGAGCATGAATATGAGGAAACCCAGACCAAAGGAAAAGAGAGAAACATGACCAATTTATGATAACTACGGAGTGTTTGAACAGCAATAGTTGTACACATGTTCAACAGCAACATGTATGGTGTTCAACTTACCATATCATCCCTAGGGATTTCATTCAGCAGCTCCTGGCAATGGGTGGAGGTTAATGTCTTGAGCATTAACAAAGCACTGAGTTTCTGTCACCAGATTGGTGGTGACAGGAGAACTCAGCAAGGATGCCGGCTAGCTCAACAAGACTTAGATGAGAAGGAGACGGCCAGAAAGAACCCCAAGAAGAGGGAGGAACACAAAAATAACTAAATGAAAAAGAAAAAAAGAAACACGAGAAGAGTAGAAGAAACCCATAAAAGAAAGGAGGACGAAAAGACACAGAAACAAGATGGAAAATTTGAAGAGCACAATCTTTAGATGATCTTTAGAGCTTTCCTCCTAAGAGTTGCTGAACCTTGGTACACACAATTGATTATTGAGAACACATGAAACATACAGAGAAGATATTCAAGGAACTATAACAACATCTCATTTTCAACCAGGTGAAACAAGTTGGGTTTTGCAACTTCCAAAATGACTAGGTAGTTTTCTAAAATGACTGTGTAGTCAAAATGGAAATTGCAAAGCGCAAGTTGTTGGAAGTTGCAAAACTCAACTTGTTTCACCAGGTGAAAAAGGTTAAAAGGACTCTTTTTGTAGTAGTTTGAAGAGAATGCTCCTTAAGTCTATAGAAAGCACAACAGCTTTCAGCTTGAAACTGAAAGATCCCTGCAATGCCACAGAGTCTGAAGAATCTTCAGACTCAGATGCATAACTACTTTTTCCAGGACCAATTCACACCAAAGCAAATTGATCACATGAAAAACATTACAAGCTCTCCCAGGAAAAGGCAGAACTCTTACTTGCATAGTAGTTCACATGAGTTTTGTTCCTAAAATCTGTGGCAAATTGTGAATAAGTCTATCATAGTTCTCGAGTGCATGAGAAAACAATATTTGGAGGAGGAAGAAGAGATGCAAAATTGAAGCAGAAAAAATCCACAATCTGTCTGCTTGATGTTCTTCTTAAGAAGAATTTCTTAAGGAGAGGTAGAAAGTGCAGCAACTATTGAAGAGACCAAGAAATTCAGCAGCAGTGATGCATTTTGCCTTCAGACACAATTGCTAAATGATTTCCAAACACAATGACAAAGAGTGTAAGCTGTTGCAAACAAATTGCAAGCTTCTTGCATTTCTGAAGGTCAAAAAGCAGAACTGAAAAATCACATGTGATTCCCAACAATTCAAGCACACAAAAAAACACTGTGTGAGTGAGTGAGTGCAACCATCATGATGCATATGTGAAGAAGATGTTTCAAGTGCCCACCACAAATGGGCTACTGAAATCCTTTACAAAACTGAAGATTACATGTGTACAGATATGTGATTGAGCATCATATCACAGAGTTCTACAAACTGTGTCTGCGGTATGCAAATTTTGCAAACTAACAACACCCTTATTATGTAACCTACAAGGTAGAATACATGACTTGTGAGAGAGAGGTCCTAGCAAAACAAGCCCTGTAAAAGCAAGCTTCAGAACTCAGAAACCAAATCACATATTTCATACAGACCTTTTGTACTACCCAAAATTTCTTTCTCGGGAGGTTTTTGTGTGTACCTGACAGACCTTGGTTTGTTTGTTTCTGGGGGGTACAGAAGAAGAAGAAATATTTTTCTAGGGTTACCATCGCAACCCAAGTCTGACAACATCTCCTAACAATCCTTCATTTACAGGAGATTGATCTCTCACTGAATCATCTTCAGTTGCTGCTACCATCCCTCCTACTCCTCTTGCTGCTGATGATGGAGGTTCGGTGTTGTTGGAGGTTGTCCAGAATGAAGGAATTGGGAAACCTCTCAGGAGATCATTTGTATTGCTACCAAACATGCCAAGTTGAGCTCCAAAGTTGTCTTCTGATCTAAGCATTTGACCTTCGTTACTGTTTTGCACCTGCATCTGGTTTTGAGCTCCAGACAGTTGTGGTTGTTGTTGTTGTTGGTGGTGTCTAAGAATGCTGAGTTCTTGCACTGAAGGATTGAACTCTTGCAAGCTTCCATGGCCTCTAAGGAAACTGGGTTCTTGAATGTTCAAGGATTGAAGACCACTGCCAACCCCATTGGCACTCGCACCAGTCTGCTGCTGAACCTCTTGAGCTTGAGGGCTCAATCGTGATGTCACTGATATATGATCAGTCTGAGCTCCTGCTTGAATCTGCACAGTCAAGTCATAGTGGCTGCGGAGTGGGAGAACAGAGGAGTTCAGGGATGTGAATGGGAAGCTTGAAGTTGGTGGAGGTGGTTGGTAGGCTGCTCCACCAGGTCTGTTTTCTCCTGAGGCAGGGAGAGCAGGTGGTGCATCAGAGCTGGAGTTTCTGGAGCTCACTGCAGGGTTTACATGATTATGAGTACCCTCGTAGGTCGTGATAACAAGCCCTGTGTCCTCAGCTGATCGCTCCACCCTCTTCCTCACTGGACACTTTGGACTTGTGCACCTGTAGTAGCTCCTGGACCATACACAGAGAGAAACAATCCAAACCTCATCAGTTTTCAGGAAAGCAATGTCAGACGGAAGTCAGTATGTTGATGAAAGGCAAAAGATCATGATTTTTACTCCTGATTGAAGCAAGAGCTAGATGTCAAAGGAAGCTCAAGTTCATATTAACAGCTTCAAGAAGAGTTTGAACATGAGCTTCATGAGCTCTGAGCACCCTCAGAGACCCATATGGGAAGGAAAAGCTCGCAGCTCTAGAGAAAGCTTAGAAACAAAAAGAAGATGAATGAGGAGATTGGGTGGAAGTGAGCATAATTCATTTTTCTTTCTTCTCTGAGAGAGAAGGTGGGAAGAAGAAGATGAGTTTATTTACCGAGGGTGAGGACTGTTCTTCACAGCTTTCTGTCCATACTTTCTCCACTTGTAGCCATCTTCCATGATCTCAACCTCGCTGCGTGTTTGGATTGCATATCGTGGTTCTCGAACCCTTTTTAGACCTTTCTTGCGAGGCTTGTTCGATCTGCAAAGAGAGAAAGAGCAACATCATCATCACCATGACTGCATAAGAAGAAGAAGCTCAACTCATGATGTACTCAGGACATCCACAGATGATGATGCAATGGAAGAAGAAGAAGTTCATAATTTCTAAACTTTCTTCACAAAGAGAGAAAACAGCTAAGCTTCTTTGTGTTCTTTGTTTCTCAGTGATGGATGGCTTGCACCCATTCATCTGCCTGCCTGCGAGTGAGGTTCTCATGGAGCTCGCATGCAACCAAGAAATTCAGACATTGTCACGATAGCCAAAGAAACAACAAGAGCTTCACGTCAGCCAAAGAATCTATGGGCATTTTGCAGAAATTCTTGCATTGGGTTTTTGCACACTTACGGTTTCTTGAGCTCTGGGGATTGAATCTCTTCACTCTCGTCCATAGCTCGGTCGGGGGTTTTCCTCTTGCTGGTGCTTGCAGAGGGGCCAGCAGCAGCAGCAGCAGCGGAGGAGGAAGCTGGAAGTTTGGAGGCATCATCCTCAGGTCCATCACTGAAGGAGCCGGAAGAAAACGAAGAATTGGGTGTACTAGGAAGAGTGGAAGCTGCAGAGGCAGGAAGACGAGCTGGAGATGGCGAGCGGCGTCCTCCATGGGTGGTGGTGGTCATGGAAGAAGGAGATGGAGAGGTCAAGACCGGAGACAATGATCCCACAGCACTTGGCGGAGGAGAAGGCGAATGAAACTGCTGCTGCATCATCGTCTGCTGCTGCGAAGAGGAAGAAGAAGCCGCCTGCCGCGTGTTGTAAAAGTCTGCATCATCAACCAGCTGCTGTTGCTGCTGACCTAGGAGAGGAGCTTGATGATGCCCCGCCGCGAACTGCTGATTCCTCGAGCTCGGAAGAACAGTGGAGGAGATGGGTGTATTCAGAAGCTCCTGGATTGCATCATAGTTGGCCTGACCAAAGTTTCCAATTCTGGGCGTGATCTGGTTATCCCCAAAGCCCCAAGCGGCGGAGGCAGAGGAGAAATCAGCGATGGGGTCGGAGAGCAATTCGTTCTGAAGCTGGTGCAAGAAGAAACCAGTGGAAGAAGGCAAAGACGCCGCCGATGAAGAAGGTCCAGAGCCGCCGCCAGATGCTGCTGTATGATCACTGCTGCTGCTGTTGCTGCTGCTGAGGAGGAGGTTGTGCCATTGAGCTGTGGGCGATGGCACTGCAAGAGGATGGAGAAGAAGCTCGTCCGCAAAGCTCGCAAATCCTCCCTGTCCCTGCTGCTGCTGCATCAAGAAGGCGTTGTTCACCTCTCGCAGAGGAGGAGGGTTCACAAACAGTTGTTGTTGTTGTTGTGAACCCAATGGTACATTATCCTCGCCCAATGCTCTTATCAGCCTGTCAAGCTCGTTCTCGTGCGCCCCCCCCATTGCCATGAGCTCCAGTCCTGAAAGCTCCAGGGTCGCCAATTGCTTCAACAACTCAAGAATATCGTCGGAGCTTTCTTCTTCAACCCAATGCTGCTGCTGCTGCAGCAGCAGCAACAACTAGTACTACAGCAACAGTAGTGAGAGGTGATATGTGGGAGATGATGGGTTTGCATTTACGAAGTGCTCCTAGTTGTTGTTGGTGTTGTTGTTCTCGATTCAGCTCAAGAGAAAGAATTCTGTCTCTGTCTGTGTTTCTGTGTCTGTGCCTGTCTGTGGGTCTGTTTCCTTCCTTTGTAGAATGCACAATCCCTTCTTCGAGTCCCTGAATGGCGCAACTGAGCATCAACAGAAGAGAGTCGAGAACCACAGCGAGTGGGGCGGTTTTGTTGCTCCAATTTCTTCACCAAAGACAACAAACAAACAAACGAGGTGTTTGCATCAATTGGGGAGGGAGGGAGGAAACAGTGCCCAGGAGCTGAAACGATTGTGCTTCTCCTCGTCTTCTTTTTCTTCTTCTTCTTCTTCTTCCTCCTCCTTCTTCTGCTGCTAGAACGCCCAAATTTCACCAGAATGCAAGACCAAAAAAACTCACAACAAAACAAAGAAAAACACTCAACAAGCTAGCATACCCAAAACTCCACCAATGCTGCCAAGAAGAAGAAGAAGAAGAAGAAGAAGAGGAGAAATGGCAACAAACCCACAATCATCATCCACCTCAAAACAGCGACAAAAACCACCGCAAAAACAAAGATCCCCCACACACACACACAAAACTCCACCACCCGTCTCCCCCCACTTGCTCCCAAAAAAAAAGAGGAAAAAAAAAATTCACACAAAAACAAAAATCAAATCAAAAAGAAAGAAAGCAAGAAAACGGCAACAATAGCAGCAGAAGCAGAAGCGAGTGCAAAACGCAACGCAGGCGAGGTTGGAAAAGAAAGCGGAAAACAAACGCAGAAGAAAGAAAGGCCAAGCTCCTTATCAACAACTCCCAGTAAGAACAGTAAAACAGGCGTGAGGGGGAAGAAAAACTCGCAGCCACGAAAAGAAGAAACAAGAACAACAATAAAGAATTGGAAGACCAAGAAGAAGAAGCAGAAGAAGAATCAGAAAGAAGAAAGAAAAAGAAGTGGAAGGCAAGAGGGAAAAAGCCTCACTGACTTTCTTTTCTTTTGGTACCTACTACTAGGCTCCTGACACCTACTCTCTTACTGTCCCCCACCTCTCCTCCCCCTCCCCCTCCCCCCTCCCCCCCCACCCCACACCACCACAACAAAATAATAAATAAATAAAGAAATAAGAAGAGCGTGTCGGTTGTTACTTACCTACCTATCAGGGTTTTTCATTTATAAAACAATTGTAATACCTATAAACCATTTGGGGAAAGGGAAAAAAAAAAATTCCCCCCAAAATTTTCGAAATTTTAATTTGATTTATAATTTAAAATTTCCAAAAGAATTGCTAATCTTATTAAGTGTGAATTTTAAAATTTTAAATAAATATACATACATACATACATACATACATATATATATATATATATATATGGGAAAATAATCACTGCTGATAAATACTGAAAGCTTGCTAAAAACAACTCTCAACAACCCAAGTGCCCACAAATTGACACAAATATAGATAGGTACTATTAAAAAACATTACTATTTTTTATAAATATTTTTAAATTTTAAATTTGAATTTTTTTCCCCCTTGTATGACTACTCAACTGAGTAGTTAGTAGCAGTAGTAGTAGTGGGGCTATGAACCTTTGTTTTTAAGTTCAGAGAAAAAGACATCAATGTGAACCTACAACACTATTTTTTGTCTTTTTCATTTGAAAAGAAATTGGTTTGTTGGTTTGGTTTGTTTGCTTTTGCTTGTTTGTTTCCATTGGAACTGTTTTTTTTTTTTTTTGGGGGGGGGGGGGGGGGGGGTT
>Ga0116228_10002827_pt1 | contig 15114 bp, 13 predicted proteins | sample S1TSphfallax_2_FD_89694 | JGI IMG/M metagenome (GOLD analysis project Ga0116228, IMG submission 89694) | Host-associated microbial communities from peat moss isolated from Minnesota, USA - S1T2_Fc - Sphagnum fallax MG | ecosystem: Host-associated > Plants > Peat moss > Unclassified | place...
TGTTTTCTTTTTGTTTTTTTGTTTTTTTTTTTTGGACAAAAATCCTTTGTATGAGTTGCATGGGATTTTTTGTTGCCAAGTGGAAAAAATTTTCTGAAAAAAAAAAGTTTCAAAAAATGTTACTACGGATAAAGCCAACAAAGCATCCATATTCAACAGCACCTCGTGTTCCAAATCACATTATGTGCATGTTTTATTTTTGTGACTTCGTTGGCCCGTAGGCAAGGATATTGTGTTTAGATTCATCATAGAGTATAGTAGCTTAATGGATATTGGCCCATGGGAAATAGGTCTATTTTTATATGACGATTTTCGAAAGATGATATTTTGGCTTGTGTTGAAACTTGAGAGATTAGTTATAGAGTTATAACAATATCTTGAAGGACTTTTGGTTTCTTTTAGAGGATTTTTTGAAGATTATATTTTTGCATGGTGAAATATTCGAGTTTCCTTAATTCTTCTTTTGCCTTAAGATACGTTTTATTGTGATTGGCAAGGAGACCACAATGTGACACACCCCTTGTTGGTTTTGCTTGCAAGCAAGTAAACTTCACATTGCATTTGGAATACAATCTTGGCTTCAATTTGGGACAAATTTATAGACGAAAAGTTAGAAACTGAGTTGTATTCCATCTAGAATTTTTAATTTTTAATTCATTTTGCATTAAAATCACCAAACCATGTTACATGCAATGAGCTACTGATAGCCCAATTTACGCAATGCACCATGCTTTGTTCGCATGGTGCACCAATGTGGCCTACGTAGTTGGCCCAAGTGTGAACACAGTGAGGGCTCAACTGATTTTTCCTTCCAAACCCAATTTTTGCAATTTGTTTGAATTTTTAGCAACAAAATCCGCTCAAAAATCAATATCTTTCACACCTTAACTCTGAAAATTGTGAAATAAACTCCATTAAATCTGACTGACCAAGGGCGGCTTTTCTACACCACTAAGAACACCCCCAAATTCCAATATAGTTTTCAGTTTCAATTTTATTTAGTTTTCATCGAGAAAATGATTCAATAATCAATGACTTTCACACTATTATTTCAAACAGTCTCAAACCATCAAACCAAATCAAGAGATCTTTTCGAAGATACCAAGAGCGGGGCATGAAGTGCTGTGATTTGGGAGATCCTAGAGCGTGTCAAACTGTGGCCTTGCCATGTACATTAAAAAAATATCTTAAGCCAAAAGAAGAATAATGGAAACTCAAATATTTCACCATGCAAAAATATAATCTTCAAAAAAATCCTCTAAAAGAAACCAAAACCCTTCAAGATATTATTATAACTCTATAACTAATCTCTCAAGTTTCAACACAAGCCAAAATATCATCTTTCAAAACATCGTCATATAAAATAGACCTATTACCTAGGGGCCAATATCCATTTCAAGCTACTATACTCTATAATGAATCTGAACACAATATCCTTGCCTTGGAAGGCAAGGCCAACAAAACAAACTACCTTGCTTCATAGATTGATGTGACATCACTCCCTTTAACCTAATCGGATAGATCAATAATTCATTCAACAATCATGCTTCATGTCCTTATCATATTTTACTTTGGATACTTGGGCTCCATGTTGCTAGTTGCCATGCACTACCAGTGATGATCGCCTACATAGAAAGGAAGGCAAGATAGACAACAAGATACCCCCCAAAAAAATGATTTTGAAATAAAATTCTATTTATGACGAATCATAATCCAAAATGACTTTGGAATTGTGGTAGTGATGATCACCAAAACATGTCCTTATCCTATTTTACTTTGGATATTAATTTCAAACAAAAATTTGAACCAGCTCCATAAAGATTATGATGGCAAGAAGAGATCTTAAGTGGTACTTAAAATGCTAAAGACATTGAACAATTGGACCCTAAATTAAAAATCCAATGGATGATTACTTTAGCTTCATTCATCTTTTTCCCTGATAAAGGACCAAATCAACTTTATTCATCCATCCATCTATCCTCTTCCCATAATGTGATTCTGTTCATGGATACCTAGTCTGTCTTCTCTTGGATGAAAATCCTCTCTCAAGCACCCATAATGTTTGAGGGATGTAATTTGTATGAGTTTGATAGATGGTTTTCATCCATAAAAGCCCCTGATGGACAAAACCTAATTTATTGGATAAATTTTGATTGCCTAGTTTATTAAATTCTAAATTTTTAATTAAATGATACATTTGATGCCAATTTGAACAACATTTTTATAAAAAAAAAACCCTTTCTGTGGCCGATTAAATCTGCATGGCCTTAAGGGTCGTTAAAGTGGCGTTTTAAAGGCGCCACAGAAGTGGGGTCAGATAATTAAATACACCATATTACTCCTTTTGTTGCGGTTCTCTGCTTAAGTAAGGTCCCAAAAGTGGCGTTTAAAAAAACCCTCAAAAGTGGCCAAATAAAAAAAACACCCACCACTCTTTGTAGCGGTTCTCTCTTTAAGGCCCCAAAACTGGCGTTTTAAAGTCTCAGAAGTGGTCTGATAAAAAAACAAAACCCCCCCCCAACCCATTCTTTGTTGCGTTCTTTCCTGAAGTAAGGGTCCCAAAAGTGGCGTTTTAAAGCCGCAGAAGTGGTCATATAAACAACACTGCATTCTTCATTGCTGTTCGCTCTCTCTCTCTCGCTCGCTCTCTTTCCCTATCTCGCGAGCGATCTCTCTTCTCTCTCTTCCCTTTCGACTCGTGTGTTGGTGGGTACCATTTCTTTTTGTTCCTGCATTCTTCTTACGACCCAACTCTCCGGATTCTGCCCACACTGCTGCAGTTTGTGATACAGATCTCGATGGACTATTGTCGGTGTGCTAGGGTGACCGGGAATGGTTGGTTGTAAGAATGGTTGGAAGGTAGTGTGGTCAAACCCACAATCTACCTTGTCACAGAGCCTGTTATGCCTCTGGCTGATAAAATCAAGGAGCTACACTTGCAAGTCACACAGCGGTATGGGACTTTTCTGATTGTTAGCCTGCAGTAAAGTAGCGAAGAGATGGTAGCAAGAAGTGTGATATTGATGAGATCACATGCATTTTGTGCAACCAGTCTTTATTTCAGTGGCGTAACATTTTTTAGCAACAATGCGATTGACTGTGAGAGAAAATTATCTTGATATACAGGGATGAATATTATGCTTGGGGACTTCATCAGATTTCCAAGGCTGTCAGTTTCCTTAGCATTGACTGCAAGCTGGTACACCTCGATACCAATTATTCCCATGTGCCTTGAGAGGGCTTCTCTGCGGAAACCGATGTAGGGTGATTATAGGTTTGGTTTTTTTTTATGTGCAATACATGGGATGTGTTGCAGGCGCATGGCAATGTGTGTCTGGCATCTGTGGTGGTGACTCCCACACTTGATTGGAAATTACATGGCCTTGGTGTTCTCTCGGAGTTTGACGGTGGAAATCCTCATTCCACAGGTCCTATGCTTGTGAGTTTGCCTGATAGCCCAATTTCTGAGTTTTGGCATTGTCAGTCTGAATTCAGGAAAGTGTGTAATGTGAGAAAAACCTCAGTAGTTGCAGTAATTGTTAATCTCTTGCTGGTAAATGTTGAGAATGAACATGGGCTTCACTCTGCAACCAATACAATTGGCTGGTTGGGACACAATACAAGGCTCTGGAGTTGGGTAAGAGTGACTGGGTTACTATCTAAAAGTCTCCCTCATGGGCACTGGACTCTTGGGGACTTGGTCAGTATTCAGTTCCCACCTCCATATGTTAAGATTTGAGTTATTCCTTTCCTTATGCCTCTGCTCAGAATTCTGAAGGAAACATAGTCAGTTATTTTCTCCTTCTTTGTAAGTCTGAGCATTGTTTATTGCATGAAACATGCTGATCTGCTTGCACTATTTGGACCCTTGTTACATGCTTTTTCAACTTGCATTGACAGATTGTTTGATATATGAGCTCTTCTTTGCAGCCTTGAAGTGTAGGCGCTGACTCACGTTTGGGTGTCAGTGGTAGGTGATTGTGCCATTATCACAGTGCACATTGACAGGTTCACTTTTGAAGCATCTATCAAAGCTGTGGGTCAGGAACTCCTCTTTTGGCCAGTTGCAGATTTAATGCATTTATTTGTATTTGCAGAGATGACTGTGTTGAGAAACACTGCCCACAAGGATTGCGAACTAATCATGCTTATTTGGTCATCATCAGGTGGATGAGGAGCCAGCAATCCACACAAACACCCCCATTTTGCTTCGCAACATTGCACCATCTCAATGAAGCAGTGAGCTGCTTTTCTTCATGTGCTCCTGTTATCCTAAACCCTAAACTCATTTTCCTGGTAGAGAATATATACCCTTTGCTTCTTGTGCAGAAAGGGATCAACAACTTGGGTTTCTGCTTGCAGACCAGAAAAAGAGTATTGATTGATGCATTTGCTGTATGAGATCACAGCATTTCCAAGATGAATTTGTCTCTGCTAGAGAGCAGGTACCACTGTTACCTCACATCATTCAATGGTGTAATGTTTTGTCGAAGGAATGTAGTGAAAACATGGCTAGACTGAAATTGACAACTGGAAACTGGCTCAGTGACTAATTTGTGCCTTGCAAAAGACATGAATGTGCAAGAAGATGCAAGAACTGAATGTGAGGAGCTGAAAATTGTGCAACTTATATACTTTCACTTACTGGTTTAAACCATAAACCCTAGCTGTCTTGACAGGTACCATGGCCCTCGGGGCAACCACTGAATACTATGATGCCACAGAAATTGCAACACAAATACTACCACACCTTGTGGCACTTACTGTTGATTCTGATAGGTACACTCTCACTCCAGTCCAGTTATCTAGGCAAATGCTGATGATGCACTGCTTGCTTATTTGGACATGAGTGGTGCATATTGGGTCCACATTTATGCCTTCACATACATGCCTCTTGGCATGCATGTGTAGCACCCTATTAACAATGATTCATGTTATGCATTTGACAGTGACGTGAGGATGAAAGCCTTTCAAGCAACTGAAGTTTTCCTGAAGACAGACCATTTGAAGGTGGTAGCAAGCTTTCCACTCAACAAAATTGCTGTGCTTGAGATCGTTTGTCTCAAAGTAGTTGTCACATTTGAGAGTTGCAGGTGTGGAGCTTGTTGGTGCATTACTGCCAAATTGTGTCAAACTCCTTATTGAAGACTACTACTGATGGAAAAAGTTGATGACATGAGGGCTATGAGGATGTTGCAGCTGAATGCTGGGGACAGTGTTGTGCCACCCACAACTGTAACAGGAAGCACCACTACAGGATTACTTGGGTATGCTACACCCTTCTTGTACAGCAAGACTTGTAGACTGTGAATCTGGTCAGTGTTTAAAGTCATTTATGTGGGTGTTGGACAGGTGTTCAGTAAATTCATTGGCTTCCAAACACCAGTTTGGAGATCTTGTGAGTCCTCTGTCTGAAAGCAGCTCTATATCTAACAACACAGGTAAACTGCCAGTAGTGTTCAGTGAGCAGAGTCCAGCCTGCATTTTAGAGTTTTGTTTCCATTCCATTTTCCTTTCAGCCATGCTTCATCGCAGAGCTAAATCACACCAGGTTTCATGCCAGACCAAACCACGAGGCTTTCAATTGGCTTCAACCATAACATACTTCTCCTGTTTTTTTGGTGTGCAGCTTCAGTAATGGAAGTGCCTGCTGCCTCATCAATTGTAACACTCTCATACTCATCCAGATTTACAGAGGAGGTTTCAGCTGCATCTCCAACATTGACAGATGGATGGGGAGATGCACAGGATAATGGATTTGCACACAACAATGATGATAATGATGAAAAGGATGGGTGTGGTGATATGGATTTGCAACCAAAACTGGAACCTGCATTGACACACATTTGAGCTGCCCAGATGAAACCAGTTACAACAACTACTACTTTCCAAACTGTGACAAAATCAGGTACATCTCAAGTGCATCATTTCATCGCTTTTCAGTTTGCTGAAGTCAGACAGTTGGTCTCCATGAGGTTCTGAAATGTCAAATAGCTGATCTGGTGTGATGAATTTGGGGCATGGTGTGGCAGGTGGGGAGAGGAGTCTGGACAGCACAACAAAGAGTTTTCTTGATGCTCACAAGACTGTAACAAGGAGTTTGTTGGCAAATGGTTTTGGAGATGAGGATGATCCTTGGGCTGCCATTGCTGCACCTCTGCCTTCTACCACAGTAAGAGCTCTTAACAGCTCAAGTCCTGCAGTTCCTAAAGCCACTGGCAGTAGTGCTCTGAGAGTGCAACAGGCAGAACATGTGACGAACAACAGTGCCGGTCATGGAAGAGTGCAAAGGACAATCAGCAGCACCTATGAAACTCAGAGCCCAACACATCCAATGTAGTGCAGACTGATGATTACTTGTATTTGTGTCTACATTACAGTGTGCGATCATAATCAAGAACATTTTTTGTTGATGCAATACATTTGCAATAAAGTTGCACTCAATCACATGTTGGTTGGCTTGCGGTTGGCTGTCTTCAGTCCCCACCATATGGATAGGATACCTCCACATGCAACTACTTCTGATCAACAGCATGACCAAGTCTTCCTGTTGCTTCTAGAAATATGATAGAAACTCTGTACAATGGTTTGTAGAGATTTTGGGCTGACCTATTGTATACTTACCTACACCCACCATTGGAAGCTGATGAAGTCAGTGGGCAGTCATGGCAGGTTGTCATGGGAGCATGTCACTGCTATTCACAATGAAGGTGATGGTTTGACACTTTGTGAGCAACTCTCATAAGGTTGTGACTGCATTTTTTATCATGTTACCTTAAGTTGTTATTGTGGAGATTTCTCTGCAATTTCATAGATGATTATCCATTTCTATTTCTAAAAAGGAGATGGATGGTGAGTCTAGTTTGGGTTTTGGGTGAACTAGCTTGTACATTTGTCTTCATCTTATAGGTGCATATGCTTTGCCCTTGTTGGATGTTTTCAGTTGGCCATGTCAACCCTTTTTTTTTGTCATCTTGCAAGGTAAGAGCATTGCAAGTTGTTACTTTGGAGACCCTCTCATCGCTACTTTATTTCTTTGTTTACAAAAAGCTTCAAATTTCAAGTGAGCTAGTGCTTTGGCTTGGTCCCTTTTTCTTGGTTGGTGCTCATACAATGTTCCTATTGCTTGTTGTTGGTTATTGATAGCATCGCCCCTTTTCTTGCTCCTCTTGTCATTGTATTTTAGGTGTATTGGTATATGTTGAAAAGGTTTGTCAAACCTCTAATCAAGTATAACATTGTTCAAAGGGTGTGTTAAGTGTTTCATGAAGTATAAAATGTGGAGCTCAACAACATCATGAGGCTTATAGCTGGTCATTGATGGGCACCTCATGCTTTGATTGGTTGGCTAGATGAGGTTATAACTCATAACCCAAGTGTGCCATGTTGCTTGATTAGTGAAGGTCATGACTTGGTGTCCATGTTGGTTGGAGCACACGGGAATGGTGGAGCTTCATAACCCGCACTTGGTGAGAAAGCAGTCAACAGAGGTTCAATGCCTTTCAACAATCGGTGTTGTTTAGTAACCAACTTGAACTTGATGCATAGTCTTGTTGCCTCCACATCTCAACTACAAGGTTCAATGCCTTTCAACAATTGGTGTTGTCTGGTAACCAATTGAACTTGATGCATAGTCTTGTTGCCTCCACATCTCAACTACATTATGTAACATGGGAAGCTCTCACCAATTACCTAGTTTGTCATTGCATGGAGGGGGGGAAACTCTCACCAATTACCCAATTCGTCATTGCATGGAGGGTGAGTTTTAGGGGAAGAATGCCACACATTATACCTGAAGAGAGCCCAAGTTGATTCCACTTCTTTCATCACCAACAAGTATCAACTTCAAATGATCACAACTTTGACCTCATTGGCCTTCATTAATGACCCACTAGTTAGCACAATTTTTTTAAATTTTGTTTATATGATTTTCTTTTGTTGTTTATGATCTTTGTTTCATTTTTTATTTTTCCATCTCTTGAATGTCTTCATGTTTAAAGCATCTGTCATTTGCAAAGTAGGTTGTTACACAAATTGAAATAGGTATCTATCATTTGATTTATATTTTGTTTTCTTTATTGCATTTTTTCTTTTTTTCTTTTTTTTTTTGCTTGGCCTTTTTTTCTTTTAATAGCTTGATTAGGAATAAGCTTTCCCCATGTTTTTGTCACCTTCATCTTGAACTACAATAGAAAGGGGGGCCACTTCCTTTTTGTGTTTTTTGTTGTTTATCATAACATTGTAATTGTTTCATCATCGCTACCATTGTTGTGAGTTGCAACATAAGGAACTTGCACCCCTTTTTGTTTTTGTTTTAAGCATAGTCGATTAAAGGGGAACACAAAATTCGGCCCTTGGTCAATGTCACCATTGCAAGTTGCAACAACAAGGGTTGTCCATTTTTTTTAAATTTAATAATCAATTAAGAAAAGGGGATGCCCATGTCATCATTGCTATTACAAGCTACAACAAAAGGTGTTGCCCCCCATCGTTTTTGAGTTTGTTAACAATCCATCAAGGGGGGATGCAAAATTCACACTTTGGTTGTTGTCACCATTACAACTTGTAACAAGGAGGACCAGCTCCTTTCTTTTCCCTATTTTATTAACATTTGACAAAGGGGAACATGACTTTTTTTACATTTTGTGTGTTTTCTTTTGCAATATTTAAAAAGGAGTGAACGCAAAGTTTACCCATGTTTTTGTTCTATTGACATGACATGTTTTTCTATTGTAAATTGATCTTTGTAATGAGACATGATATGTCATTTTGAGTTCCAACACAAACATTGCAAATTCAATGGATGGCATTACGATAGAACATTTTGTTGTTCATCATAATGAAGTTATGGAAAAGGCGAGGGCAACAACAAACACAACCTTTGGCTCTTGAACTTGTACAAATTATGACCATGCAAAATTTATAATTGTTGTCATAAAAGTTATTATTGTAAATCACAAAGTTTAAAGTTCAAGCCATATCATACCTTGCCAATGATTTAATGAGTAATAATTTTTTTTAACAATTTTTTTTTTTTGCAATACTAATATTTGGGGTTTTTTGTACATGTGAATACCAATGATTACCATTTATTCGACAATTTTTATACCATGCATAATGGAAATAAGTGTCTATGATAATATAAATGCATTGGTTATGATTTATAAGTGCAATGTCAAGTTTTAATAACTTTAATATAATACTTATGTTCCAATCATTTAAATTTTGGAAACATGTCAACCCAATTTTACAATATTTATGTTTAATGTTAATGTAATAAAATTCAAAATGTAATACTTATGTTTGGAAATTATACATTTGTCGCATATTGGGGTTATAAAGGCATTACATATGTCATGAGTACATTTGTTTAGTAACTTGTTTTCATATTTATTACAATATTTATGTTGTGTTTAAATAGTTTCATATTTATTTGTTACAAATTCCAACTACCCAATAACCAAAGAGGGCATTCATTGGGGGGAAAAAAAGGAAGAAATTGGGAAGGAGTGGGTGTGTTATTTGTGTGAAATGGGTCCATGGAAGTAAAAGATTGATTTGCAATGCCATATAAAAGACCTTCACCACCCTAAGGAAAAGGGGGGTAAACCATCCATTAGCTCAAGTGGTCCACACAACCAACAACATGCCAAAATGAACCATTAGGTTCAAGGCCATGTTCATTTTTGAACAAAAACAATTTGGAAAAGAATGGAAATTAAGTGTGTAGGAAGAATATAATAGAGGAATGGACCTTCTTGTTGGAATGTAGTTAAGAGATTTTGAACATGAAACCATTTCATTTGGCATTAGTATTGAAGGATGATTTTTTAAAACTTTTAAACATAAAGGCATGGGGTGAAAGGGAGGTGTCTCATGGAAGGACATTCTCAAGTTGAAGGATAATGACAAGGTTAATGACCTTTTCTATATCTCCAAGCACTTTTGATTGTACATGAAGGAGGCTTGAGCATATGGATTTAAGCACTAGAGGTTTATCAATGAGAAGAAAACAAAGTTTTGCAATTGAATAAATATCATATCAATCAAATGATAATTTTTTTTGAACACTTTTATTTTTACCTTAATCAATTATTGTTTAAATCACTGATTTTCAATTTAATTTTTAACAAATGTTCATTGTAAGACTATGAGGTGAGATATGAAAGAATTGTGCATGAAGATTTACATCAATGTATTCATTCAAATAATTTTTTTAAAAAGGAAGTATGAATGTGTGGAAGCATTAGTTTGGTGCATTGGAGTCCATGTGACATTATAAAGAAATGTGATTAGATGTAATTTTTGAAAATGAAGGTCAAAAAGGCGAGGATGATGAAAATAATGATGATGGTGAAAAAGAGGTTGTGGTGAAATAATTGATTGTATCACAACAAGAGAGGGAGGCCTTTTCATTTTTCACAATCAACATTGATAATTCCACCTAAAAAGGTGGACAAGGCCAATGAAAAGGTTAAAAAGGTGGTCAAGGAATAAAACCAAAAAAGATCAAAGAAAAAATAAAAGACACTCCAATAGGAAAAAGGAAGGTGTTGAAAATTAATTAAAAATGAACTACAAATTAACTATAATTGAATTAAAAGTTAATTACAAATGGACTATGAATGAAGCATGAAACCATGAATGGAAATCCATGTGAATGAACTCCATTCATGATGTGATCATTTCGAATATTGGCCTCTATGACAATAAGGATGGGGAACTTCATACCAACAAATAAATTTCATAATGAACATAACAAATGATTAAAGTTGCCCATCATTAGTAGAGGCGTTCAACATAAACGATGTGTTTATAGCATGTGCTTTCAAAATATCATTTTTCAATATCTTGTGAACATTAAAATTCACAATGAAACCATGTTTTTTCACTTCTTGAACATGAAGATAATGAAAAAACACATGATTATTCAATCACTACACCAACCAAAAATTTATTGACCCTTGGTTCTTCTTAAATCATGTTTCAACCACCATTATATAGCTCCATGATAAGTCTCAATGTTTGCTTGCATGTTTTGGTTCATGTGAAAAACACAACAAACTTTAATCATCCATAGTTATATATTGGACACATGATATCCACTTGGTAAGAATAATCGTGCCCACAATACTAATTGATGCAAATTCAAACAATATCCAAATTGGATGAGTAATGGAAATGAAATATTATTTATGAATATGTCATTTGCAATATTAATGTTCAAATTGACATATATAAGAGCAATTTAATATAGGTATTACATGCACATGTATTTTGATGGTCTTTAACAATGTGCAATATCATAAGCATGGGTTTACTGAATATGTGCATCATGCATATAAAGAAGGTAACCAACAAAATACAAGTTTGAAATGGCAATACCTATGTTATCAAACATATATTATGCATCATAAACATAGGTGAATTCTTATGGTTGTACTAGTTGCATGGATGATTGTAACAATACCAATGATTTGGGTATGCACACATGATGTATGTGGCATTGAAGTGGGGTTTAAAAAAACCATTTAACCAATAATGCAATACATGTGTCAAGTTTTGTGATTCACAACCATCATTCCACAAATGTTGTGAAGTGTTGTAACCATAAAAAATGACATGTATATTGTTTAAATCTTGCAATATTTATGTTCAAACTAAAAAACACATTACAAGCAATACATAAACACATTAAGCCAATGGTTTTTGTTTATTAATTGATGTAATATTCATATCTGGTATTATGTAAACGTGCAATACTTATGTTTGAATTTCTTAAACAATAATGATTTGTTATTCTTACCAAACTTATTATAGTAGGTCCAAAAATAATTGTGGATAATGTTTCCTTTCCAAAGTCCTCCATTCCAATCATCATTAAATCCTCCTTTGTGCATTATACAAATTCATCCACACTTTCTTCTTATTCAATGAACTTGTATGGTGTGCCATAAAACTTGGAACACTACCTCCCTTTTATCCTTGACCTTTAGCACCTTGGATAGGATCATTTTTTTCCAAAATTTTACAACATGTTGACCAAACAAAAACATTGGCACATTTGCATCCTCCCACACATGGTTATAAGATAAAACAAAGAATAATTGGTATAAAGAAAATAACAAAAAGAAAAACAAAGAGAGAAATAATTTAAATTAAAAAGATTACAATTGAAATGAACAATATAAAACTTAGAAAATTGAAATTGATAATTGTATTATATTGCATGATGTTGTTGAAGGGTGTCATTCACAATGAAACATGATGGTTTCCAACTGGGGTTCTCATTCACAATTCATTCCTTTAATGGTAATAACCATTGAATCAAATTAACTTCCATTTGTCAACTTGTGATAACCCATCCCATTGGTAGACTTTGTTGATGATGATCAAACATGATGACTATGGACAAATGATGCCTTTGGACATTAGTGTAGCATCCATGGGGAATGTTTTGTCGTGTCCAAACTCTAACATCCAAGCCACTTGCATTGGAGTTTGAATTTCAATGGTGAAAGGAATGTCCAAACTTCAATCTTTTTTTGTCAAAAGAAAACATATGCACAACCCACATATGGACATTCATCATGTCATTGTTGTGCCATTTTTGAGTTCCCTTCTTCATTTTTTTTTCATAATATCAAATGGATTTCAAATTTAAATAATCATCTCTTAAAACCTCAATTCCAAAAACCCATACATTGAACCACATTTTCCTATGTTTTTCGTATTGTGATAAAACCCTTATCCAATCTTTTTTCAACCCATTCTTTAATATGTTTGGAAATGTGTGGAAATTGGAAGGATGTACATAAAATCAAATCCAAATCAAGTGTTCCATGGGTGGGTGTGCCATCCTCACATGTGTGGTCCATGTTATACCATTGAATCTCTACAACATTTGGATAGTTCAACAAGCTCTTCATCAAAAACTTTGGATTGCAACCATGTTTTTTTTATTTTTGATGTAATGGATCATGGTAATAATCCTTTAGACCAAAATTGCATTGGCACCTATAAACACAATAAAGAAGTTAGAAATTTAGTTCATAAATTGAATGCACCATCAATTAGTGTGGAATAATATGCCAATACTTGTCAAGTATGATGCATATGATTATGGATATTTGGCCTTTGCTTCTTTTTTAATGGATCAAACTACCATATGACCCATTGGTAACATGTGTCATTGTTGTTTTTCATTTTGTCAATGTATCCATCCACACTTGCCCATGGTATCCAAACAACCATTGTAACCAAAAGGAAGGGGTATGAAGAATAGTTCCCCATCACAAATCCAAACTATGTACCTGCGATTTCTCCAATTTATATCCTGCCAGTCAGGCATTGTTACAACACATTGGTGCTACTGTCTTAACGTAACATAAATCTCTACACCCATATGAGACTCTAGGTAGCAAATACCTTTAAGTCCCTTCTAGATCTATATTAATAACCATCAAACTACTGCCATGAATAGTTTTACATATTGTGAGTGTATGAATTAATGGGATCTGGCTCGATGTCAAAGCCCTCTTTATTCATTTGGTATGTTATGAACTACTAATTTGTCCATCTACCAAATGAAATAATGCAAAAAGATATTTGGTTCAATTTTACAAACAAATTGACTTTTAGTTCTAAACTAAGGATGAACAACATATGTCAAGTTGGCTTGCAACCACTTAGGAAAAGTAAAATTCTATTTAGAATATGGGTCTATGGATATTTTATATAATCTTTCCTGTTCTGTTCTTCTTTTACCCATGTTTTGCCCAACCCAAGGATACCTTCTAAAGTTTATGGCTTTAACTCATCACAAATGCACTACTTCAAGAATGATTCCATCAAGGTCTCATGCAAATGTAGCCCTTTACATGCTTTTGACTCTACAACTCAAACCTCCTTTGTGCATCATCAACCCTTAGCATCAATCCCTTATAAAACCTAACATTAGCAAGAACACAACGCTTGCCATGATGTAGCTATTGGCGCAACAAAAATCAAACAACAACAACTCTTTCTACAAGCTTTTGATTCTACACAATTTACAATAAATACAACCCAAAAACCACAGACCTGTCCTTCTTTGCCTTTGAACTCCGCTTCTTATACTCGTCCTGCAATATCCTCTTTCCCTTTTGGATTCAATGCTTGCCATGCCCTTGGCCACCTATTGTTTGTTCCCACATGTTCCACATAACACACAAACAAATAAAGTTTCCTACCTAATTTCACAAGTCATTTCCAAACAACCATTACAATCACTAACAACCAGTAATAGCATAACCTCGCCGTTTACATGAAGAAAGTTGACAACGGCTACAAACAAAAAACTTAAACCCTAAAACAAACTAGTGTTGTTCACACTAGATATATGCAACTGACTCCTTGTCTGGTCACACCATGACATCCACCATGTGCCCAAAACCCACGTGTGGCTTCCTACAAAAGATAACAAAAACCACATTTTGAACAAGCATTTATTATAAACAAACCATGGTATGTACTAATATGTGCACCACCTAAATCCCCAATCACCATTTTTCAAATTAAAACATATTGTGCAATACTTATGATGAATATATATACCTTGAATGTAAAGTCATAATGCTTTTGATTTTTATATGCATGATCAATTATTGTGCTTTTGCAATACTTATGTCATCATTATGACATATATAACAATAAACAAATTTATAAATATGGTCATGCAATACCTCTATGGGCCTTTTATTTTGTTTGGAAAATAAATTAAAACATGAAAGAATGGGGTGTTTAGTGTTACCTCAAAGGTTTGGTTTTTCACCTCAAATGTTCCTTTTTAAAAATGAAGGTTCCATTCCCTTACAACCCCAAACCTTCAACCCTAACCATTTCTCCTTCTTTATTATAGCAACCTAAAACGTTTAACTATTCTCTACACCCTAATGTATGTGCACCATTAATGAAAAATGGCTCACAATGCCATGGGTGTTGTGAGCCACAACTATTTAATGAAAGGGAAAAATATTTGGGACAAGGTTCCATAAAGAGAAGGTCCAAATTGCAAAGAGGACAAGGTTCCATGAAAAAAAAATTCCAAAACAAATAGGGGCTATTGAAAATAAA
>Ga0116228_10002828_pt1 | contig 15113 bp, 9 predicted proteins | sample S1TSphfallax_2_FD_89694 | JGI IMG/M metagenome (GOLD analysis project Ga0116228, IMG submission 89694) | Host-associated microbial communities from peat moss isolated from Minnesota, USA - S1T2_Fc - Sphagnum fallax MG | ecosystem: Host-associated > Plants > Peat moss > Unclassified | place: USA...
AAAAAAGAGAAAAAAAAAGAGGAGGGAGAGGGGGGGGGGGGGGGGGGGGGGGGGGGGGGGGGGGGGCATGTTGTGTGTCCTACCATGTTACAATTGAATAATATTATTAATTCCCATATTATAGTTTTGAATGCCCTTTTGACAGGTTTGGGATTAGGATATGACTATTTCCAAAATTTAGGTCTTGGTCTCCCACCCCTAGAAATGTGTGCAAAACACTTTAATTTCAGAATTTTATTTTTGCTTGGATATCTTATCTTATGATTTATGGGGGAGCAATAATAATAATTATTATTATTATTATTGTTTCCGACCATGCTTTACAAAGGCTAACACAACTCTTCATTTTTCCCTAATGATGTCACGGGGAAAATGAAAAAAATAAAAAAATAAAAATTCTGACCGTGCTTTACAAAGGCTAAAAACACCACTCGGTTTGGCGCTAATTTCAAGAACACCTTGCTCCTTTGGCCATTAACCGACACTTATAATAATATTAATAGGGACCAGTTTAGCCAAAAAGCTGGACATATGCTGCTAAAAGAGCATGGCTCAAACTGTGGGTGGCAGGCTCCTGGCACTCTTATTATAAGCACTAAAACTACAGTGCAACTTTTGTAACTAAGCTAAGGTAGCACATGGAGACCTTAACCTTATCTTTTCTGTCAAAACTAAAGTGCAACAAGTTGCAAATCACCTTGTTTTTTTTTAATAAAAAAATTTGTTTGAACCCATTTTTTTAATATTAAAAACCCTAAAAAGTATGTGAAAAAAATTTAAAAAGTTCTAGAACCATATCATTAAAAAAAACACACACACACACACACACAAAAAGTATGCAAAAGAAGGAAAAATCACATCAACAACAACAACAACAGAGAGGATCATGATTCTCTCACAGATTACAAAGTATTGCCTGCCACCAAAAGGCTGCCATATGCTTCCAATGAGTTTAAGTGAAGGCAGGGAGAGAGTTGTAAGGTATAAGATATGCTAAAAAGTAGTCAAACTAATAAGTACCTACCCACCTGCCATAAACAACAGCAACAAAGACAACAACAACAACAAACAATTGTTATAAAATTTGGCACTTTATTCCATTGCACGGAATGAATGACAATTGAGCCCCCACCTGCTGCTGACAAAAAGCCTCAAGCTCTCTCTTGTGTAAGTAGGGTCTCTGGGCCTATAATAAACTAGTAGGTTGTTGTGGTAGGTTGTTTTGGTAGGTTGTTGAAGGGTAGGTTGTTGTAGACTTCTCATTTTGGAGTGTGAGTGTGTTGTTGTTTAGTGTGTTTCTAGCATTTTGACCCAAAGTTTGAACACTATTGACCGGGTATCATCTAGGTATTTGATTATTCACAAAAAAAAAGGATACCCAATTCTGTTTAGGAGGAGTGACTTGTGTGAAAGTTCTTCCTCCAACAGAGACTGGATAATTGGTTGGTTGGTTGTTTTTTTCTCCTTGCAATCCCAAGTGTTTTACAACTTCAAATGTAGCCTAATGGGTGTGAGGGAGGAGGCAAGCTGGGTTTCATGAACTTGGTAAAAGATAGATATATGTATATATATACATTAAGTTCCTTGACAAACAAACACCCATAGGTCATACAAAAAGTGATGCATTAGTTTAAATGCCACTTAAGTGGTGGTGTGTTTATGGATTAGATTAGATGACCTGGTGAGAGTGCCCATATAACAATGAATATTTGAGACACACATGCTATAATGGACAAAACACCCAACCCAACAATTGGAGGGTATTTGGCGTCCAATTCAAGAACTGGACAATACGCTAGTGTTGACCCGACTCTTCCAAATCACCCAAAACAAAAAGGTCTTGCAACTTGAAAGTCGCGTCTAGCACAGAATGTTGAATGGCAGAATACAAAGACAACTAGGCTAGAGGCCAGGAGACATACATAGCCTGAAACTTTGAATGAAGCTAAACTCTTGATTCATATTATAGCAGTAGTATATTGTGACTCTCTCTCTCTCACATTCGGAGCTTTTCCTTTCAGGAATTTGTTTTCCTCCAAAACAAACTTTTAAAAATACAGTAGAATCAAATCAAAGTCTGTGCAACTTTCACAAGCAGATCTAGAGCTGATACAGTCGTACTCAGTACACCACTTGGGTTCACCTGCGGCTGGATTACTACTATACAGACATAGACTTACAGGCTGATGCCACACTAATGGGCATTACAGTTTGAGGGTCAGACACAGCATGGGCTTCTTCACTCACTTGAACTCTCATATATAGTCATGGATTTTATATATATATAAATAAAGTCACGGACATGCCATTGCAGGCAGCCCATCCTTGGCTCCAAGTTAGTCACATGGTGGGTTCATCATTCATATAGTCCATACACTCTAGAAACTGGGGGTTATTACTTTGATAGTGAAATTGATGACCCAAAAATGGTTTTAAAAGTCCCCAAAAAAAATCATATTGATACCCTTTGTGAACTGGTCAACACTGATATAAGTTCAGATGTGTAAGCGTAAATGATTTACACTTGCACATCTGAACTTATGCCAGAGTTGTGCGTGTATTGACACTTACACGCACAACACTGGTATGAACTATATGAACTATGACCCACCATGTGACAACCATAGCCTGTGGTAGTGATAGAGCATATTAGAAGTTTGCTAGCACTACTTATTACCTCCTTTGACATCACCACATTCTCTCTCCAGTGGGTATACAAGCAGAGAATAATAGAATAATAATAGTACTTCACAAAAGAGAACTCCCCCAGCTCCTTTCCCCTTCTTCCTCTTATGTCATATTGGCTTGCTGCCAGTTGAGCTGCTCTAAGTCACCGAGTGCTGGAAGCTTGTTTGAATGGAGTTGTGGGGTAGATCTTCACCATACCCTGCATGCAATATCTGACAAAAAGCCTGAATTTGAGTCCAAAAGTAGGCATGGAAAAAAAAAAAAATCTTTGAAGGGAGGAGAGAAGAGAAGAGAAGAGAAGAGAGAAGCTCTTCTTCAGAGAGTATGTAGAGGATGTCCCATTTGTCTGACATATTGTAGTGGAGGAAAGTTGAAGGGAAAGTCAACAATCCATTCCAAAAGAATGAATAAATTTGAAAAGCACCCAGGGCCCACTCCCCTCAAAGCTTCAGCAGTTGAATACCATGATGGCAATATCTAGTGTGGCTTGTGCACTTGGCCCAAGAGTGAATTCTAAGTATTTTTTTGTTTTGATTTTGTTGAATTTTCAACAATAAAGTTTACTTGAGTGAGTTATAAGTATCTTAGTTTTAATTTTGTTGGGTTTTTATTTGAATTTTCAATTATTAAGTTTACTCAAATTTTAATATCTCCTGCACCTTAGGTCTAAAAGTTATGAGATCACATCCATAAAATTCTAATCATTCAGCACTTTCCCATATAACATAAACATACCTCAGTTTTTTTGTAAAATGTTTAGTGTTTATTTTATTGGATTATCAATGAAAAAATTGTTCAATATTGAATAACTCTTGCATTGTAGGTTTAAACATTATGAAATCACTTTGATACGCACCATTACTCATTGAGAGCTTTCCAAAGGTATAAGTGCACAAAGGTGGGCCTTGTGGTTTGGGAGATCTCAACATGAGAAACAAACAAACCACCCTCCTTAATAAATAGATATTACATGAAAAGTTTCTTTCTAAGACGTGACAAAAATAATATATGTAACAACTTCTTAGGAATATACCTATGTAATAATAATAATAATATCACCACAACACATTATACAACGTAAACCTTGGCTCTTGACATTTTTTTTGAGATAAACTTTATGGTTTTATCCAATATACAATAATACGTACCAATTTACATAGGAATGGAGGAAACCACACTGTTAACCTTAACCTTCAAAAATGCCCTTTATGTGCATTGCAACTAAATGTGGTTTTTCATGCAATGGTAGATATTGGCTCATGACACTTGTGAGGTTTATTATCTGGTTTCATCAAGTTCAATATAAATTATACACAATGGTTTACATTGAAATTGATGAAACCAGATAATAAACCTCACAAGTGTCATGAGCCAATATCTACCATTGGCATAATCATATTTTGGTATAATGTATAGAAGACTTATTTTGGTTATAGGAAGGCATTATGATTAGGGCATTTCTTGCCCAAGTATGGACTATTGACCTAATTCTAGTATAAACGCATAACCATTATAAAGAAAACGGCCAAAAAGAGAAGATCAACAAGACAATGTAAAATTGATGATTAAGATATAGGAACATATATGATTATATGAACCTACCTTGTATATAACTAAAGGTCACTTTACACACTTTGAGAAGCTTCCTTGAAATAAAATATACCCCCTCTATTGTGACACCAAATAAATAGGCTTCCATTCTCCACCAACAAATTTTTCAAAGATTTTTTTGGAATGTTGTGTGAATATGTAATAACATGTTTTCTTAAAGTGTATACTCTCCGTATTTATTTAAGTTATTTGTAAAGTGCCATAATTTAGGGATGAGAGTCCCCAATTCATGTTTGACAAGGGATGGATATCATAATGAGGTGTCGCATGTGGAAAAAGCGAAAAGCAAAGTGTGAAACTAATTTTTGCACAATAATTTGGGCAAAAACTAATTCCATCCTTAGTTTCATATTTTTATGATTCTCATGTGGATTTTTTTAGTTTTTTTTTTTTTTTTCCTTCAAGTTGTTGATTTGTGTTCATGTGTGTGTGAAGGTGGAAGGGAGAACATGAAAAAAAACGCAAAGAAAGCAACCTTGGTGAAAGGGTGTGGAAAACAAAAATGTGAGAGAAGGGACCATGAATTATTCAAGAAAACTCTTGTGGCAATAAACAAAAGTCCATAACACACACTTAAAGGCCTATGGACATCACACGAAAAATGTTGTGAAGTGCTAACCTCGCCAAAGGACCAAACTACCAAAGACCATGATCAAAGTTGCAAACTGAAAACTTAGTTTCATAAAATTGTAGAACACAACACCTACCCATTTTTCAAGTTTCAAAGATGAGAATTTAGGTTTACATTTGAGCTCTCCAATCTCCAAACATGGTGTTAATCAAGGAAAGGCAATGATATGTTTTATAATTATCATACTTCTATAATTGTTGTATTTTTGAGTTGCACATTTGGGAGGTTCTTCTCTTGTTGAGCTACGATATGCACATCCATTTTTTACTCACATTTCTATGAGCTTGTTGAAAAATTAGTGGGTTTGTTCAAAAGTTGACAAAAATTTAGTTAGCAAAATTTGTCTTTATTTTTCCTTCAAACCTGACTTTTCTATTTAAAATTTTAAGATGTTATAAATTGTGAAGATATGAAATTTGTAATTGAATTCAAAAACACTTTGTTGTCATTTTCACGGATGCCTTAACAATAAACCACAAATTACAATTCTTGTTCATGATGATTTCCATGTTTTGGCAACTCTATTGAGTAAGAATGTGATTTGGAATGCATTGGAAATTGCTAGAAATGATCATATATTATACCTTCAAACCATTGCAATCCATGACAACATTGTTAGGTGGTATTTTTAAGCATGCCTCAAGTTTGACTTGTACATCAATGCTTGAAATCATGTTTGCATACAAGTGACTTACTCATTGCATACGACTCAAACATAGAATCATACAAGAATTTTAACTTGAGGTTAGAAACCTTTATGTAGAATGTAGTTTTTCAGATTTTTTTTGTAAATTGGACTTGTTCATTTTTGGAATATTTGTAGATGGAAATTTCGTTTAAATTTGGCCCTCATATGAACTTGAAATGCCTTTTGGTGTGTGTTATAGCTTTAGCTAGAGGATTTGTTGGTACTTTGTTAATGTGAAAACTTTGTGTTGAATTATTTGTGTTATAAGTGAAATTTAAATTCCTACATAATATTTCACACTATTGTAACAATACATTTCCATTTCACATGCATATGTTCACTATTCTTGTTTTAAGTTTCAACAAATTTAACACTACCATTCATTCCAATAGTAGATTCATGTTATTGCATATAACCAAAATTTGCACTTCAAAATACATTATAAAATTTCAAAAACAATATTACAATTCATTTCATCATAATCTGACACTACAAAAAAATTACACAAAAGATGAACTTAAAATTCATTATAAAAGTTTGTTATTCTTTGTAATACTAAAAACATCCCTCAAAATTATAACATAGTTCCATGTTTTGTTAAAAAAATCCAAAGACACTTGAAATTTATGTTATATCAAAACATAATTTATGGTTTTCTACTACAAGTACTGACAACTCTGCCTACTATCCTTTAAGCTCCATGTTTGATCTTCTTTTTTTGTTTTCCAGAACTCTCACCTTTTGAACTATCCCAAGTCACATCATCATGATCAAAACAACAACAAATTCAAAATTCAAACTAACAAAGTATCATAATTAGTCCCTACCCTAACTACCTTGTTCATCCAAAATCACATATTCATCTTACCCCTTTAACATTACCCCCTTTGTACTTTGGATTTCATCCCTAAAATCCTTGTAAAATGATAGAAATGAAATGAGAATATGTTATATCCTTTTAAACATATGTTTCCCCTACGACAGTTTTATAATCCCAATCTACACAAAAACCAATGGTTCTATATTTACGTTTTACTTTGTAGTTCCAATCTCCTCCCCCATTAATTCAGTTTGTGGTTATATTTCCAGATGTTATATCTTGGATATATTTTCTTTTGGTGTTGGAATTGCCTCCACCTTTTCCTATTATTGAATTCCCTTTAGTTTTTTTTCTTCATGACCCCTTCCTTTAAGGTCTTGTGGTATCTCTAGATGTACCTCCTCCTCCCGAGTTGTTCCACTTTTGAGGTCATGTGATTCCTTAGTTTGTACTTCCTCCTCTTGAACTATTCCACTAAGCCCTACTTCCATCTCTTCATCTTAGTCTGATACCTCTATATTTGTTGGATTGCCACAAATGAAATCTGGAAAATTCTTTTGATAAGCTTCCAACTTGTACTTCAAAATTATTTCATCAACTTTATGTTGAGCCAAACTCTTCTGCAACTCCTTTGTAAAGTATTCCTCTACAACCTCCCACCATTCCTCAAATTATGTCTCAAAATCCTTCATCTTATTTTTCGTCCTCATAAGGGCATATTGTAGCATATGTCCATAATCTTCTAGTTTTTCCTTGATACTAGTTGGATCCAAACTCTTTCATTTGTTCATGTGTCCTCACCAACTATGTTTATAAAAGCTAGAGACTTTTCTGATATTCCTTCTTGTCCTCCATCAACTACTCTCTTTCTACCTCTAATGTCTTTATTCTAAGCTCCTTAGATTGCAACAAAAATAAATTATTCAAATTTATTAATTCCAAATTTGTCAAAACATTTTTCTTTTCCTTCTTTTCTTTAATCAGTGCTTTCACCTAACTATCCAAAGCCTCCTATTGTTTCTTATGAAGAAATAATGCCTTTGTCCACTTCTTTTCTTCCCAAATTTCAACCTTTTACCTTAAATTTTACAATTTTTCATCCTATAAATTAACCATGATGCGCTACCCTTGAGTTCTTCATTCTCATCCTACAAATTTTTAATGAACATTTTATTTTTATGTATAACCTTTGCCTTGTTTTTCTTCCAAATTTCCACAATATGCTTATACCCCTTCTAGAAATCTCTTTTTATCCAATTCATCCTTAACACTGCATTCTCCTTCTCCCCTGCAACCAATATGTTCTTCAAAGTGTTCACCTCTGGAATCAAATTCCCATATACAAACTCATAATTGCCATGGTATGAAATAACTCAATTGCATTATCTACTTTCATTACTTTTACAACTACTTCTTCCATAGACTTTGGTGTACTTGTCTATGTTGTAGGATCTCCAAATTTTTCTATAGAAATCCCAACTCTTGTACCATTATTCTCCTTAGTTCAAATTCAAATGGGAATCCCTCTACAAATTCTAGCCTACTAGGTGGTACCTATAGTTCTATTGGTTTGAACTCTTCAAAAGCATGTTTGTGTCGCCATTTTTTCCTTTTGTAGTTCAAGCTTGTACTTGGCACAAACACTTGTCTTCTTGAAATTGAAATAAAACTTGCAGGTGCCATGAAGGTGTACAGTTGGGGCAATGGGGCAAATTACCAGTTAGGCACATGGACAACTCAGATCCACAAGATACCATGTCGCATTGATGCCTTGCAAAGCTTGGATGTTATTAGTGTTGCAGCTACCAAGTTCCACAATGTTGCAATTACTACTAGCGGTGCAATTTACATTTGGGGTTTTGGGTGTGGTGGTTGCTTTGGCCATCCTGATTTTGATATCCACAAGTTGATTATCTCTTTTGAAAGTGAATGAAGAAGGTTTCAAGTTGAAGTGACCACACGACATGTAATAGAATAAACTTTTATTTCATTCATTTAAGTTTTTTTTTCATTATGTTTCAATTTTAATTCATCATTCAATCCTAGAAGATTATTTTGTATGCCATTTGTATATGTTTATAGTTCTTAATTTTTATGACATTTACCATTTTTTTTAAAAAGTTTATATATCAATATTTTGGAGTAATTAATTTAAAATTTCAGAACATAGTTGTTATATATATATTCCATTTTTAATTGTTTCTATAATCATTAGGTTGAGAACATTTACCATTAGGATTATGTAGGGTTTTAAGTTTAAGGTTTAATGAAATGTGTGTTGATTTATTTAAGTTGTGTTTTGAAATCAAGATACAACTCCTTTGAATGTAACATCATCCTTTAACATTAATGGTATGATATATTTTCTTAATCATTTTTTATATATTATTGTTTTGTTCCTAATTTAAAAAAATCAATTTCCTTGGATGGTATTAATACGGTCATCAAATTCCACTAAAAATGTTCCATGTTTGATATATGGATTTAGCATTTTGGCTTGCCATAGATAATGTGGATTTAAGGTCATGATGCCAATATTACATTTTCCCATCCACTTATAGTGTGCATCTTTAAATTGTCATGCAAGTATTGTATTTCCCTTTCCCATATAGTGTGGATCAGGGTCATAATGTGGGTATTACACTTTGCCCCCCACATACAATTTACATCTTTAAATTGTCATGTAGGTATTACATTTATCTTTCCCATATATAGTTTGGATTAGGGTCATAATGTGAGTATTGCATTTTGCGGCCCATATAACTTGGGTCCCTCCATAAATAATCAAAGTATTCATCCCCACATACAATTTGAACCAACATGAATTTTTGTACAAGTTTGATTCGCACATGATATTCACAACATGGAAGGAGCCAAGGTATCCAGTGTCAAAGTAAATGAACAATCCATTATGACCCATGATGTTGTTGATATAATACATTTTCTTGTGCCCATTGAACCCTGACTTGTGGGCATCATTGTTTAAGGCTTGTAGATTTGATATGAATCCCATCAACAAGTTTAATACAACTTTGGAACTTTGGCATATGCCTACTATCCATTATGCAAAACATGGCTAGCATCCATGACCAATCCTAGACGATTACATGATGACATTTTATGTAAATGACATGTTTGATTTGACTATACATGGCATAAATGATTATCACAATTGAATAGGACCAATAATGGATGCCATCTTTTGACCTAGTGAATAATGACCCACTCCTCAACAATAGGTCATCAAATATCATCACCTATGGTTTCATTAATGTAAGATGTAATGAAAATTACATCATCACATCTTGCAATCTTTTTCTAATTCCACAAGAAAATGTCGTACATAATCACATTGTCATGCTTCATGTAAAGGATGAATTATAATAGTCCTTGCTATGGGTTCAATTTAGAGAGTCGCCTAGTCACAATGTGAACCTCATTAATGAATATCACATGGCATTAAATGGTGGGGACCACTAATGTCACTAATTCATCGAAGTTTAACAAAACGAAGTTTTAAAAATCTTGAATAAACTTAACATTGTTCATTTTGAGGTTAACACATCCCAAACGCTCACATTTTGATCAATCAATTGCCCCACACTTAGTTCCAACTCATTTGCATTGAACAACACTCCTATGTTAGCAATCACAATCATAGTTGAAAACATGATTTGATATTGCTTATGTTTGGCCTAAAACATATCCTTGTCAAATTGTAACTGTTATTTGATGAGGAGTTAAATTCATTACACATGTTTGAAGAAGCATGAGCCAAAGAAGTGATGGAGCACAAGAAGAAACCATAAAACAAAATTTAAAAAATGGAATTTTTTTTTTTAAAACCCTAATAAAAAAAGTAAGAACAAATAATAAACTTTGGAAAAAAATAAAGCATGAACAAATGTAAAAAAAAAGGAAAAAAGTGAAAGGAACTTCCAAATGAAAATAAAAAATACTCCCACATATGAAAATGCAAACATATGAGTAACCTTAAGAAAAAAAAACGAAATGGAAGGAGCCTCAAGTGAATGAGAGGGAAAAGAAAAAGCTCTTGCAAGTGAAAAGGAGAAAGAAGTGGTATATGAAGGAGCCCACTTGCATAGTTCCATTTTTTTTTAAACCCTAAAGGTGATCCTATATAGTCCATAATTAAAATCCTAAACATCAATATAATGAAAACCATTAAAAAAATGTCAAAATCTTTAAAACCTAAAAGGTTCCTTAAGTGGTAACCTTAAAAAAAATTGTTTCAAAGTTTATTTTATCCCTAATTTCATCATTAATTTCTAATTTTCAAATTTCATCCCCAGATTTGGTGACTTTTCAAATAACAAAAAAATCTAAAGTATAAAACTAGGTATGAAACTAGGTCATCATATGAAACTATGCATGGGACTAGCAAGAACCTTACAATTAATTTTGTTATTGTCATTAATAATAACCTTAAACCTTAAACCCTAAACTTAGTTATTCTTAGGTTATGTTATTAATTTTCATTTTGTTTCTTTTTCAAAAGCCGGGGGAGAAATTCAATGGGGTTATGAAGATTAAAGAAAAAACTATGTTGAATTTTCTTTATTTTAAAAATAAATTAAATAAATTAAAAGGCAATTAATTAAATTTCTAGAATTATCTATTTTTTAAAACAAGAAATCTTCAAAAATAAAAATAATTATTACACGCTGAAATGTTGAACTTGTTGTTTACCAAGGTACTAAGCTAAGCATGAAAATTTGGAAAGTGTAGTAATTAAGGTGATGGTTTAGTTTCTCACACTAAAATCCAACAGATAGACACAATTTTATTTACTTAATAAATTATTTATGGCTATACTAAAAATAAATTATTAAACAAGTATAGGCTAAAGTTCATGACCCAACAGACCAGACACAAGTGAAATTACTTGAAAGCAAAACTGAATACCTCTCTCTATTTATCACTATATATTATCATTAAAAAAAAGGTGATATATTATTAATGTCTTTATTTATTTTCTATTTATTTTAAAACCTGAAATATTTCTATTTCTTCAATAGGAAATACAAAACCTAAAACATGAATATGATTTGAAAATATAAATTAATCTTCATGGGAGAAAAATGGTTATTCATGACCCTCTAACACAAATGAAAAAACCTATTTATTCATCATTGTAATATCATAAAAAGTAATATATGAATTAAATTATTTATTCCAGAAAAAAACTTAGTAGAGTATATATATACACACACACAATTTTATATTATCTTCAATAAATGTAACAATATGGTCTGAAAATATAAATCAATTGGGTAGTCAAAAAAAGAAAATAAATTGTTGTTCATGAATCATGGAGATATGTATATATATATATGTCATTATCTTTTTTAAAATAATATTTTCAAAAATATATATAACCTACAAAAATATCATTATTAAATCTTCAATAAAAAATATAAGGCTAAAACATATATACTAACACATTAAATTTATTCATATATTTGTGTTCTTTAATCCACTTAGGGCCGCTGGCTAAACCCTGGCAATAGACCATCTGAAGCTCCATGGACCCTTCGGGCCATTGGCTAAACCTTGGCAATAGATCATCTGAAGTTCTGTGGATGTTTAGGGCCGTTCTCTAAACCCTGGCAATAGATCATCTGAAGCACCATGGATGCTTAGGGCCGTTGGCTAAACCCTGGCAATTGATCGTCTGAAGCTCAACGCATGCTTAGGGCCGTTGGCTAAACCCTGGCAATAGATCATCTGAAGCTCATCGGATGTTCAGGGCTTTTGGCTAAACCCTGGCAATAGATCGTCTGAAGCTCCACGGATGCTTAGGGCCCTTGGCTAAACCCTGGCAATAGATCCTCTGAAGCTCCGCGGACGACGACCGCGACGCCGCTACTGAAGAGCTTTTGCTCATTCTCTTGTGTCATGAACCTTAGTGTTGCGTGGGCGAAATCGTTTGAAAAATTAAGATTAGGAGCACAGAATGCAGCTGCAGCGAGTCTCTTGTCGTGGAAAATTTACGAGAATTTTTTTCAATTTTTTTTTCAAAAATGGTTGGTGTTTTTTGGTGGCGCGTTTTTGGTTATTTGGAGGAACAGAAGAGAAAGTTTTGGGTGAAGAGAAAGACATGAAGTGCGTCTTTTTGCAAATGCGCATTTTTCCTTTGTCGAGGTCACAAGGAATTGAGAATTATCTGAAGGAAAAAAGCCATTTCACATTTGTTGTGTAGTTCCTGCGACCGAGTTTGTGGAATGGCAGTGCTGTTGCTGGAGAATGAATGAAGAAGAAAAGAATTCCGATTTTTCAACCACTAAAGAATTGTTGTGCTGGGTCGGCATTGAACCGACAGATTTTGCATGGGAGAAATGGCATTGCAACCGCGGAAGAATGGAGAAAAAGAGACATTCTTCACCCATTTGGTAACTGCATTTTTATCTTCCAAAGCTGCAGGTTTCTTTCAACAATTTGTCCCTATAACGAGTTCAACGACCAAATTAGGAAGAGCCTGCATCTGGATATGTTAGGGTTTACGGTTTGTTATTAGGGTTTACATCATCTGAATATGTATACCCTAAATCATGGAGTTTTGGTTTAAGTGAATGGGAATTATAAGTGTTCACTTCACATTACAGAGCCTGCATCTGGATATGTTAGGGTTTAGGGTTTGCTATTAGGGTATGCTAGGAATCATGGATCTTTGGGGGTCCAGCAATCTCAAAAGGGGTTCAGTTGTGGGCAGTTGCATGAGCAAATGAGGTTTGGACTCACAAGGAAAAAGGACCAAATGATTTGAGAGGAATGAATCACCAGCTGATGTTGAGGAGATCCTGCTTGTTTGATTTCCTCATCACTCACCAAACAACTTCTTATACGAAAGGTAGTGCTGAGCAACATTTCCAAATCTTGGATCACTTCATGGGTAAGTTCAATGATCCTGCCATTATGCTACAGCCTTTGAGTGTTTTATCCTTGCTCTGGAGTAGTCAAGATTTTGGCAGTTTTCACATGTCCAAATTTAAACAGATTCAGTTTGGAGCATTAAATCAAGGAACAACTGGGTCTGCTCATTTGCTACTATGTATTGTTATGTATCTTTGAATCCAGCTACTAACCAGATCAGTTATGACTACCCACAAAGCTAGCTCATGAGAAAGTTCGAGGAAAAAGACTTTGCAGCTCTATCACACTTTCTCTTTGAATGTAAATGTATTTTTGTAACTTCATGCAACATTTTCTATTGTAACTGTTGCTGGTTGGAAATTGCTTGCCAAAGAGGCAGAGCCATTATGTGCTGAGTTGCTTGTTTCCTGTGGGACTGCTCTCTCTACCCTTGCAATCCAATCCAATCATAAGAGGTGGAGCTTTTCTCCTTTAAAGTATTCAAAAGTACTTCAGTGATCATCCCATCAGCCATACCCTGGAAGGCTTCAGCTGGCAAATAATGAATGGGCATGCAGGGGAAGCAATGCTAATAATGATGGGGTCACCTCTGACCGATTTACTCCACCTTCACATCATGTCACAGAGGAGGAAGTGACAACTTCCAACTCATGCTCTGTGTGGGAGGTCCATAAAAACCTTTACCTAATTTTTCTTTTGTATTTGCAAGTACTTTACAAAGCATTGTTGTGCTCCTGGTCTCCAAGGCAACTTACAAGGCTCTATGAGGTGCTGTTTGGGCGGCAGATTGAAATTATGTCAATTTCTTTATGTAAGGGAAGCCTCCGGAGGCACCTGACAGGTCTATAATGTGCCTCTCGAGTCTGGGGTGGCAGATTCAAATTATTCCAGGTTTTTTATGTAGGGGAAAGACAGATCACATTGGGGTCACATTGTTCTCGGGCTGGGGATCTCTTAACCACCACCCTCTTTACTGTGCCCTCAAACAATGTAACCCCTTAAGACTTGCCCTTCCTCTACACAAAACTTTCAACTGTGATAGAACACTTTTAAACCAACCAGTGCTGGTCGAGTATTGGGAGGCCTATGGCTGGTATCAACACTGGTATCAGGGGACCCTACTGGGCTTGTATGACCTCAGCCAATTCCAGCCTTGTAGCAGTAGTGGCTTCATGGGAACTTGAGGTAATGCCTGGTATATATCTACCTTGTATCAGTTTCAATATCATCTATATATACCTGCCTTACACCAGCAAATACCAATCAGTCTTGGACCCAATACCAGGTATGAAAATTTGAAAACATGAGGCTGCTGATGATCTTTTTATCCACACGATCTTCTGGAAAAGTTAGTGATCACATGAGGACTGATGTGTCACATGCATAGTAATATTACAGTAAAGCAAGAAATCGTTTTCAAACTCTGGACTCTGAGCTGAGATTGGAAAAGCCTGTTGTAGATCTTCCATGTGCCCAAGTTTTGATGAAAAAGCAAGGAAATCAGAGGCTTTTTTTAAAATTCTAGTGATGTCAGGGAAAACAAAAGGCTGCATCCTTTGACAAGGAATACAATAATGTTTGCCTTTCTTTTTTCTTGCAGATTGGGTCTCCATCTCATGTGACTTATTACTCAACTGGACCTGTTCAAAAGGTTCCAAAGGGTTGGAGGGTTTAAAGCTGAGTTCATTTAGTCTGAGGACCTGGAAAGCTCTTCTAAGTTTCCAAATTTCCCACACTTGCATCATCGGTTCATTCTTCAGCTGATAGCAATGTTGACTTTG
>Ga0116228_10002830_pt1 | contig 15108 bp, 12 predicted proteins | sample S1TSphfallax_2_FD_89694 | JGI IMG/M metagenome (GOLD analysis project Ga0116228, IMG submission 89694) | Host-associated microbial communities from peat moss isolated from Minnesota, USA - S1T2_Fc - Sphagnum fallax MG | ecosystem: Host-associated > Plants > Peat moss > Unclassified | place...
AAGAAGAAGAAGAAGAAGAAGAAGAAGACCATCTTGAAGCAAGCAAGCAAGCGCGCTCACACGCTCGCGATCCAGACGGACAGACAGTGTATGTGTGGTTGCTTTAAAGACAGTGTTGTTGCATTTGTGTGGGGCTTTTTTCTTCTGTTTGTGTGTGTGTGTGTAGCAATGCGAGTTTTGAAAGGCAGTAGTATTGTAAGGTGTTTGGGGAACTCTCTTATACAGATTGAGCGGGGGATGGCTGGAGGAGGGAGAAGAGGCTTTATAAGTAAAGATTTTATACTTTTGTGTGTGTGTTGAATGCAAGAAATGGCCTCATCATGACTAGTAGCGTTGGGTCAAGTTAGAGTGGTGTTGAACTGTTGTTGTTGTTGCACTCATTTGCGTGCATTTGGAAATGCACATAGCTTCTTCCATTGTGAAGCATTTAGAATGTGCTTCTAAGTGAGTCTTGTTTTCTAAAGTTAGCAAGGGTTAGTAGAGAGAATGGCCTTACATATATATAGCCTGTAAGAAGCTCAGAAACCGCCCGTGACGCATTGGCGCCGACTAATCCGAAACTTCCCCTATTGTATGCGCTTCTCTGTCAAATCATCAAGTCAAACGTGGTAGCAGCAAACAGCAACTTAAACAAGGTGAGACTTCAAGTGCTTGGCTTGATCGTGTGAAAGAGTAGAGTAACACTGGTGGTGATCGTGATAGATAGCAGCAGCATTATGTTATTAGGGCCTTTGCAATCTTGTTTGCTGGAAGGAAAAAAAATGATGTTCTTAGGGACCAGGGGGAGTTGTGGATACTTTTGTTTGGTGAAGGGAGGACCTAGCCTTTCCCCTCCGTTGTAGCTCTGTGAGACAGGAAATTTAGGGTCTCGGCTTTTATTTTGTATGGAATGCCAGATAGTGTGTCTCGATGTGGCTTTGTGGCATGCCTCAGAAAGATCAGGGCTTTTGTTATTTATTGTAGAATGTCAGTTACCAAGTCTGAGTTTCATATGGGAACAATCTGAGGTGAATATTGAAGGAACTGTTGAATCTGTAATGATGGACATATTTTTCTTCATCAGATTAATGTACTTTTTGACCTTGCATTGTATGTTGTGGGCGCACTTTCCAGAAAGTCTCTTTGAAATTAGAGTCAGTAACATCGTTGTTTCTATCTCCTTGAGTGCCTTCACTTTCTGAGCATTCAAAAGGCACTTCTCTTCGACAAAATGCCACCTTGAGTGATAAAATCATATCAACAATATGATTGTTTGGGAGCAAATCCATTTGATTATATATCATCTCAAGTCATTCAAGAGCAGCTGGTTGTCCCATCAGACTGCTGTGATATCAGCCTTGAAACCATATATATCAAAAGGAGGATAGAAAATGTGCAGAAGTTGAAGCAAGGGGATTTGTGGATTCTTACTCTATTGTAGGAGCAGGGATGGAGAGGTGGTGGTGACTTAGGTCATGGGGCAATGACCTGCTACCACAAGTCGATCATCTATGACCAACCTCCTTAATTGCTGGGCCTAGATATATGAAGGGGAACAGCACATTCAGACTTGAAAATAAGCTTTTTACTGAAAGCTGAAGAAATCGGCTATTTCCATTTTTTTAATCATAATGTAGCTTTCGTTCGCACAAGGAACATGATGGGTTTGTGTGGGCAATCAAGAGGAGGGAGCTGAGGTCATTCTGTGGGATCTACAAGGTATTTTCTATCTTTCTAAGGCCTGGCAAGAAAAGAAGGGGGGCACTATTGGTCCTCAGCAAGCACAAAGAAGTGATAGAAAGAAGAAGGGGAAACAAGATAAAATAGAATGAGAGCAAGTACAGAAGACCTGAGGATATCATCCATATTTGTGTGTCCTGTTGTATTAGCTTCTCTTCCTTGGGTGAGTGGTTGCATGAAATAGTTCCTTTGGGCATTCAAAGGGGCTTAAAAGCCAATGGCTCACCTAAGAGTCCTAATTGAAACAGATTCATATGAAAGCTTGTTGACAGGAGCAAAATATAAGAAATGCCTGATGGTTTATATTGGTCTACAGAATGGGTGACAACCAATTGAGTGGGAGACGATTCAGGCGAATTCAACATCCCTTCTCTGGACATGCATTGGACCTTGATCCCTTGGTACTGAATTTGCATATTCTTGGTTCAGTTTTTAGTCTTATGACCTCACCACATATTGTGCCTCTGGTTTTCTTTGTACCCAGCTGTTGTTGAGCTTCTCATGTCCTTGTGGAAACACCAAAATCTTGGTTTCTTCCATTGATTGTTTTTTATGGACCTTAACCTTTCAATATTCTTCTTATTCACAGATGGGAATGTGCAAGTTTTAGTAGACTTTTCAGCCGTCTAATACATGTCCAAAAGGAATAGCACTAATGTCATTTAATGCTATTCTTGTTCGGGTATGTTCGGGTGCAGCTTAATGGTAATTTAGACCAATGGCCACATTTGAAAGAGCTGGTGCAAAGCTACAAGGCTGACTGGTTAAAGGATGAGAGAAAATATGGGCACTATAAGTGCATTCCACCACCTGTGTTTCAGCAACAAATTTTTGAAGGACCTGATACTGATGTGGAAACAGGTGCAAACCCTAACACCTGAAACCAGAGCTTGCAAAACATTGTGTAATGTCTAGACCCTGGATCTAAAAACTAGAAATGAAAAACTCTAGCCTAGTGGTTGATGCACAGGAAACCTGAACCTCAAACTAGAATGACACCATGACATTGCCCTTTGGTGCAATGCTATGGTCTGAGGGAAACAGTTGAAATCAGATGTACTCTTGAGATTTGACCATGAACTAGGGAAGCTGAAGGAAACTGTAAGCTTACTTTGATTCCATGCTCTCATACCTGAAAATACTCTGGTTTTTCCTTGTCTGCAGAATTGCGGCTGTCAACCAGACATGCAAGAGGTGAGGACATGGATGATGAGGAACCCAGCACATCAGGAAGGCATTCGTCGGTTGCCAATGGTTTTCCTCCTCGAAAGGTTCAAATCTATCAACTTTGCTTTTCAGTACCTTCTCTGATGACTGTTACATATCAATGGTCTCTCTGAGCTCAATAGGATTACACTGCACTTACCAGCTAAGCAAAGAGTCTGGGAGTTCTCTCAGTGTTTTTGATTCTAAAGGCTTGATGTACCTTTGGTTGCAGCATTTAGGCCTACCCCCATTACCTGCATATGACCCTGTTTTCAATTGGGTCACTGAGAGAGCTTTTATATATGGGCAACGGACATCAGAGCTACCAGCCTCACTGTCTCCCAGGTTGGAATTTCTGTTTATGTATATTACACAGTATAACAGTTGCTCATAAGGTTTACTGCTCAGATCTGCCATTCCAGATCTCTAAATCAGATTCTGGGTAATTGTAGTATCTCACTACACCTAATTGCAGGATTAGGCAACGAATATGTCACAGGTAGTGCTGTGAGGGCACTCCAAAGGGCCTGTTGGGAGCTGATGAAGTCAGTGGGGAGTCATTGCAGCTAGGCCCTGTCATTCATGATGAAGGTGATGGTCTGATGCTTTGTGAGTGATACTTGCAAAGTAATGACCAGGCTCTTCCTTATTAGGTTTTGTTTTGGTTTGGCCAGCACTAAAACAACATTTGTTTGTTTTACCTTTCATATTTTTTGCAGAGTCTCTCTCTGCAATCATGTCAATATTCCTGCACTGTGAATGTAGGTACATACATGCACACAAAGTAGAGAGTGTGCACACATGCTGTATTTCCTAGTGAGCATATGGAGTATAGTGGCTCCTTGCTGTGCAAATAGTAGCCTTTTGTGGATCTCCACTATCTTTTGAGTTGATTTACCCACCTTATCCAAGTGAGGAAGTTGTCTGTAGATCCTCCTTTGTGTTTGAAATTGTTCAAATTATCTGAAATGTTAGAAAGCTAGACTGTCCTGAAAACAAGGGATTTGAAGGGCAGGGCAGATTCTGGGCTGGCACCCAGTTTACACAAAGCTGCATAGAGCCCTCAATAGATTGACACCTTAGTCATTGTGGAGGTGGAAATGCGGGTCCTTAGTGTAGCAATGGCAATGTTAATTGGACTTATGGCACTTATCTGTGACCTCATGCTAGGCTATGATACCCAATCTGGAGACATTGGCTTTCCTTACCTGTTTCTACTTTTTCTTGCAGCAGTGCTGGACTCAAATTATCTGTGAAGCTGGTTTCTTTGAATATTCAAGCTGGACTTGTTGGTAAGTTTCTATGACAAGAATTGAGCACAATTGTTGGTTCATTTTCTGATGTGAGGAACTAATCAGGTTGGTTCTGATTAGCATTGTGTGTTATTACTTGGTTGTAGCTTAAACAGTCAAGGGTATACAACTGGAGTCAAAGGTGAAGAATGAACAGAGTTGCTTGATATTCTCTGTACTGTTGTAATTTAATAGATTTTGAGTATAATCATGGCTGAAGATATGCTTGCAGTCAAATGACTAGTTAGTTCATTTCGCTTGGTTTTTTCTCCTTATGGACAAGCATATTGACTGGGGTTATGTTTTGCTTCAAAAGAGCCTATATATGGCACGATGTGTTTATACAACAAGGACAGACGGGAAAAGCTATCGGAAGACTTTCACTTCCGCTTCTTGCCTTCTGAGTTTCAAGATGTAAGATGACTCTTCTCTTTTCAGGCTGATGGCTCAAGGAAATGGTCAGCAAAACACATTATGTTCTTCCACTTGAATTTTTAGTGGAATCTTTACATAGCACCCCATGCCCTAAAGGACACATGGATACATATGATAAACAACTCTACTTTCTTTGGCTGTGTAATTGCCCCCCAGGAGAGACTACTGGGTGACTCTATTTTCTGGAGTGAAGTAGCAATCAGTGTTGGATAGAGTAACAAATCAAATAAATCCTTCTTGATGTTTTGGATTTTTTTTGCAAAACCTCATGGGGAGTTGGAATATTGATAAACAGGCATTATCTAAGGAAGTTAATATTTGGATGGCAGGAAGCAAGTGGGGTGCAAAGGAAAGCAGTATTTTCATTGGATTCAGCTTCATCAGCTGTTTGTCTGTTGATCCAACTTGAAAAGCATGTAACTGAAGAAGGTGGTGTTACACCCTCTGTTTATACCCGGAAAGAGCCTGTAAGCTGCTCCCAATTCAACCAATTATGCATCGATGCTTATCATGCTTCATAGCATTTTCTATGCTACAGGATGATACTGTGAGTTGGTAGTGGGTCTTGATCATCCCTTGCATACTCCATTGATTCTTTGGCATTATACCTAGTGGTTGCATATTCAATGTCATGTGTTGAGTGGTGGCAGGTCCACTTGTCAGAAAGGGAGAAACAAAAGCTACAAGTATGGGCGCGTGTAATGCCATTTCGAGAGCCATTTGCATGGGCGACTGTTTCACTTTTTGATGCTAATGTAACTGGTGGGGTGGGTGGTTTTACGTCTCCAAGTAGCCCACTGCCCCAGCCAACACTCTTGGGATCTGGTCTAATGGAAGCTTCACTTGATATTGATGGAAGACTAGTTGCTGGTGATTCCAAGCACCATGAGCCAAGGCAACATGAGCCTGTCCTTGTGGATGTACCAAGCTTCAACCGTGTGAAGGAAAACTACATGGAGGAAACTCTCCTGGTGGGCACATTTGTGAGTTTTTCCTGCATCCTGCCTTTTAGGTGTTGGTGATTTTTTTGATATCATTGACCAGGCTCTCCTGTCAAGCTTTGATTGTCCTGAGTATATCCTTTAGATAGTAGTCAGAGGATAACATGAAACCTACACTGTACACCTTGTCGAGCTTTGCTGTTGCAGTCAGGTATAATGCTTTGAAATAATTCTTATACCTCATACACAGTCAGGCAGGTCTGAAGGGCTAAGGGTTGGATCCTGCACCAGACTATGGTCTTAATGATTTTATGGGTCTTTCTGGTAGCTCAGACACTAACTTGTTTGCTTAGTTCTGGTTCTGAAAGCTCTGTAAGTTGCCTTCCAGACCATATTTTTCAGATATTGTTTCTGGGCACCTCAACCTTGGACTGTTATGGAGTGAAGGGTCAAGGTGCAATTCCCTTTAGAGGAGCACATCAGATCCATGCAGAGCTGGGCCTTTATACTTGATAGAACATATGAGTGTACATTATGAAAGAAACATATAGAGGTATAATACAACTGTATTTGGGCTCTGTGATGAGTACTTCACACCATCATTCAACTATGAGACAAACCCCCATCCTGAATCCTGTAGTGTTTTGACGCTGATAGAGTATTGAAAATGTTTCTTCTGAAGGATCCGAAGCGCTTAACACACAAGCCTGTGAAGGCTACCCTGCGATTGGAGGTGGAGAGGCTCTCTGGAGATGACTTGGAGACGGATGTGCTCTCTGAGTGTGGCAGCTTTAATGGTTCTGTGGATGGTGAGGGTCATGAGACTTCCATGTCTAGACACTTGCGGAATGGCTCTGCAGGTTATACAAAGGGAGGCTTTAGTGGACGCTCCAAATGGACTGCTGGAGAAAAACATCGATTTGGATATTCTGCAAGTGGAGGAAGCAGCTCTGAGTTTGGACGCCCTGATGTAGGTTGCCCATGCCTGGACTTTGAGACCCCTCAGACCCTGAGCTCTACATTACAGAAAATCCAGTGTAGTATCTGTATTGTGCCAGTGGTGGAATCTTGTGTTTTGATTGTGTGTTATGGCTGTAAAACATCATGAGAGCTTCACAACTACAGGCATTTAGGTTGTTGGTTATTATATTGTGAAACCTGGTTGTTGCATACATGTGTACACCCAACATTAACATCTTCCTCAGCTTTGAGCATTCAGTTTCCAAAACCTATCATAACCAATCAAACTGGGAAAATTCAAATATGTACTTCCAGTTACTTTTGAGATTTCTCTTTCGTTAGGGTGGGGTTTCCTCTTCATGGTTGCTGGGTTTTTGGTCAGATCTGAAACATCCATTTCCTTATTATAGGGTATCTCTCAAGTCTTTTCACAATGACTACAATCATAAGTATTGAGAAATTCTCGGTACTCATGAAATATAACTTTTGAGGTTGAGTTCTCCTAGTTCACAGTGAAAAAGGTTGACTTTTAGTTTTCTGTACCATTAGGGTGCTGAATGTAGGGTTCAAAAATCTGTCAAAAAATGAGTGAGCTCTACCATAATGTGTTTCTTTCTGTGTGGGTGGGTGATGCAGTTTAAGGCAGTTGAGTTCAGGACATTGACAAAAGGCGAGCCATTGGCACAAATGTTGCACTGTCTGTACATATACCCTCAATCTGTGAATCTGAGCAAAAAGCGTAATCTCTTTATCCGTGTTGAACTCCGTAAGGATGATTCAGATATCCGGAAACCACCTCTTGAGGTATTCATTATTTGCTTCCTTTTACTTTACATTGACTTGTGAGATTTGTGCAGTATTTTCCAGAACACTCTTGGTTTGAAAGAATTGATATCTAGATCTGCAGAAATTCAAAAGCTTTTAGGTGTTGTTTTGATCCAAAAAGTCAGTGAACAGGTAAGTAATGCTTGGTTACTTCAGCTTAATAACCAAAGTTGTAGGTTGTTGAATTGAATGCAAGATGTTGGCAGGTGTGTCATGGGCAAAGATATTGGTCCTAATACCTTTGCACTGTGACAGGCACTCTTCCCCCGGGATTCAGATAGTAATATGCAGAAGTATGGGCATTCCCAAGTTGATATCAACACAAAGAATCCTCACTACCATGATGAATTCAAAGTGCGACTCCCTGCAGTTTTAACACCCCACCATCACCTTCTTTTCACCTTTTTCCATGTTGACCTTCAGATGAAACTGGAGGCACCAAAGCCAGTAAGTATTGTGGCCTGCCTTTACTATTGCATATGAACTCATGCTAGTGGGAAGTCAGCCAGCTTGTCACTTGTATTCATGATCAAGGTGATGGTCTGACACTTTGTGGGTAATTCATAAGATTATGACCACAGTTGTCATCTGTGTTACCTTCAAACTGTTGATTTAGAGATTTTCTCCACAATCTCATATACTTGAATCTGTGCCAGTCTGACCATGAAATAATTAGTTCTGCTTGCACCATTGGGATCTCTAGACAAGGAATATCCTGTAGTGGTTTTAGGGTTATTATCTGACTATCATCTGTGTGATTGGGTGGCAGGTGGTAGTTGGTTTTTCTGTGCTTCCCTTACTGCTTGCATCACAGTATGTACCTCTAATTTGTATTCCTGTGTACACATAATTATGGCCACAAAAGTTTCTTTACATGCTATTTTACTCATTGGTGCAAAAGAGCCTCTGAATGATGATTCTCCACACCGTCAAGAGCAAGTGGCATGAGACAATGTGCCCAGAATTGCCTTCTGTTACTTGTCTGAGCAATAGTGTTCAACACTGCTGCAGATGTCTCTTTTTTCTGCAGCATACCTGCATGAAAATTACAAGACACGTCCTTCATGCTCTTTTGTGATTTCTGTTTATAGAAAACCATGAAATACAATGGTTAAACTAATTCTTTTCTTTGGGCTGCAGGGTGCAGCGGTTAGACGGGACACTGCCTGTTGTGAAGGAACTGCTTCCTAATTACCTTGATGAAAATGTCAAGGTACAAGGCAATCACCTTCTGTAATCTTCTTACAAAAGTGTGAAAGTCATGGCAAATTCTGTTATGATTAGTTTCATCTCTCATTTTTCCAAGCTTCTGTATGAGGTAGCCATGGTTTTCACTTTTGTTTGCTTCCATGACAGCCTCATTGTTTTATGGTATGAAGACTAGAATCTGAGCTGTCATAAGTTGCTTAAATGAACTGGTCCTTTCCTCTCCATGATGGAGATGTGCATAAAGAGTGGGGTTCACTCTTAATCAATCTCCTTCTTGAGATAATCTAAAGCTCTAAATTATGGTTCCAATTTTTGCCACCAAGCTCTTTGAGTTTCTGCTAAACTCCACGGTATGCTGTGAGTTACCAAGATAAGACTACTTTGGTGCAATTTTGGGTACAGAACAAGATGGAGTTTTTAGATGAAGGAAAAGCAGTGTTTAGACTTCGGTCACGCTTGTGCTCATCCCTTTATTCTGTCAATGAAAAAATACGGGAATTTTTTTTGGAGTATGACCGCTACATATTGAAGGGCTGCACAACATGGGGACCTGAACTCCTTGAGGTATTAATTTATGACTACATTGAGTATGGAAATTACTGTCCCAATGGTAGGGTGAAAATTGGTGGGTACTGAATGATAATCAGCCAATTAAGTTCTCAATTGCTGGATGTTGGGGGAAATTTCTGGAAGGATCATACTCTATGTGACTAAATTACTGATGTGTTCTGTGCAAAGGCAATCAATGGGTTGAAGAATGTGGAGTCTCCTGCTATGCTACAGTTTCTGCAGCCTATTCTCAATATGCTACTCCGCATGATTGGTGATGGGGTTGAGACACTTCAGGTAGGTACATGCTTCATGATCAATCTATAATGGACACTATTACAGTTCAACATCGCTTAACCTTATTGCTGGGAATTGGATTTGACAGGATTGTAGTTCTGAAGCTATTCACCCTGCTAAATATTGCTGGAATATTATAGCTTATGTTTCTGAAAGATTTATAGATGTCTAAGAAGGAGGCTACCTTCCAATTTTAGGCCCCAAGCTAAGTGTGGAAGTGCCATGTCACATTTTTCTAGTTTTGGCAAGTGTGGAACTGTTCAAGACAGCATTTATGGGTTATTGTTATATATCATGGGCATTGGTTGTAGGGTAAAACTCACTAGCACTGTAGTTTTTAAGTGAGAGTAAGTGGTTTTTGGAGGTATGAAAGTTAATCAGACTTTGACAAGGGAATTCATACAACATACTATTGTCCATATCATCCAGAGAGCTTGCTAGATATGTACTAATTTCACATGGATATTGATATCTCAGGTCGCAGCTTTTCGAGCAATGGTCAATGTAATTACACGGTAATGGGCTTGTGTGAAAGATGTTGAGTTTTTCTATTCCTTTTTCTGTAGTCTTCTTGAACATTTGCAGAGTGTGTAGACCTTCAAAGGTATTGTGGTTTAATCTGTTTGCAGTGTCCCCACATTTGCTCTTCATTTTATGGTCACATGGTTTTTGAGGGTCAACAAAATTCTTGTCAGTCTTATCATTTCATGCCAGTGGCAACACTCTTATGCTAGAACACTACCAACAGAATGGGTTTAGGTGCTCTAGTGAAAATATCCCTGCGTGAGGCATATCTCAGGAGCATGAAGATGGTTGAGCGTGATGGGAGGCATTTAGAGGAATCAATTTGAGTCAGCAATTTGAATTGAGTGGGTATAGTCACATCTCAAGTATTGGAAATTGTGCAGGGTACAACAAGAGTCCACTGATGGAGGGGATCGAAACAAGTTCTTAGTGCACTATGTGGACTATGCATTTGATGACTTTGGACGGCGTCCTGATCCTGTGTACCCAGGCCTTTGCAATGTTTGGCGCAGTCTCGCCCGTAGCAAGGTGCCCACTTTTCTGTTACGATTAGGATTTTTCACAAGGTTTATAAATTGATGTGTACAAGTCTTTGTGACATTTTGGAATTCTTATTTTTGGACCATCACATGAGGTGCAGGCAAAAGGCTACAGAGTGGGCCCTGTATATGATGATGGACTATCTATGGCATGGGTGTTTCTAGAACTGATAGTGAAATCCATGGCCCTTCAGCAGTCTCGCACATGTGTTGATAACCTTCCACTTGGTAAGTCACAGATTTCCAAACTTCAAGGGAGAGTAGGCAGAAAGAGTTAGGCTGCATAGTAACCAGTGTTTGCTGGGTCTGGGTGCTGTGCCAGTTCTCAGGCTGGTCCAGCTAACCTGACCTGTATAATCAGTCTCCTGCTTGGCCATGAGGCTCCTGCTAGACCCAGAATTGAACTGCAAAATCTGTCTCCTGGTTGGAATTAGAACCTGAGCTGGATTACTGTCATGTTTGTTTATATAGGGTCCAGTTATCTAGGCAGTTAACAAATAGTTTTTTTCAAATGCATCAAACATTAAACAGGTATGATGTGTGTTTTTATTCACATGGTGACCAACTGGTGGTATGACCATCTATGATATTGGGCTGTGTAGAATAGGTGGAACTGGTTTTGAAACTGGACTGGTATTGGACTGGGTTTGGAATTAATTTTTCTGAGTAACAGTGGAACAACGGTTTTGTAAATTGAAGAACCCACTTCATAACCACATCAGAGGTTCCATTGATTTAAAGAATAGACAGAACCAAAAATAGAGATTCCTTTCAAATTTTAAAAACTACCAGAAACATGGGTATTGAAGGTCCCCTTTCAAACTGAGAACTTGACAACACTGGTAGCAGCCATAGCTTGCTTAGGAATTACATTTTAAGCTGTAGGATGCGAGATAGTAGTGTGAAGGGTTAGGAGTTGGTTTCAAATTGGTTCCAAAATTTTCAGATGTCAATTGAAGGTTTGGTGTTTGAGGTTCAATGCATCATTCTTATGGCAGAATGCCACACTTAGTATTTCTATCAAATGTGTTAGGGGACTGATTTGCTTCCTCAGTGTGGATGAACCTATGAACCTATTGCATATGTGCAGGTGAGGATCTCCCACCATTGCAGCTAAATGATGAAGTTTTTAAGAGCATTGGACAGCTTTATGATTGTTTGCTGACTGAGGTGAATGAGAGGTGCAAAAAGAACCTCCTGCTTGCGAAACGGTTAAATGCCAGTCTTGCTTTTTTCTGCTATGATTTGCTCTCTATTGTTGAACCTCGGCAAGTATTTCAGCTGGTAAGCCAATCAAAGCATCTTCATGCTTTGTCTTTTTGAGATACAATTATGTAAATTGCAGTTTCAATGCCCTAGCTATGCAAACATTATAGTCACAATATGGCATCATAATTGGGCTCTTATTATGCTGCATGCATGGTCTTGCACATCCTCCTGCGTGGTTCCATTAGTGGTTTCAATGCAGCACTTATTAGTGATGATAACTTTCTCTGCATAATGTACTCTGACAGAGTAATTTGACCATAGATGAGCAAAGGGGATGCTTAGAAATCATTTGCGGTTTTTGGCAGGTGGCATTGTATCTTGACAAGTTTGGCAGCATATGTCAAGGAATGCTCCATGATTGTAAACTCAATTTTATACAGATTGTGTCTGACCATGATCTCTTTCTGGAATTGCCAGGTCGAGATCCCACTGAGAGGTTAGTTTTCCTATCAATCTGGTCTTGGTATGTTAACTTACCATCTATTGGCAAACAAGTCCTTTCTTGAGAATGAGAAGCAGATGGGACCAGCTAGGCCAGTTATGTTTTTTCATGTCTCATAGACTATTATGATGTCCTTGATCAAATTGCTGTATGCCAGTAGTTCCCAACTGCACTAATCAAGTGAGGGGAATTGCAGGAACTATTTGGTGTCCGTATTTGTGCATGAGCTCTTTATCACCTTTGATCATGATGATCCTGGCATGAAATCCAAGGTAGTGGGTTAACATACAATTAGTATTGGCTAGGCTTTTTCAGATCATGCTGAAACTTACTTTGGTTCTTATTCTCAGCACAGATTTTGACATGTGTTCAGTGATGACCTAAACTGAATGTGGATCAAACATATGAAATTTTTTGTGTCCTTATAGCAATTGCTAAATTCAAATTTAATGTTGCTGAGGACTGTCATTTATTGTTTGAGATGTTTCTAATACTGATGTGGGTTATTGGGCATGGACAAAGGCGGCCCGGATGTTAGCAGTCCTGATGAGCAAGCATGAATATGACTCACGGTATCAGAATCTTGATGACAAACTCTATATTGCACAGCTCTATTTTCCACTTGTTAGCATGGTAAGCATCCCTAATTCTGAAATTGGGCAATGAGGAAACTTTTGTAAAGCATCTGGTTTAGTATGGGTACATATCTGAACCGAATTCTGTTTGTTTTCTGAACTAGCAAGCACTAGTCTGAAAGATGATGAGTTATTGTTCACAGATATGGGTTCATCCTTGTTCTCCCACCTGTGTAATGTAGGCAAACTGGCAGGATTTTCAGGAACAACACCTTATTTCCTCATAGTTCGATATCCTCCTGAATAGATATACTCTGGATTTGCTCTGGGATTTGTAGTTTACAACTTCCAAGCAGGATTGACTGGTAAAATACACAAAGAATGAGTAGCATAAGAAACTGCTATGTGGGATGGCAGTTATTGGAAGAGATGCCAGTATTCTACAATATGAATGTTATGGAGAAGCGGGAGGTGCTGGTATGTGTTCTTCAGTGTATGCATCACTTGGATGATGCAACACTTATCAAAGCTTGGCAACAAAGTGCAGCTCAAACCAGGCTTTTCTTTAAGCTTCTTGTGGAATGCCAGGACCTTTTTGAGGTAACACTCCATCCTGACTACCACAGCTATGTCCCAAATGAGAGAATTCACAGGCCTCAGGAGAAGTTGGTCAAATTCTCTGAACTTGAGTAGGGTTCAAGGGTTAAGACAATTATCTTCTTTGGCCAATACGGGCCCCACACTACAAGATAACTATTTAAAGCACTAACAGGTCAAGGGCTTCCACCAATACTTGCCCTCGCTAGTATGAGTTCAAAACTGCTGTGAATATTGAATACATTCAGTGATTTTTTTTCTGGAGCTACCTGTTTAATATCAGATGAGGATCAGTGAGTTCAGTGGCTACAACCAACACTGGTGTTGCTCACCTAGATTCTACAGCTAAAACTGCCCATTGACATTAAATGGGTTCAGGTGCCTTGGCTGCATTCTCTGTCTGCAGAGACCAGTAGTGCTCACTTGGATGGTCATCCTTTTTCATATGCATTGCATTTGCGGATTTAATAACTGTTTCAGTGCGTCTGTATGCTTGATGCTGCATACGTGCAGTATAAAAAGGCTGGTGCAGATGGGTTGATGGGCGCAATGCCCTTGGCAGAACAAAGCACTGGGCCCATCCGATATTCTGAAAAACTATCACCATCTGTTAATATCTTCCTTATGGAGGCTTCTTGCCATGATGGCCGGGTATGTTAATACTCCTGAATGGTTCCTACTGATCAGTTTCAGGGCTTGTCTGCAGTTTTTGTTGCTTGAGTTATTTCCTAGTATGTTTGGCAGTGATGACGCATAATGTGTGCATGGGGCACAGTGGTCAGCACCACAGGCAACTCCAGAGGGAATAAGTTCATTTTGGAGGAGGGTGAGCCCACAGTTCATATCACCCACACATGGATACTCAGCAAGAGACACTGTAGTTCAGGCACAGGCAGCAGCAGCAGGGAAAAACAATAGCCCACTTCGTACCACTCTCCACCCCTTGCTCCGCCACAAACTGGTCTGTCTTTCTTGCTTTTGTACTTATATTGTAGCCACCTTTCACACTAAGTTTTCCTGTTATATTCACCAAAATCTTTGACAAAATTGTAGGACGCAAAACAAAGTTGCAATTCAAGATTACATTTTTTGTAGCAATTAAGCACCTTTTTACTTGCTGCCACCAACATCACAGGAGTTATGGGAGGAAAATTTGAGCGCCTCGGTGTCACTTCAGGTTATGGAAGTAATGGAGAAATTCTTGGAGGCAGTGGCTGCAGGCAAAGTTGTCACTGATTACACAAAACTGGATTGCATCACCACAATATTTACAGGGTTCTTAAGCCGAAGTCAACCATTACCTTTCTGGAAGGCATTTATCCCTGTTTTTAGCAAACTGTTTGGGACTCACGGAGCCATCCTTATGGGCCGGGAAAATGATCGCTTTCTGAAGCAGGTGGTGTTTCATTTGTTACGCCTTGCTGTTTTCCGGAATGATTCCATAAGGAAAAGAGCTGTTGTTGGCCTCCAACTGCTTGTCAGAGTATGTTTTCAACTCTCTTCTTTGATTAGAATGCCTCATGTTCATTCCAATATCTCAATGACTGCAAAGCTGGGGGTTACCAATAGTCAATTTTACAGATTCTTGAGACTTTGTAGTTGTAAGAAGTTTTTTGTCTTCCAGATGGTCAGTCTTATTGTTTTCCTGAAGGTAAAAGTTCTTCTAAAGAGAACTAGAGGGTTGGTTCTTAAAGAAAAATTCCTGTTTGGAATTTCCACTTTTGGCAT
>Ga0116228_10002831_pt1 | contig 15107 bp, 12 predicted proteins | sample S1TSphfallax_2_FD_89694 | JGI IMG/M metagenome (GOLD analysis project Ga0116228, IMG submission 89694) | Host-associated microbial communities from peat moss isolated from Minnesota, USA - S1T2_Fc - Sphagnum fallax MG | ecosystem: Host-associated > Plants > Peat moss > Unclassified | place...
AAAAAATTGAGTTTTTTGACCCCCTTTACTTTGGGGGGCCATAACTTTCTCATTTCTAATCTGTTTTCAACGATTTTTAGTGTGTTAGATGCGCCAAGAGGAGGGCTTCAAGTTTTTTTTGGACACCAAAAGCAACAGAGTCCTCCCCTGGCTGTTATAATTTAATACAGTAGTTGCATCTAATGTGCAACTAGGTTGGTCCATGAGGTTTGCAATGGAATGTTTTAACCCATATCCTTTGGCTTCCAATTCTATTTGGCTCAGTATATAATTAGGAGCAATAGTTAAGTTTAAACCAAATATCAAGTGCCATTGGGGATGAGTGAATGAAAAAAGTATAACCTTTATGAAACGGTCAAACTTGAAAATAAAATTGGATTAATCTAAACCTATTTATATAACCTAAACCTAGCTATTTTTCAATCTACTTACATACCTAAATAAACCTACTTATTTAATAGGGTTTAATTGTTATCAACCTACCTAGGCACCACGTGTCAACATTTTATTAGCCATAAATTAAATGATTTAGATTTCATTAATTAATATTTAAAAATTTAAAAATAGGTGGGCCTTGATTTGCCACGTGTCACCATATAATTGGTGTTAAGATATTGAACACGTGTCAAATGGTCAATGAACGTTCCATGGTGTGCCACATGTCATCATTTTAGTGGCAAAATTTTTAATGATTAAGATTAATCCGAATGAATTTTTGATTTTGAAAACACAAAAAAATTAAATAATGACACGTGTCCGTAAGCTAGTTGTCTAATTTTTAAACATGTGTCATATTTTGATTAGTTGTATGTAGTTGCAAGGAAAGTTGCACGTAAGGTGCAACTACATTGGATTGGTATGTATGTATGAACATGTATACTAACACCGTATATACATGTTACATACGTAATGTCGCATGCTAATGCATGTCCTATGCAATTTGTCTTATGCAACTACACAAATTTGCAGTTGCATGTGTCGCATGCAACTGAATTTTAGTTACATGCGACAGTTGCAAAACCCAAAATTTCTAATAGTGATTCCTACTTCTTCTTGGGAGAATTGTATATTGCCCATTGAGCAATACACACAAGAATGAAATCAAACATTGAATTATGTTGTTTCATTACATCAATTAGTTGTGTCTAATTTTTACTATTCATGCTAATTCGAACGATCCAATGAAAATTCTAGAAACAAGATCAAGGAACTGGTCTACTTTTTCTAGTTTGATGTTTTTTATAGTGGGTGGACAACATACAATCTAGGTCGTGAAGGTAAATTATATACTATAGTTTCTTGTTGTTGATTCCCCACCAACTACTCCAATCACTTCGTTCAATTCCTCCAAGCTAATTCATTGATTTATTTCCTTAGAAGATACTCATGATGGAAGATGCCAATGATAACATATGTGAATGATTCTAGGCCTTTGGTATTGCAGTTGTCTAGAATGTTGACTCGGTAAAGCTTTGCAAGCTCTCATATGTCCTCAACAATCCAAATATGTTGAAGAATTCGATCGTTTCATATAGGGAAAATTTTCAACACAAGAAAAATTTGGATTGAGTTCGGTCGACCAAGCCCAAAATTAAGACAAGACAAAAAGAAAATTCAAGCTTACAAGGTATGGATTTTTGAAAACCATTTTCGTTCGAAATCCATGTTGAATTCTTACTTGAGGTTTTTGAAATGATCTAATGTGTTTTACTAGTTTTTTGCAGAGCTTCAAGGCATCCTTGACAATTGTGTTCATAGTTTGGTCAGTGAAGGAATGTATGTCAATCTTGTTGCTTTTAAACATGTTTTATGAAGAGTGGAAGGAGATTTTGTTGTTGTGGGAGTAGGGAAAAATATTGAATGGCTCCACCAAATTGCCTTCAAGACCACACAACCTGTGGGAAAGTCGACATTTGATTGCCTTATGGAGTTGAAGGAGTTTTACATGGTGAAGCTTACACATGGTTTGAAGGTGCACCAAATTTTGCTACGGGATCAGCCTACAACAAGAAGTACCCCACACCACTTGACAATGATGGAATTTTGCCACAACGTCAAGAAATGGAAGGTGATTCAAAATGAAATCATGGTATTCCATAAACATCTTCAACCAATGGTGCAAAGTCCACATCCTCACATTGATGAAATGTAGAAAAAAATGAAACTACAACATAAGTACATCAAGGTATTATTTGCGCTACTAGAAAAAACACTAAGCGATGATTTCTTCAAGGGAAAGATCTGTATGAATCTGTCCAAAGATCCTCGCTACAATGAATTTAACGAGGTTTTCGAGCAATGGATTTCAAGGTCCATTGATAGAAACCCACAGATGGGCTCTATGTGCCTTGAGTCGCATTATAGGGTGGATCCACTATTGGAACTTGACAACCTTAAGGACATTGTGGACGACTCTTCAAGGAATGTTGATTTCCTAAACCATTAGTTAAGGAGGACATTTATTGTGTTTTCAACAACAAATTCTTTAAGTGAAGACCTAAACATTTACTTTCTAATAGATTGGAAGAATGTACTCTCAAACTTGTTGTCCATGAAAGTTGGCTTCAAAATAATTGTTTGTATTTGCGACCAAAAATCTTTTAACAATTTGGTTGTCACATTTCAAGAAGAGGATTTCATGGATGACATCTCTATGGAATACACATTTTACTAAACTTCTAAACAGGAAGTTCCTTTATCGAGGTCATCAGGCTCGTGGATGAACTTGCCACTTTTGGTATATGTTAACCTATTTCCTTCACAAGAAGGAAAGATTGCACAGGCTGACATTTTGGCATCAAGGCATCTTCCAGAGTGGGTCCCCACCTGTGACGGTTCATTTCCAGATGAATAGACGTGTATAAGCTTGAACTGAACTTTGACGTCGTTTGATTCATTTTGTAGCCACTTGTGCATGGTGGAATGGCATGTCTTAATATCTTTGGTGGTGGAATATTAACAAATTGATGCCTAATATGTTTTTGCAAATCCCAAATTTATATCCATGTTTCAAGGTTTGTTGTCCATTTAAAAGTTTGAACCAGTATCGATGCAATTTGCAAGAGAAAAAGGTTTAAGTTCATGAGCTCGTTCTAATGGACTTGCTAGACAAGGCTGAGGAAATTGTAATGATTAGTATATTGGTTTTGTATAATACAAATCCAGTGCCCCTTACAATTTGTCCTCTGTCCCCACCTATAGATGTCGAACAACAAGTGTCAAGTGTAAAAGAAAAACTACATGAAGAGGAAATATCCATTCCTACAAGAAAGAAAAAAAATAGGAAGAAAGCTCTTCGTGGTGTTGTTATCATAAAGGTAAGCATGAGAATGAGTAGTGGTCATTTGTCGATCCCGAAAAGTTTTCAATTGTGTGTGGTTGGAGAGAGGAGATTGATAGATGATGAACACCCCTCTTGTGACATATTAACATGACTTGAGATTTCCTTTACAAAACCATCGCAGATAACCACTATTGCTAAGGAAGATAATGTCAAGGATTTCAATGATGATGATACTGGTATGGAGATGAACAAACAAGTTTCTTTCAAGGATTTGAGCCCAAAGAAAACTAGATTAAATTACGATTAATGGTTCTCCTCATTAGGCATTTTACAATTTTTTAAAATTATGAATACATTTACATAGGATATTTTTCTTTCACTTTTATTCTAAAGCGTAAATTGCCTCCGATGGCCACTAGATAGTTTTACATCCTTTTTTTTGTGTTTTGGTTGCTAGATATTGTACATTTGATGGCCAACATATATGTTTCCATAATGGTTAACATTTAGGTCAATCTACTGGGCGTTAGATACAACAATTTGGTGGCACCAAATAAATTGATGTGGTGGCCACCACATAAGATGATATGGTCACTACTAGATAAGTGGATCTGGTGGCCACCAAATATCTTTTTGGTGGCCACTAGATGAAACGATCTATTTAATGGCCACCACATACAACAATCTAGTAGCCACAAGATTGTCCTACTTGGTGGCCACCAGATTGACCTATGTGGTGCCCACAAAATTGACCTATTTGGTGGCCTCTAAATTTGGTGATCAACTTGTTTGGTGCCCTCCTGATTTGGTGATTTTGTTATAAGTTGGAAATTTGTGTTAGAGTATGGGATTTCTTTTTTTCAACATTTGAACATTTTTACATTGTTATTTGGTCATGTATGTTGTTTAAAGATGTTTTAGAAATTCTACCTTTGTTGATGCCCAAAACTTTCATTGATCAATTTGTGTGTGTTTGGGGATGTGCGCAATGCACTACAACAACATGTTGGTTCACACATTTGGTTTATTATTATTTGAAGGACTTGAATTGAGTTCACCTTGCTTGCAGAGGTCTGCCTTATGGGGATAAGAATCAAACATTGTTCATTGATGATGAGCCTAACAAGGCCCTTCGAAATCCAAAATGGAGCAAACTTTTCCTTTAGCCATTCAAAGGACATGAATTATCCAAAAGCAAGGTGCAATGGTTAGACCTTGCATCTTGGTTATGGCCAGCATTGCAAGGTTTGCCCTTTGCAAAGACGGTTTACACCCATTTTGCAGTCATTATGCAATTTTCAAGGTCGTTGTGTAGTTTTCAATATCTATTTTATTCTTGGTTCAAGAAATTTGAAAGAAGTTCGAACATGGATCTGGCAATATCATAACTTCCTTTATGTGACATCTTAAGTAAACCCTAAACATGTCCTTGTTTCAATTATGTTTTCCATGTCTTTCATTTCACATTCATTTAGTTATTTGTTTTTATTTTATATTTTGTCTGATGTTTGTAATTTTGGGGAAATTTCAATTATTCATTTATGTTTGCAATTGATTCTAATATTTGTTTGTAGACCGTGTGAAGGCATTTACAGTTCTAATTGGTAGAAAATCATTTTGTTGACCGAATTCTCTTTTTAAAAAGGTGAAGGATGTAGTTGCATATTTGACTTTTGGTTAAAAGGTTAGACAATTCCTCGATTTTTGGTTGTTTGTAAAATGGAATTTCAAATTTAGTAGCTCATATTCCAAATTCCTATATGGATGGTGAAATAATTATTGATACTCAATGTATTTTTATGAAATCAGTAAATTGATAATCATTATTTTTCGTGCACTTGAGGTTTACTTTGGTTGTTGGTTCATGTGGGTGGAATTCAAATTTCATATTTCATAATAAACAAATTTTTCCTACTCAAGGTTACATGTTGAATCTATATGTTTTAGTATGTTTCCAATTAGGACTATTATCCCATTGGTGGCCACCGAATGATTTTATTTTTTAACAAATAATTATTTTCAATTGTTCAATGCCTTGCAAGCTTTTCTGTTAAATGGTCCACCAACAATTTATGAGATATAATAACTTTAGGTATTGTAAATTCTTTTGTTGACACTTTGCACAATTCAATGATATAAAATTTAGTAGATATTTCAAATTATGTTTTTAAAATTTTGCCACCAAATTGTTTATTTAATGATGTTATGCAATGTTTTAGTTTTGCACCCCTCTTTTTATGGTCTTTTAGTTCTTAAATTTTGGTGGCCACCAGGTTTATCTATTGTCATGGTGAATGTTAATTGTTCTCATGGTGAATTTTTTTTTTATTGTCAATATGTTTTGGACTTTTGAAAAACAACTAATTTAAACCCCAAAATAAAAGCCATAACTCAAAATTTTCATATGATTTGATGTAAAACCCTTTCATTATTATTATTTTTCATTATATTGTTTAATTAAAACCAAGACTTTAACAAGACTTTTAAGATTCAACAATTCACCCTAATAAAAGTTCAATAGCTTTAATTATGCTTGTGGACATCTTGTAATTTTAACTTAAAAGTCCATTCCTTTTGTTATTTTAATCATTTTGCATAACAATCAATTAACACATGTACATATTTAAGTCTATAACCTAAAAGTGACTGCCTATTGACACATACAATAACATGTAACAATTGCATTGTACACCATTGTAAAAAACAAGACTTTATGATGTTAAACATGGTCCACCTTGCCATGCATTTATCCACATTTTTAATAAATTCACATGAAACATGAAGAAAATAGAGAGGTGGATGTAGGAACTTGATTTTATGTTGAATTTAAATAAACAATGGCATTGTGATAAATAATTTTATTCACGGTTGTGATGCAATGAGAACCAACAATATTATGGGAATGGGATTTCAAATTGAATTACCTTCCTTTTTTGTTACAATATATCAATGTAGTAAGAATGAAATTGAATAAACCAACAAGTTTTTTATGAAAATCTTGTAAATACAATGTAGACACAAATTCATTTGGTGATCATGTGGGGAGCTTTAGCAAGCTTAAATATAGATGTTTAGAGCACCTCCAACAATGGACTATGTCATACAATATTGTTAACATTGACCCTAGTGCTAAACTTTTGCATTGAAGTTTACTCTCTTGTATAGAGGTGGTATGAACAAATGAATGCCATTAATTGATTATCACAATGATTGGCCCAAAAACTAATATTTAAATGATGTCATAGTAAAGTGGGTGTGGGGGACACTTATTTTTATGTTGGATAGCGATGGGGCATGGCTAGAGATGCTTTTAGTTTATCCTTCACCCTTATTCAACAACTTAGAGTTACTATTTAACAAAAATAGATTAAAAAATGATAAAATAATTAAAAACCATCATTGTAATGAAAAAAAATTGAAACAATACTTGCATTTGAAAGATGGGAAATATTTTAAATTCTTAACAAATGTCAACACAACTAATTGCATATTATGTTGTTTATTTTATCATATCATTCATTTAAAACATTCAAATTCATCAACACATCCCCATTGCATGGACATGCATTCGCATTAAAATTTCATGTCATTGAAAGGGCTTCCCTTGGACTCTAAAAATATTATCTGTCTTTTGATTAAATTTCCTAATATGGTAGAAATGGCTGATTTTATAATAATATGACGGATAGAATTGCAAATTATGACATGCAACAAATGTTAATAGAAAATACGTTTTTTTCATATAATTTGTTATATTTGAATTATAATGAACATCATTACCCAAAAATTATGTCCCTTTCTTTGATAATGAACATACCTTCAAAGGTGACCATTTCATGTGGCATAGATGCATTAATACACATGTGAAATAAAAATCAATTTAATGAGAGAAAAAAATTCATGATTTCAATCATAACAATGCACATATAATGAATTGGACAAGCATAGAACCATACTGGGCTCATGAATTGGCAACAAGAAATAACACAAACATATGGAGGGATAAATTTTATAATACAAATATTGGGTCTTCATAAAAAATAGTTTCTAATTGTATTGAAGTTGAATTGCACAATTATGTATGTTGGTAGACCATGCATAGATGTTTTGACTATTCCTTGATTGAATTTTATTGATGTAAAAAGTCAAATTATGTTTAATAAAAAAGTCTAAATGAATAATGAACAATATTTTATATAATGTCATGTATAGGAAAAAAGAAAACGTAAATGAATCAATTCATTTATTCCTTACTAATGGTGTTGGAACAAGTAAATATTTCATAAATTAATGCTTTTGATTCAAGATATATTACATTTTTACAACAAATATCCTTTTCAATTATATCTTTATATATATATTCATGGCATATATAGTAAAACAACATTTAACATTGATTGAACCATAATTCATTCAAGTCTTTCCATCCCTTTTAATTTCAAAAATTTACCATCAATGAGTTTAGAATGATTAGACAATTTGGCTAAAAAATATTGTTATTGGAGATTTTATCAAGTTCAATTAGTTCATGATGCAAAAATTCTCAAAACCAATACAAATGACATTGATAGTTTAACATCAAACTTTTGGATGGAAAAAACAAATGTTATTGAATCAAGTCATGTGCCAAAGTGATGAACAAATTGAACATAGTCCCAAATTGACATGGATACCATGAACAATCAATGTCTCCATACATTACCAACAGTCCAAAATGTTCATATTTATTTTATGTGAATGAAGGCTTAAACATAATGAATCAACTTTCCTTTGAAGTGATGGGGATGTATATTATGTATGCATATTATGTGCATAAAATAGACATCATGATATGTGTCCTCAATCATTTCAATCACAAAATGATGCAAAATTCACCATTGGATTGAGAAATTTGAAAAACCATATTGGTTGAACTTTGTGTTAATAATTATGCAATACATGATAGTCTAGTAATTGGTGTAATATTCCAAAGTTCAACTAAATTATTTAATTCACAAAAAATATGGTCAAATCTGAAGGGCAAAGTGAATACTTGTATGAACTTGACATACATCCTACACATGGACATCAATATAACATGTATCCCAAGATATCCAAATTGGTTCAATTTTTTCCCATATTATAACAAGGACACAATTTCTTGTTCAATAAATAGCAATATGTGCCATACATCGTGTGAGGATTGACATTTGATTACTTGGCTTTTAATCCTATTGGTGTTTATAAACATGGTTTGACATTTACAACATTTTCTTGTGTTAAATTTTTTTTTTTTTTTTTACCTTCTTCAACCTTTACCAATGAATTTCTCCAAATTAATCCAAGTGTTGCCATTAAAATCCACCAAGTGCAAACAATTGCACAATGATATATATATACTCATCCCCATACCACATGCATTTCACAACCCACATGTATTCATTTATTCTTTCAATACCAACTCATTGCCTTTACATAAACATGATGTTATTTATATAACAACACATTCAACAATAAATGTAAATGGGCAAATTGTTACAATGATTATATGTAACAAATCATAACATTATCATAACATGGAACATTTATGCTAACATGTTCATGTATTCTTTTGAATCATGTTTCATGTGCTAACATGGTGTGGTCAACAAAGGGCATGGCCTTCCTTTAGTTGTTTTGCATGCTTTCTTTAAGCAAAGGTGTTGGTAGCTTTGTAGAGAGCTCAGGCCGTTTCTATTTTGCTGCATGTTGTCATTACAAGTGAGGACTCTTACAAGCTTAGTGCTCTTTCAGATTTCCCATCCTTTCACTTTTTAATATGCTTTGTGCAACTGGTGGTGGGGGCTCTAGAACATGGTTTGTTCCTTTGCCCCTTTGTGATCACTTTGGGATTTGTCCTTCAAGCTCAGACTTGGGTCCGCTCTCTTTGTTTCTTCTTTTGCTGGGTGTTTTGTTTACTAGTGTTTGCCAAGGTTTTATCAATAGATGACTTTAACAAGGCCTAGTAGTCTAGGTAGTAGTGTTGTTCTTCAGGCTACAACGTGCCACGTGAATAACAGTTCATAATCATTTGGACAACAAGATTATGCTCCTTAATCTTGCAGGGTAAAAGATTGCTATATAATCTTCCAAGCTCGAAGATTATGTATTACAAAAAAAGGTTCGCATGCTTTGTTTTCAGATTCCCTTGATTGTCCCATGTTTTGCCATATAGTTCCCATAGACATGTCATAAGCATTCACCCAAGATGTTGACAGAATGAAAGGGGCTCATAGCTATCCGTCAGTATGTTGGGTGTGTCATCTATCTGGCCCTACCCGACTTATCAAGGTTGGCTAACCCAGCACAACGGGCCACTTCCAGAGTACATTTGTGCACATTTCGAAATTTGGGAATGATATTTTCAAAAGAAATACCTATGCAACCAAAGGCTGAAGCTCTCATAGTTCTCAAAAGAGGACAAGCCTACGGTTATTCACATCAAGTACCAGGAGCAAAGAGTTGCTACGATATCCATGTACTCTTCTGAATGACAGAAACTTTTGTAAGCATGGCTTGAGCATCATGTTACACGTTTTATTAGCAGTTCCTTGCTGGCATACGAACAAAATGGTAGCAATTGTTTTGCTGCTGGTACTTGATGTACCGTGCAATACTGTACTGTGCAGTGGGTCTGCGGGGATTTGCCATGTAACTACTAGCTACCCTTTTTCTTTTGCTGTAAACGAAAAAGAGCATTTGTCATCAGGCCTCTGGAGTCTGCCCCCAAACTAAGCGATTGAACAGAAAAGCTGTTGAGCTCTGCCCAGTTGCCGAGTGAGTATTTTTGGTGCACAAATTTGTGCCAAGTGTCAGTACCCATGTGAAAGACAGATTTCCTGTACTGCAATGGCAGATTCTTTGGTGCATGGGAGGGAAGATTGTCAATGAAATTTAGGAATCTGTAATTATGATGTTAGTGCTTAGTGTGGAACTGGTTAAGTACTTGGTGCTAAGTGTAGGGTAGAGCACGGAGGGAGGGCCGGTGTGTTCCTGAGATGATGGGCCCCTGAGGCTGGAGGCTGAGGGCCCATTATTTTGGGAATGCCCCAGCTGCATGCGTGGTGTAAAGCCCTCTTGATGGTAAAACATTTCATGTCGCTGTCTTTGTGGAGTACCTGATGAAACATCAATGCCTTTGCAATGAAGCACCATAATGCCCAATGATAAAACATACCACCAGACTATAAAACAAGACAAATTCTTGCCTCCTCAACGGGAAATTATGCTCAACGGGAAATTAAACTAAACAGGAAATTATCACTCAACTTATACAAGTCCAGGCCCCAAGTCTGGGGTGTTCCATAATTTGTCTTGCCAGTAAGTTTGCCCTTGTAATTTTAACTGGCTTCTGTGGTCCGGGCTTTGAACATGAACAGGTGCTTGCTGGATTCTACTAGTACAGAACAGGCAACTGAGCTAGTGGAATCAGCATGTCAACCTAACAACATCTAGAGTAGTTGAGGATCTTAGCTAGATGCTTCTGAATCTTGGGGGGAAGATTTTGTAGCATTTTTGTCCCTGGACATTTTTTTGTTTGCCTTAAGTATTTGTCCACAACTATATCTACAGTGAAGAGAGCCTCAGTTGTTTGTGCTAGGGTAAAAATTCATTGTTTTTTCTTTCATGAGTTATTTGTTGCCAAGTTAAAAAATCATTGTTTTTTTTCTGGTCTTTTCATGTTTTGTACCCTATGGATATTTGTCGTTTAATAGAACTCAAGAATTCCAATATTGGTTCTATCTTCTATCCTTGATAGGTTCACTTATCTGCCCCCATTCCACAGCACAAATTGCCTGCGGAGCCAAGACAATTGCATTTCAAAAGGCAGTTGTGTGTCAGAAGCCAAGGCTGCAGTGTTAACAGTGAACAGCAACTACAGACTAGTAAGGGAGAGCTGAGGACAGTTGAAGTGCTAAGTGGAAACAAGGTTTTAGTACAGGACTTTGATCCGAACTACTCCCTAGAGAACTGAGATTCCACTCAGATGGATCATGGAACTGCGTAAAGCTTTTAAGGGCTACTTTAGATGAGGGTCCAAGCTCCAGGGTCCAATGAAATAGACCAATCCTATTAGCTGAGACCCATAAATTGGACCCATGGCCTTTAGCACCAAAAAGTGGCAAATCAAGGCTAAACCTATACATGGCACCATTTTATAGGGAATATCATTTGGTTCGGACCCAAAAAAAGAGCTCATAAGGAGAGCTCATGATTTGGAGAACCAAGATGCAAACTAGGGTCCAAGGCAAGGTCCAACTCAAAGATTCAATTTGCTTCAAATGAGTCCAAAATTGTTCCTAGGAATTTGGACCCTAGATCCCCATCTAAAGTGGGTCTAAGACTATGGTACCATAGTCGAAGATGGGTCTTAGGGTTGAGAATGTGATTGATAGGTATTGGTTTGAAGACTGTTTTTTGGCTGGTATGAGGTAGGTATACACCAGTGATGGGCAGATGTCTGGAATATTCGGATATCAGGCCTGGATGTCAGGCTAGATATCACCCATGATATTCGACGGATATCATCTTGGGTGATATTCGGTTTGTCGGATATCACTTATGTGATATCTTGTTCTTTAATATTCGAGGTTTATGTTAGATATAAGGATTTTGATATTTGAGCTGATTATCAAATCCAAGCTTGGATTAGGATATCAAGTTAGTAATTAAATAAGGTTAGTAATTAAGTTAGTTAAAAGAAAGGTTGTAGTTGGTAGCCTTCACAATCTAACATCTTTATTGGGAGAGAATAAAATGGTTGCAATTGGCTTTTCTAATCATTTTTCACTCTCATTTTAATTTTGTTTTGGCCTTTCATTTCTTTTGCCTTCTTCATTTTTCTGTTTGTTTTTGTACTCTCACGCTCTACTTACCCTTTCCTTGTCCTTTTGCAAGTTGTTACAACATTTAAACTAAGTTTTTTTTTTCTCTTTTGTTTCCTCTTTTCTATTTTTATTTTTCTGTTTCTTGAAATAAAATGATTCTATTGTTTATTTTTATATTTTTGTTTGTTTGGATGTAGGTTTAAAGTTTGAAGAAACAACACTAATCACATTCTTCTTTAGGTATGTTTTCTTTTCATTACTATTATAAAAAAATCTCTTTTGTTTGCTCTCTATTTTGTTTCTGCTTTTTAATTTTCTTTTTGTTTAAAAAAATTGTGTTTTACTATATATCCCTTTGTTTGTTTCATTTGTTTTCATTCCTTTTTTATAATTTTATAATTTTACTTTTTCTCATTTATGTTTGTTTCATGTTTTAGTTTCTTTCTATTTTTATGTGTTTTCTGTTTTCTGTTTTATTCTTTTTTCTTTTTCAAAATTTTGTGGATTTTAAAATATTTAGTATAATAGAAATAAAGTGTTTCTTTTGAACTTTTGTATTTTTGTTTGTTTGGATGCATGTTTGAAGTTTGGAAAAAGAAGAGAAACCTCATTCTTTTTCAAGTATGGTTTTTTTTCATTACTATGAGGTTTTTTTGCTCTTTGTTTTGTTTCTTATTCTTGTAATCTGTTTTTTTCCTTTTTCTTTTAAAGTTATTTTATAGCATTTCCATTTCCTTGTTCATTTGTTTCGATTCCTTCTTTGTAAATTTTTTTTAATACTTTTTTCCGCTGATGTTTGTTTGATGTTTTTGTTTTTTCCTTTTTTAAAAAAAATTTTAATTTTAATTTTTTCTATTTTTATATGTTTTCTGTTTTCTATTTCTTTCTATCTTCTTTTTCAATTCTTTTATGGTTTTAAAATATTTAATATAATAAAAATAAAGTGTTTCTTTTTAACTTTTGTATTTTTGTTTGATTGGATGTAGGTTTGAAGTTTAGAGAAAGAAGACAAACCTCATTCTTTTTCAAATATGGTTCTTTTTCATTACTCTAAGTTTAATTTCCTCTTTTTTTTGCTCTCTATTTTTTTCTTACTTTTTGTCTTTTTTTAATTTTAATTTTTCTGTTTTTTTCTTTTTTGTTACAACTTTGTTTCATTTTATTTTCTTTTTAATAACTTTCTTCTTCTTTTTGAATTTGAAATTTCTGGTGTTTTTTCTTTTTTTTTGTCAAGTTCTTTTAAACTATTTTTAGTTTTTTTTTACTTAATATTTTTGCAAATTGCAAGACTCTAGTTTTTTGAGTTTTTCATCCTTCACATTGTAGAGGATCATTATACATTTTTTACTTTTGGCTTATCATAGTCATTTTTGGATATGAGAGGAGTGAAAAAAGAGTGCTCATTTTTTTGTAAATGTTTGCATGCACACACTTAAGATTTTAGGATTTTGTTTCAAACCTTTTGTAAACTTGTTTAAAATCCAAGTTGAATTGATATCCGGAACTAATATCCAACTAATGAATAACAACAAATATTCGGTAGATTGATATTTTGGTTGAATAAAAGTTTTTGAAAATATGATTTCTGTCCTAGATATTTAAATTGAATTTTTTTTCTAATATTCAATTTGTATGAATAATCTTGATTGGATATGCTTATCTGGTGGATATCACAAAAAGATGATATCTGCCCAACACTGGTATGCACATGGTGTTAAAAGTAGGGTGCTAGAACTTTAGGGTTTAGCAAAAATAATATTCAACCCCGCCATTGCTATCAAGTGTTGATTTTCATTTTAGTCATGCCAAAAGTGCTTGTGTCTTCATGATGGGATGTTAGCATGAAAGGATGATTCAATGGCAAGGAATCATTGTCATTGTTGTCCATTATGCATTGATGGAAACTAACAATAAATAGATTTGAGGTTTGTTCAAAAAATGGTAAGCATTTCAATCCTCCTTTCTATTTTGTGTTTTTTGTGTTTTGGTATAGAACTTCATCTTTATTCTTTATGTTGTGTTTTTTGTGTTTAGATGTTTGGATATACTTGTGTTTCAATTTTTATACCTGTTTCTTTGATTTTCTTGTATTTGTGTTTCAATCTTGGGATCTTTTGTTTTGCTTTCGATGTATTTCAATGTCTTGTGTTTGCTAATGCATTTAATATTTTTGATGCATAGCGTTTTTGGTGCTTCAACCTAACTATTATGCCTTAAAGGTTTTCAATTGCACCTAAGTTTTCTACACACCCATGTTGTGGTTTAAGTTCCAAGTCTTGGAATTTGGTGGTTTATGTGGTTTTTGGGTAGAATGGTGGATCATTGGCATGATGACAATTTGAGGGTAGTTGAATCATAAGGTCACCTACATCTGTAACCACTTGTGAGCATCTTGGAGATTTTGGGGTTGAAAGTGTGGATGGTCTAGGTGGAAGGAGCTTGCCCAATGACACAAAGATTAGAGAGGTGGTCAAATCTATTGAACTTTTGCAAACAAAAGTTGCTTTGCAACAATAGCAACTTGTTCAAATGTTGGAATGTGACTAAAAGTTTTTGCATCATTCAATAAAACTACAAATATGTGGGTTTTTAAAAAATTGAATGATTATCTTATTTTTGTAAATTTAATTAAGACTAAAAAGATGCAATGTCTTGTTTATCATAATGAACAAGAAGAAGATGGAAACAATTCCACATGCACTTGGAAAGGCTTGCTTGTGTATGATAAATAACATGGCACAATTGCAATGACTTGGCATGTATTTGAAAAGCACTTTGTTATGCTAAATGTTTATAAATATAAAATTGTTGTTGTTGACAATGTGTTTGTTAATGCCTAGTAGTTGTTATGGACTGGCTACAAACAAGTGGAGAATTACAAGACAAGACAAGTTTTATTGATCCATCAACTGGTGTTGATCTGCTGAAGAGTTGTTCCCCAGACTATCTCCTTTTATAACCCTGAACCATACTAGTCC
>Ga0116228_10002833_pt1 | contig 15102 bp, 18 predicted proteins | sample S1TSphfallax_2_FD_89694 | JGI IMG/M metagenome (GOLD analysis project Ga0116228, IMG submission 89694) | Host-associated microbial communities from peat moss isolated from Minnesota, USA - S1T2_Fc - Sphagnum fallax MG | ecosystem: Host-associated > Plants > Peat moss > Unclassified | place...
ACGTTGCCCTCTTCGTTGAAGAGCGGCGCGACGACGCTCAGCATCGCCGGCACACCCGTCAGAAGCGTTTGACTTTCGCTACCCCTGCGGCGCGGAACGCGCTCTCGACGCGATCGATCGTGTCGTCTTTGGCGAAGTACGCCACGATGCTGCGGCCGGCGGCGAGCGCCTCCAGATAGTTGTCGATCTCGTCATCGGGGATCTCGAAGTCACCGAGCCGATCGCTGAGCGAATCGTTGCCGACGATCGGACGGCTCGTCATCGGCATCGTGCCGGAGGTGAGTCCGGGAACGCCCGTTCCCGTTTCGATCGGGCCGATGTTCGGCGAAACCGCCAGGCCCTGCGTGAGCGGCGGCGAGTCCTCGCCCGGTTCGACGAGCTGGAGGTGTTCGCTGGAGAGCCCGGCCGCGCCGAGCGCCGCCTCGACCGCAGCGAGGTCGGGTGTTTGCACGATGCCGGTAACGACGAGTCCCATGCCCCTACATTGTCCGGCTGTGCATCGGTGGCCCGCCGATCGTCGCGCGACGCATGGCGGCGACCGACGCCGAGGGCACGAAGGCGAGGATCGCGGAGCCGAGTCCGGTCAGCAACACGAGCGCGATGACGGCCCAGCCGACGAGCGGCACGGTCTCGGCCGCGCTCACCACCACGAGGCCCAGCACGAGCGCCCACAGCGGCGAGGGCGTGTGCGCCGGCCACACGAGCTCCGCGAGCCGCCGGCCGACGAGCAGCGCGACCGCGCCCGTGCCGAGCCAGAAGCCGCCGAGGAGCGCGGCGATCTCGAGCAGGATCAGCGGGATGCCGACGAGCGTGCAGACCAGCAGCACCGCGACCGGAATCACGGCGATCAGCGCCAGCACGCCGACGAGTGCGGAAAGCCCGGGATTGCGTTCCACCCGGTCGAGCGCGAGCCGCATCCGCACCGGAAAGAGCAGGAAGACCAGCAGCACGACCGCGTTCGCGCCGAGCTTGTCCAGCAGCCGCTTATCCTGTTGCGCGAACGTGTTGAACGTCGATGCGCCGATCAGCCACGGCGCGAGCGACCGCGCCGTGTCGCCCGTGACGCAATGCTCTTCGCCGTCGATCTCGGCGTCGTCGAGCTTGATGCAACGGCCGAAGATCGTGTTGACGTCGCCGCGCACGGTGCCGGCGATGCGCGCGTCGCCGAAGATCACGTTGAGGTCGCCATCGACCACTTCATCGGGCCGGATGTAGGCATCGTGGAAGAAGACCGTCTTGCCGTGATCGCCGACGTGCGCGAAGGCCGCGCCCGGATGGACCGCCGCGTACGCGAGCACGACCAGCACGAGAACGAGCAGTGCCCGCGGCGTGCCCTTCACGAGCGGTAACGCTGCGCGAACCACGGCGCGCCGTAGCGCCGGGCCGCGACGAGCGTGAGCAAGAGCGCGACGTCGATCGCGACGACGCCGCCCGCGAGCGCGCCCCACGAGCTCAGATCGCCGCGATCACCGAGGTGGGCCGCGACGTGCAGCACGCCGCCGAGCGCGACGAGCAGCGTTTGCGCGACGTCGCGCAATGCCTCGCCGAGCGTGAGCATGCGATGACGCGCGAGCACGAAGCCGGCCGCGATGAGGCACCACGCGCCGACGACGTAGCAGGTGAGATAGGCCGGCACGCGCGAGCGCGGCGGCGACGGCGGCGGCAGCGCGCGCAGTTCGCTCATCGTGGCGTCGGTGAAATCCGCCCCCGGCTCGATCGCGCGCGGACGCAGCAGCAACGCGTCGACCACGCGCAACTCCTCGAGCAGCGAACGGCAGGCGTCGCACGCATCCACGTGCGTGAGCAGCCGCGTGCGCTCCGCGGCCGGCAACTCATCGTCGAGGAGGCGCGCGAAGCGCTCCTCACACCAGCTGCAGGTCACCGAATACCCGGGGCAGGGCGCTCGGGCGCGTCGTCGTGCCGGCGACCGCGGCGGCCTCGCGCTCGCGGAATTTTTGCGCGAGCGCGAGCTTGCCGCGATGGATCAGCGTCTTCACGTTGCCGAGCGAGAGCCCCATCGTCGTCGCGATCGTCTGGTAGTCCATGTTGTCGTAGTAGCGCAGCGAGAGCACCGTGCGCGTGCGCTCCGGCAGATCGGCCAGCGCCGCGCGGACCTCGGCCTCGGCTTCGGCGCGCAGCACGCCGCCGATCGGGTCGGCCTCGTGCGAGACATCGGCCAGCGTGTTCTCGATCGTGCGATCCTCGCCGAAGTCGGCCGCCGCCGGGCGCCGTTGCGAACGGCCGAGGAACGTCCGCACCACGTTGCGCGCGATGTGGTAGAGCCAGGTCGAGAAGCGGCCGAGTTCGGGGTTGTAGGTGCCGAGGTGTGCATAGGCGCGCAGGAACGTCTCCTGGGCGAGGTCGGCCACGTCGCTCGTCGAGCGGACGCCGCCGCCGATGAAGTTCGCGATGCCGCGTTTGTGCCGCTCGACCAGCACGGCGAAGGCCTCGCGGTCCCCGTTCAGGACGGCGGCCACCAGCGCTTCGTCGGTCACCTCAGCTGCGATCATGCTGCCCTCTCTCGACTCCGGCATCTGTTCTGAATACGCGCGGCTCGCGCGAAAGTTCCATCGGGACGGACCGGAGAAACGACCGGGAATGCACGTTTTGGTCACGGGCGGCGGCGGCTATATCGGCCTCGAGCTGTGCCGGCAGTTGCTCGAGCGCGGGGACCGGGTCCGGGTCGTCGACCGGTTCTTCTTCGGCACGGCCCCGCTCGAGGCGCTGGCCGGCCGCTATCCGGGCGCGGTCGACATCGTGACGGGCGATCTGCGCGCATGGGACGACGCGTGGCTCGCCGGCATCGACGGCGTCTCGCATTTGGCCGGTCTCTCGAACGACCCGACGGCCGAGTACAACCCCGATGCGAACTGGCAGATGAACGCCGTCGCGACCGAGCAGCTGGCCGAGGCGTGCAAGCGAAGCGGCGTCGAGCGGTTCGTGTTCGGCTCCTCGGCGTCGGTCTACGACGGCCTCGGGCCGGGCATGTTCGACGAACGCACGCCGGTCGATCCGCGCGGCGCGTACTCGATCTCGAAGCGCTACGGCGAGGAGGCGCTGCTCGCGCTCGCCGACGGCCGCTTCGCGCCCACGATCCTGCGGCAGGGCACGGTTTACGGCTACAGCCCGCGCATGCGCTTCGATCTGGTGGTGAACACGTTCGTGCGCGACGCGATCGTGCGTCAGAAGCTCTTCTTGCACGGCGGTGGCTGGCAGTGGCGTCCGCTCGTCGACGTGACCGACGTCGCGCGCGCGCACATCATCGTGCTCGAGGCGCCGCGCGACGCTGTCGGCGGTGAGATCTTCAACCTCATGCAAGAGAATTATCAAGTGCGCCAACTCGCGATGCTCGTCGCCGGTTCGCTGCTCTTGCTCGGCCGCACGGTGCGCTTGGAAGACGCGCCGCTGCCGAAGATCGTGCGCGACTACCGCATGACCAATTTGAAATTCACACAAGTCACCGGCTTCACGCCCGCCGTCACCGTGCTCGAATCGATCGACGCGATGCTCAAGGCGTTACCGCTCGACGACGTCGGCTTCCTCACCAACCCGCGCCACAACAACATCGCCTGGATGACGCTGCTCGAAGAGATGCACGCCGCCCAACGCCCCTTCGCCTCGATCTACTGATCCGTCAGAGCAGCGGGGCGGCTTGGTCTTTCGCCGAGACGCGCGGTTCGCCGACGAGCGGCCAGGCGATGGCGAGTGTCGGGTCGTTCCAGCGTACGGCGAACTCGCGCGCGGCATCGTAGAGCGCGCCGTGTTTGTAGGAGAAGACCACGTCGTCGGTCAGCGCGAGGAATCCGTGCGCGAAGCCCGGCGGGATGTAGAGCTGCACGTGGTTGTGCTCGTTCAGGTAGAAGCCTTGCCACGTGCCGTAGGTCGGCGAGCCCGGGCGCACGTCGGCGATCACGTCCCAGATCTTCCCGCGCAACACGGTGACGAGCTTGCTCATCTCGGGGTCGCCGTGCAAGCCGCGGATCACGTTCTTCGATGAGAACGAAACGCTGTCTTGAACGAACGCGTCGTTCACGCCGAGCGCGGCGTACTTCGCGGTCGCATAGATCTCTTTGAAGAAGCCGCGGTCGTCTTCCCACACGTCGGGGACGAACAATCGCGCATCGGCGAAACGCGTTTCGCGAACCTGGATCGCCATCGCCCCGGGGGTTGGCCCCGCCGCGCAACCGAACCTCTGGGCGCCATGCTCGTCGCGCGCACCCTCATCATCATCGCCGCGCTCGCCGCCGCGGCGCCGGCGCTCGCCGTCGATCGCAGCATCGGTGCGAAGGTGCCGAAGCCGGCCGCGAGCGGCACGCCGTGGACGCCCGCCGACGTGCACGCGCTCGACGCCGATCTCGACGCGCTGATCGCGCGCGCACCGACGCTGCGCGGCGCGCACGTCGGCGTGATCGTCGAGACGCCGGCCGGCCTGCCGCTCTACGCGCACCATGCCGACGATACCGTCCAGCCCGCGTCGACGTTCAAGCTGCTCGTCGGCAGCGTCGCGCTCGATCGTCTCGGGCCCGCCTACCGGTTCACGACGACGTTGCAACGCGTCCCCGCGGCGCCGGGCGGCGCCGATGCGCTCGTGCTGCGCGGCGGCGGCGACCCGCTCTTCGGCGACGCCGACCTCGCGGCTGCCGCCGATGCTGCAGCGCGCGCCGGTCTCGCCGGTCCGGTCGATCTCACGATCGACGAATCGCACGTCGCACCGGGCGAACGCCGCGGCGACGGCTGGCAACTCGACGACATGCTCCAGGACTACGCGATGATCGTCAACGGCGTGCCCTTCGATCACAACGTGCTCGACGCGTGGCTCGATCCGGCCGCGACGATCGGTGCGCCGCCGGCCGTCCGGCTCGCGCCGCCGTTCCAGCCGCAGCGTCTTCCCGCGGGCACCTGCCCGGGCGGACCGACGGCGCTGACGTTCACCGATACGGCGCGGACCGTCGCCGCGGGTGCCGACGCCACGGCCGACGTCACCGTGGGACGCTGCGGCGACATCGTCGTGACCGGCGACGCGCCCCAGGGCGCGCCGACGAGCCTCGCGGTCGCCGTCGACGCGCCGGAGGTGCTGCTGCGCACCGCGTTCACCGCCGCCCTCGCGAGCCGCGCCATTGCGGTGACTCCGCCGGCGCCCTCGGGTGAACCGATCCCCGGCGTGAGCGAGCTTCCGCTTCCGACCGCCGGCGCCCCGATCTGGGTGCACCAGGGCGAGCCGCTCGCCGATCTGCTGGCCGACATGTGGTTCCCCTCCGACAACCTGATCGCCGAAGAGTTGCTGCACGAACTCGATGCCGCGCTCGACCATCGACCGGCGACGGCCGCCGGGGGCGCCGGCATCGAGCGGGCGTGGCTCCGTGCGGCCGGCGTCGATCCGGCGGCGTTGACGGTCGCCGACGGCAGCGGCCTCTCGCCATACGATCGCATCACGCCGCGGATTCTGGCGACGATCCTGGCGCACGATTGGAACGGGCCGTACCGCGACATCGTGCTCGATGCGCTCCCGATCGCCGGGGTGCGCGGCGACCTGCGTGGTTTCGCGCGTGGAACGCCGGCCGCCGCGCGCGTCTTCGCCAAGACCGGCAGCATGATGCACGTGCGCGGCTTGGCCGGATACGCGGCGACGCGGCGCCATGGCGCCGTCGTCTTCGCGCTCAGCATCGACGACTGGATGGGCGACGACCCCGACCTCGCTGCCTTCCGGGCCGCGTTCTGTTCCCGAATCGTCTCCAACTAGCCGGAACTCTGTCAAGTTTCCGCTAACCAAGGGCCATGCTTCCCGAGTTGCTGGCTTGGTTTTCCGGCAAGGACGTCAACAAGCGAAAGTATCCGCGGAAGCGGAAGCCCTATCGCGCAACCTACAGCCTCGACGGCAAGACGCAGCGTCCGGCCATCGGTCTCGACCTGAGCGGCGGCGGCTGTTGTATCCTCACCCAAGAGGGCGTGGCACAGAAAGAATTCGAGCTGCGCGCGCAGATCGAGGAACGGCTCGTGCGGCTGCGCGCCAAGACGGTGTGGCAGGACAACGTTACGCATCAAGGCCGCCGCGTGTGGCGCTACGGCATGCAATTCACCGGGATCCCGGCCGACGATTGGGACGCCATCATCCGGTACACGACCGACAAGACGGTCGCCGATTCGAACAAGGCGGCGGAGGATCTCACCAAGGTCCGGCTCACGCCCGACGATACGGCACGCCTCTTGCCGTCGGCGCTGCAGAATCGTCTGCTCCAGATGCTCGTGCAACGGCGCCGTCTCGCCCCGCTCGACGAACGGCAGACGCCGCTCGTGCAATATTTCTACTCGGGCATCGTGCGGCACGAAGGCAAGCCGATGCATCGCCTCACGATCCAGTCCAAGGTCGTCGACGACGTCGAACACAAATCGGAGTTGTTCGAAACGCAGTTCGTGTTCGACGATACGGGGCAGAATATCGGCGTGCTCGAGCTGCCCGCGCCGCAAACCCCGCCCGCAGGATCTTCGTGAGTCGTAAAACCGCCCTCATCACCGGAATCACCGGGCAAGACGGATCGTATCTTGCCGAATTGCTCCTCAGCGAAGGCTACCGCGTCGTCGGCATGACGCGCCGCACGTCGACCGACGTGCACGAGCGCATTCAACACCTCGTCGACGACATCGAGTTCGTGTCGGGCGATCTGCTCGATCAAAGCTCGATGACCTCGATCCTCGGGCGCGTGAAGCCCGACGAAGTGTACAACCTCGCCGCGCAATCGTTCGTGCCGACCTCGTGGGATCAGCCGGTGCTCACCGGCGAGTTCACCGCGCTCGGCGTCACGCGCGTGCTCGAAGCGGTGCGCTCCGTCAATCAGAAGATTCGCTTCTACCAAGCGTCGAGTTCGGAGATGTTCGGCAAGGTGCAAGCCGTGCCGCAGGACGAGTCGACGCCATTCTATCCGCGGTCGCCCTACGGTGTCGCGAAGCTCTACGGCCACTGGATCACGATCAACTATCGCGAGTCCTACGATCTCTACGCGGTGAGCGGCATTCTCTTCAATCACGAATCGGAACGGCGCGGCAAAGAGTTCGTCACGCGGAAGATCACCGACGGCGTCGCGCGGATCAAGCTCGGCCTCGCGAGCGAGTTGCGCTTGGGCAATCTCGAGGCGCGGCGCGATTGGGGCTTCGCCGGCGACTACGTGCGCGCGATGTGGTTGATGTTGCAGCAAGAGACGCCCGACGACTACGTCGTCGCGACCGGAACGACGCGCAGCGTCGGGGATTTCGTGCGCGCCGCTTTCGCCTGCGCCGGCTTGGACTGGGAGCGCTACGTCGTGGTCGATCCGCGCTACTACCGTCCGGCCGAAGTCGACCTGCTCGTCGGCGATCCGTCGAAGGCGCGCGAGCGACTCGGCTGGGAGCCGGAGTACTCGTTCGAGCGACTGGTCGAGACGATGGTGGTCGCCGACCTGGACCGCTTGCGGCCACTCGCCGCCGTCTGATTTCGTGCGCGTCCTCGTCACGGGCGCGAGTGGGTTCGCCGGCCGGCACGTGCTCGCCGCCATCGCCACCGCGGGTCACGAACCGGTCGGGTTCGGCGGCCCGCACGAGCCGCCGCCCTCGCTCGACCTGCTCGACGCCGTCGCCCTGCGGACCGCGGTCGATGCTTCGGGCGCCGACGCCGTCATCCACCTCGCGGGCCAGGCCTTCGTGCCGCCGTCGATCGCCGATCCGCTCGCCACGCTCGCGGTCAACGCCACCGGAACGGCCAACCTGCTCGAGGCGGTCCGCGCCGCGCGCCGGCCGATCCGCACGCTGATCGTCAGCAGTGCCGAAGTCTACGGAAAGCAGCGTCCGGAGCGGATGCCGCTCGACGAAACCACGCCGCTGCGCCCGGAGAACCCCTACGCCGCGAGCAAGGTCGCTGCCGAGACCTACGCCGAGGTGTGGTCGCGGCTCTATGCGCTCGACGTCGTGATCGCGCGGCCGTTCAATCACATCGGTCCCGGTCAGGACGCGCGCTTCGTCGTGCCCTCGTTCGCGCGGCAGCTCGCCGAGATCGCGGCCGGCGCGCCGCCGCTGCTCTCGGTCGGCAACCTCGCCGCGGAACGGGATTTCCTCGACGTGCGCGACGTTGCGGGCGCCTACGTCGCGCTGCTCGCAAACGGACGATCCGGAAGCGTGTATAACGTCTGTAGCGGCCATGCGGTCGCGATCCAAGAGGTGCTGCGTCAGTTGATCACGATCGCGCGCGTTCCGGTCGAGATCCGGGACGATCCGGAGCGTCTGCGGCCCTCCGACATCCCCGTGCTCTGCGGCGACGCGACGAAGCTGCGCGCCGAGACCGGCTGGACGCCGCAGTTCGCGCTCGCCGCGTCGCTGCGCGACATCTACGCCGATGCGCGCGAGCGGCTCGCCGGGGTGCGCGCGTGACCGAATCGACGCCGGTCGACGAATTCGTCTTCGCGCGCCGCGGCGAGTTGCTGGCCGTGCCCGCGCTCGCGCTCGCGGCGTGGGGATCGCCGAGCGCCTTCTCGATCGCGGTCGGGTTGCCGCTGGCATTCGTCGGCGAAGCGATCCGCGCGTGGGCCGTCGGCTATTCGGGCGTGACGACGCGCGGCGACACCGTGATGGCACCGGCGCTCGTGACCGCGGGCCCGTATGCCTACGTGCGCAACCCGCTCTACATCGGCAACTTCATCACGGCGGCGGGCTTCGCGATCGCGTTCACCGGTCACAACGCGCCGGCCCGGCGGCTCGCGCTCGTCGCGGGATCGCTCGGCGTGATGCTCGGCGTGTACGCGATCGTCGTGCCGCACGAAGAACGCTTTTTGCGCGCGACGTTCGGCGCACCGTTCGAGCAGTACACCGAGGCCGTACCGCGCGTCCTTCCGCTCACCGAACCCGCCGGCTCGCAACAGGGCAGCTATGATCCTTCGGTGATCGGCCGCGCCGAATCGCGCACGTTCATCACCTTCGGTGCGATGCTCGCGGTGCTCGCATGGAAGGCCCTGCGCGAGTGAGCGGCGCGCACGCGCACGGTCACGACCACGATCACGACCATGGCGCCGTCGGCACCGGGCGGCTGAAGATCGCGCTCGCGGCGACGGCCGCGATCGCCGTGCTCGAACTCGCCGGCGGCATCGTCGCGAACTCGCTCGCGCTGATGTCGGATGCGGCGCACGTGACGATGGACGTCGTCGCGCTCGCGATCGCGGTCGCGGCCGCGATTCAAGCCTCGCGACCGGCGAACGAACGCCAGACCTACGGCTTCGCGCGGCTCGAGATCCTCGCCGGGCTCGGCAATAGCGCGCTCTTGCTCGCCGTGACGATCTTGATCGTGATCGCGGCGGTGCACCGCTTCGCGCATCCGGAGACGCCCGGCGGCGGGCTGATGCTCGTCGTCGCTGCGATCGGCTTCGCGGTCAACGTCGCGACCGGTATGATGCTCTTCTCGGGCGGCCGCCACTCGCTCAACTCGCGCGCCGCGATGCTGCACATCGCGGGCGACGCGCTCGGCGCGATCGCGGTCGTGATCGGCGGCGCGATCATCGCGTTGACCGGCGCGGCCTGGATCGATCCCGCGCTCTCGATCTTCGTCTCCGTCATCATCGTCATCGGGATCGTCGCGGTCGTGCGCGACGGGACGGTCGTGCTGCTCGAATCGACGCCGAGCCACGCGGCGCTGCCGCTCGTGCGCGCGCGCATCCAGGACTGCGAGGGCGTGGTCGCCGTGCACGATCTCCACGTGTGGACGATCGGCACCGGCTCGCACGCGCTCTCCGCGCACGTGGTGCTCGAAGATCGTCAGATCAGCGAGGCGACGAGCGTGTTGCGCCGCATCAACGAGGCGATGCACGACGACTTCGACATCGATCACGTGACGCTGCAGATGGAATGCGAGTCGTGCGGCGACGACGACAAGATCATCTGCATGCCGACCCCGCGATCGAGGGAGCAGGTTTCCGCGTCCGGAACGTAGCCGGGACGATGTCGACAACCGCCGTTCTCAGTTCCGCGCGCACGCCGTTCGGCCGCCTCGGCGGCGCGCTCGCTTCGCTGACCGCGACCTCGCTCGGGGGCGACGCCATCCGCAACGCGGTGCTCCGCTCGGGACTCGATCCCGCCGACGTCGAGCACGTGATCATGGGTCTCGTGCTGCAAGCGGGCGTCGGCCAGGCACCCGCACGGCAAGCGGCGTTCAAGGCGGGGCTCGCCAAGACGACGACCGCGGAGACGGTGAACAAAGTCTGCGCATCGGGCATGCTGGCCGTCGCGTACGCGATGCGGTTGATCGAAGCGCACGAGCACGACGTGATCGTCGCCGGCGGCATGGAATCGATGTCGAACGCGCCCTATCTCTTGCCGAACGCGCGCTTCGGCTATCGCTACGGCGACGGCACGCTGGTCGACGCCATGGTCGTCGACGGGCTTTTCGACGTGTACTTCAGCGAAGCGATGGCCGCGCAGGGCGCCCGCGTCGCGGCCGAACTCGGCGTGACGCGCGAGGTGCAAGACGCGTTCGCCTATCAGTCGCACGCTCGCGCGGCGGCGGCGCACGACGCCGGCCACTTCGCGGGCGAGATCGCGCCGATCCGCGTCGCCACCAAGGCGAAGGGCAAGATCGTCGTCGACGCGTTGCCCGCGCCGGCGCGCGAGCGGATCCCGGCGCCCGTCGGCGGCGGCGACGGCGGGGTATGGAATCACGTTCCGCCGGCCGGCATGTCGGCCGATCCGGCGCGCTTCTCGCCCTACGTCACGGGTGACGTGCCCGCCACGCTCGTCGAGCGCGACGAGCCCGTGCGCGCCGACGCGTCGCTCGAAGCGATGGCGAAGCTCAAACCGCTCGATCCGGGCGGCAGCATCACGGCGGGCAATGCGCCCGGCGTGAACGACGGCGCCGCGGCGCTCGTGCTCGCGAGCACCGGCTACGCCGAGCGCAACGGCATCGAGGTGCTGGCCACGATCGAGGGGCACGCCGGCGTCGCGTGGGATCCGCCCTACCTCGCGCTCACGCCGGCGATGGCCGCGCAGAAACTGCTCGATCGTCACGGGCTCACGACCGCCGACATCGCCGTGTGGGAATTCAACGAAGCCTTCGCCGCCGTCGCGCTCACCGCGGCGACGCGGCTCGGCCTCGATCCGAGCGCGATCAACGTGCAGGGCGGCGCGGTTGCGATGGGCCATCCGATCGGTGCGTCGGGCGCGCGCATCGTCGCCTCGGTCGTGCACCAGTTGCGCCGGCGCGGCGGGGGTCTCGGCATCGCCGCGATCTGCAGCGGCGGCGGTCAAGGCGACGCGTTGCTCGTGAAGGTCGGGTAGTCCGGAGCACATGCGCGTTTTCATCGCGGGCGCAGGCCAGATGGGCGCGGGCATCGCGCACGTCTTCGCCTTGCACGGTCACGAGGTGTTGCTCAACGACGTCGACGAGGTGCGCATCCGGCGCGGGATCGAGGGCATCGCGAAGCGGCTCGACCGCGAGGTCGAAAAGGGCCGGCTGACGGAGCTCGAGCGCGGACGCGTGCTCGAGCACATCGATCCACGCCCGCATTTTCGTGACCTCGAGGTCGATCTCGCGATCGAAGCGGCGACCGAAGACGTTGCGATGAAGCGCGACCTCTTCGCCCGCATCGACGAGAACACGTCGCCCGACACGATGCTCGCCACCAACACGAGTTCGATCTCGATCACGACGCTCGCGGCCACGACGAGCAAGCCCGAGCGCGTGATCGGCATGCACTTCATGAATCCGGTGCCGGTGATGCCGCTCGTCGAGGTGATTCGCGGCGCGGCGACGAGCGACGGGACCGCGCAAGCGATCGTCGCGCTCGCGACCTCGCTCGGCAAGACGCCCGTCGAATCGCGCGATTTCCCCGGATTCATCGCGAACCGCATCTTGATGCCGATGATCAACGAAGCGATCTTCGCGCTCTACGAAGGCGTCGCGTCGGTCGATGCGATCGACACCGTGATGAAGCTCGGGATGAACCATCCGATGGGGCCGTTGACGCTGGCCGACTTCATCGGCCTCGATACGTGCCTTGCGATCCTCACGGTGCTGCACGAGGGCTTCGGCGATTCCAAGTATCGCCCGTGTCCGTTGCTGCGGCAGTACGTGGCGGCGGGCTGGCTCGGGAAGAAGACGGGACGCGGATTCTACGATTACCGCGGGACCGTCCCGGTCGCGGCAAGCGGTTGACGCGACGGCCGCCCGCACGGCCGGGAACCGATCTGCGACGTTCGTCGTCGAGGGTCGCAGCGCTCGCGCGGTAAAGCCGCATCGGCCATGAAATTGATGGAATATCAGGGCAAGGATCTGTTTCGCCGCGTCGGCATCCCGACGCCGAGCGGGGTCTTTGCGACGACCGCCGATGACGTGAAGACGTTCATCGCCGAGCACCCCGGTTCGTGGGTGCTCAAGAGTCAGGTGATGATGGGTGGGCGCGGCAAAGCCGGCGGCATCAAATTCGCCGACACGCCCGACGAGGGTGAGACGCTCGCAAAGGAACTGATCGGCAAGCATCTCGTCTCGATCCAGAACCCCGACGGCGAGACGGTGAAGTCGCTGCTGGTCGAAGAGAAGGTCGCGATCGAAAGCGAGGCCTACGTCTCGATCACGATCGACCGCGATGCGAAGAAACCGGTGATCATCGTCTCGGCCAAGGGCGGCATGGACGTCGAGGAAGTCGCCGAGCACGATCCCGACGCGATCGTGAAGTATTGGGTCGATCCGGCGATTGGCTTCTCGCCGTTCATGGCGCGCGAACTCTTCTTCGCCGCGAAGTTGCCGGCCGGCTACGGCAAGACGTTCCCGAAGATCCTCGCCGGGCTCTACACGATGTTCATGGAGTACGGTGCGAACCTCGTCGAGATCAACCCGCTGGTGTTGACCAAAGACGGCAAGGTGATCGCGTCGGACGCGAAGGTCGATCTCGACGACAACGGGCTCTTCAAACATCCCGACGTGCAGGCGTGGAACAAGGCGACGCCGTCGGATGAAGATCAGGAAGCGGCGCTCGCGATCGGTCTCGGCATGTTCAACTACAAGAAGTTCGCCGACGAGGCGGGCGCGCCGCCGAAGAGCGTCGGCACGATCGCGAACGGCGCGGGCCTCGGCATGGGCACGATGGACGCGGTGAAGAACGCCGGCGGCGGCGCCGCGAACTTCCTCGACATCGGCGGCGGCGCACAAGCCGAACTGGTGAAGAAGAGCTACAACCTCGTCACGTCGGATCCGCGCGTCAAGTCGATGTTCATCAACATCTTCGGCGGCATCACGCGCGGCGATCAGGTTGCGCTCGGCATCGTCGAGGCGCTCAAGGGCGGCGACGTGCGCCAGGTGCCGCTCGTCATCCGGCTCACGGGCACGAACGCCGACGAAGGCCGCAAGATCTTGGCCGACGCGGGATTCTTCCCGGTCGAAACGATGGACGAGGGCGCCGCGAAGGCCGTCGCACTCGCGAACGGGAGCAACTGACGTGGCGATTTTCCTCGACAAGAATTCCAAGGTCATCGTGCAAGGCATCACCGGGCGCGAGGGACTCTTTCACACCAACAAGATGCTCGCGTACGGCACGAACATCGTCGGCGGCGTGACGCCCGGCAAAGGCGGCACGACGATCGAGAGCGGGCAGCCGGTCTTCAACACGGTGAAGGATGCGGTCGACGCGACCGGCGCGACGCATTCGATCATCCTCGTGCCGCCGTTCGCCGGCGCCGACGCGCTCTATGAAGCCTACGAAGCGGGCATCAAGCTCGCGGTGTGCATCACCGAGGGCATCCCCGTGCACGAGATGCTGAAGGTCGTCGCGACCACGTTCGGCATGCGCATCATCGGGCCGAACTGTCCCGGTCTGATCTCGCCCGGCAAGTCGCTGATGGGCATCATGCCGAGCCAGGTTTTCAAAGAAGGCAACGTCGGCATGATCTCGCGGTCGGGCACGTTGACGTATGAAATCGTCGATGGGCTCTCGCGCGCGGGCTTCGGCCAGTCGACGTGCATCGGCATCGGTGGCGATACGATCATCGGCACGACGTTCGTCGATTGTCTGCGCGAGTTTGCGAACGACCCCGAGACGCACGCGGTCGTCGTTGCCGGTGAGATCGGCGGCGCTTCGGAAGAAGAAGCCGCGGCGTTCGTCGCCGAGCATCTGCCGAACAAACCGGTCGTTGCGTTCATCGGTGGCCGCTCCGCGCCGAAGGGCGCGCGTCTCGGCCATGCGGGCGCGATCATCTCGGGCAACTTCGGCACGCCGGAGAGCAAGGTGAAAGCGTTTCTCGAGGCCGGCGTTCCGGTCGCCGACAAGCCGTCCGACATTCCCGGACTCCTCGCCGAGCGCCTCAAGCCCGCCGCCGTTTAGGCGGCCATGCAATTCGGCTACCAGTGTGAGGAGTGTGAGGAGGCGGTGTGGCCCGCCACCACGCGCTCCGAACTCGCCTGGCTTCGCAATCGCCAACATATCGTCCGCGAGGTCGCCAAACACGTCAGCGGCGGCCTCGACCTCTGGATGGCCGAGGGCCTGGAGTTCCTCGACCAGCACGGCGGCCACAGCGTCGTCATCGTCTCGCGCGGCTGACGCCGGAGGCCGGCTTGGCCTGGGATTCACGGTGCGCGTCGAGTGTGTTGGCATACGCCATCAATAGGTCACGATCGCTGACGTGCGCGTCGCGGATGATGGTCCATAATCGCTCCGTTATGGTGTCGTGCATGCCATGCGCACAATCCCGCTAAACAACAGAAAGCCGCGCGTGATGCGCGGCTTTCGTGCGTTTGGGCGGGGGGAGTGGCCCGCGGGCCGGGATGTTATTGCGGGATGCGGAGTCGCTGGCCGGGGTTGAGGCTCGCGCCGTCGAGGTGGTTCACGGCGACGATTTCGTCGACCGTCGCTTGGACGTCGCCGTTCTCGGCGGTCTTCTTCGCCGCGATCGTCCAGAGGCTATCGCCCGACTTGACCGTCACGGTCGCGTAGGTGACGGGCTTGGCGGCGTGGAGCTGGGTGGCCGAGAGCGCCGGGAGGGTGACCACCAGGCTGAGCCCGGCGATCGCGATCAGCGGCATGAGCGTGAAGTGTTTCGTTCTCGACGGTCCGCGCATTGTATACTCCCTAGATATTGTGCCAAACGCCTGTTCGTCCACCAGAT
>Ga0116228_10002834_pt1 | contig 15100 bp, 16 predicted proteins | sample S1TSphfallax_2_FD_89694 | JGI IMG/M metagenome (GOLD analysis project Ga0116228, IMG submission 89694) | Host-associated microbial communities from peat moss isolated from Minnesota, USA - S1T2_Fc - Sphagnum fallax MG | ecosystem: Host-associated > Plants > Peat moss > Unclassified | place...
TAAACTATAAAAAAAAACTTGGATGTGAGAAATATATTCTCAGGGTCACGTACTGAGCACCGCTGGAAATGCTCTTTTTTTTTTTTTTTTTTTTTTTTTTTTTGTTTTTTTTATTCATTTTTTCCTCAAAACCTTAAAACCTTGGGGGGGGAAGGATTTTATGTGAAGGGAGTTTTTGGGTTTATTTGTTTAGCTGATTTAAAAAAACAAGAAAAAAAAAAAAAAAAAAAAAAAAAAGAGCATTTCCAGCGGTGCTCAGTACGTGACCCTGAGAATATATTTCTCACATCCAAGTTTTTTTTTATAGTTTATTTTACTTCATTCCCCAACCCCACCCATAAAACTAGAACTGGGGATTGCAAATAGGTGGGAGACTACTACTAATAGCAAACCACCTGGACGAATCATTACGGTTGGTGAATCAGAAACACAGCGAGCAGCAGCAGCAGCAGTAGTCAGGTCCAATTTATTACACTCTTCTTCTCAGACAGGTGTTACAACACTTTACTGTGCCATTCTTTTCAGCAGCCTCTCACAGCAAACAAAACACTGAGAAAGTGTTGGGCCAAAACCATTTTGCTGAGCCAAACTCTGGCATGTTTCTGACCCTTTTAACATCATCATCATCAGCCAATTTTTTAAGTTGCAGGGTGACATACTGAGCACTTGTGGAGTTTGCTCTCATTCATTCATTCATTCATTCATTCACATTACATTCAAATTTGAGAATTTATTAACATAATAATGTAAAAGTTCATTATATAATAACAAAAAAGTAGACCACATTATTAATAATAAAATAACACTTTTTTTTTTATGACTCTTCCAATTATGAGGGTTTGTGGGGGGGGGGGGTAGTAGTTGCAAAAGAGCAACAAGGGACATACATTCAAGGCTAGAGAACTTTGTGTCTTTAAGTGCCCATCAAAACACCAAACAAACCCAAAAAAATAAAAATGACTAAGTAGTTTACTTACTAAGAATATATGTATCTGACAAACAAGTACTATGATAATAATACTCAAATAGGGAATTGTGGTGGTGGTGGTGGTGGTGGTGATGATCATGATGGATTCTCAATACCCTACTCTTGGCAGAGTCAAAAGTGGGAGCAAAACAAACAAAAAAGGTGGATCCAACAACAAAGCAATCCAATCCAAATGTGGACCGAGCATATTAGGATTGCTTGCAAAAAAGCCAGGTCTGAAAGTAGTAGTAGTAGCAAATCTCAATTGGAAGAAAACAATTACCTCCAAGAAGAATATGATATACCTGCAAGTTTGCAACTGATGTTGAGCATTAGATAAACTCTCAAGAGGACAAAATTGCAGATGAAAACAAAATTCGGTGGAAGAATACGATACCTCTGCAACTGATGTTTTGGTATTGAATAATTCTCAAGAGGACAAATTGCAGGAAAACACACACATATACACACAGACACACACACATACACACACACATATATATATTCTTTCATAAGATCTACCAAGTACCTATCAATCATAGATATGGGTACTTGGAAAAGTCGGTCTGAAAGTAATGGTAGTTATTCATTTGGGTGGCCTTTTATTGTTTTGTGGGTGTCTTTCATTTCACTCAAATACAAAGCTCAGATGCTGGTGTAATAAGTTGTAGGCCTCCTTGCCCCTTTGTTTTTGGGGCTTTATCCTAAGGTTTGTGTGTATGGATGGGAAAAACACTATTTTGGAGGCTTTATTTGTATCTGAAAACTAACCATGGTGATTAGCTATGTACTAAACCATCCACATGCATCTATCTACCTACCTTGTAGCCACCGAGTGCCTTACATGGGTGTACATAGATAGATGGGTACCTAGCCCTTACATTCCCTACCTACTTAGCTATGATAGTTACCCAACTACATAGGTAGTGGTACTTTGAGTTGTAGGCACACTCTTTTGTATTGTGATGAAGTTTCTCAAGGAACTTGTATGTATGGTTATCATCATTATCATTATCATTATCATCATCATCATCATAAAATGACAAAACCCTCCTCACAAACCCTAAAAATAATAATAACAAAACCTCACAACATTAATATTGGGGGGTGGGTGGTGTAAAAACAATACAAAACAATACAAAAACTTTGATTAAAATAATAAGAAAAATTGGGAAATGAAATCATTGTTACTTGAGAGAGAGAAAGGCTTTTCCCAAAAATTCCGCAAAGCTATTAATATGGAGAGCAAATCTTATGGAAACAATAATACTACTCAATAATCATGATCACAGAAAAGGGCAGAAGCCATTATGCAATGGAGGCGTTGCTTGCAATGAGTGTCGCTTTGTTTTAACAAGACATCATCCCATGTTGGAAATGACCTTTATACGCTCCTACCCACACAAAGGAAAACATGATTATGATCATGAGGAAATCCCTAGCAGATGGGTAGGTAGATAGGTAGGTAGATAGGTAGGTAGGTAGGTAGGTAAGTAGGTAGGTGAACCATGACTCTTCCTAAAGACAAATCCAATTTTTGTTCAAAGAGGAGAACAAGTTTTGAAAAAGTCTGACCTTGGGGTTGAGTAGAGAGATGCAGTGGTTGTTGCTGCTGTTGGGTGAAGAAGAGAGAACCCGCCCCAAGTTTGTACAAATCCCAACACACAAAATTTGCAGCAAAGCTATACCCCATAAGAGATACCATTGTTGTGATGTTAGAAAACAAAAGATGTGGGTTTTATTTGATTTTATACAAAAGAAAGAGATGATCATGAAAGTGGGGGATTGAAACTCTCAAGGACTCCAATGAATTTACCAACCAAAACACAGGTTTCAAAAACTCCCTCTACTCTTCCTGCATTCATCCCTCCCACTTCAACCTGCACAGAACAAGGAAGTGCACACAAAATGGTTCTTCATTCTTCATCGAGCAAATCTGAACAAACCCAATTCATTGCATTCAATTCATATGCCTAAACCACCATTCTGTTAGGGTTTTGTGTGTCATTTTCATCAGCTTGCAATTCATACTTTCACGGCTGTGTGATGGAGTTTAACTTCAAACTACATCATATGAAGTCATTGCAAAAAGTCCCCTTTGAGGAAGGTGGAGGAAGGACGAAGAAGGGGGGCCAGACATACAGTGCTCAAACCTCCAAAGAATGGTGGGATGCTAGTATGCACTTTTGATTTGCAACACCTGGTATGAATGAAGCACCCAAAATTTGCACCTTGTTGACACCAAATGTTCATGCGTGAAAACATCATCAGATCCTGGCACAATATCACATCAAATTTGATCACAAAGCTCATGCTACAAAAAGACACAGAACTGTCACAAGAAAATAACAATGAGATAGATGATTATCATCACCAAGCAACAAACATTGTGTAAAAAAAGGATAGAGAAACTGTCAAAAGAAAAATAAATAAAATTTGCACCAAATAATCTGTCTGATGAAACATACAAAAGAATTCTCAGAGCCATATCAATCTCAGAAGTTCCATTAGCAATCAAGAGAATTCTTTGCCTAGAAGAAATTGCATTGCAGCAGATGCAATGAGGAGGAGGACCCATCAATCAATCATTCTAAGATGAGAGAGGATTGTAAGAAGATTTACATTCAATACATGGTTGCATGAGCAGCACGTTATGTCAGGGGCATTGGATGGGTTCTAAGCACCACAAACGTTGTTGCTTCTCATCTGCTGGAGCTGTAAGGGCAAGCTCCAATCAAAGAAACCACTGTTGCCAATTGTTCTGTCAGAAAATCATACACGGTTTCTGTCGACCTTGCAATGATGCGCACAACCAATCCTTCATCTGAAACCCCAATTGGACTACAAGAAGCAAAAATAAGCGGCAGCTGTGAGGCACAATTGCTGCTTACACCATCACCATGACTACCATGATCACCATCACTGGTAGCAGCAGTTGGAAGAGAACTTTCTGTTGCTGCTGCTGTGGGGTTGTTGTTGCGGTGGTGGTGGTGGTGGTGGTTCTTCTCCTTCTCTTTCTTCAAACTTGCAGTGAATGCACTCGATATCCTCCGATTGAATGCTTGTTTTGTCATCTCCTCCACTTTGCTCTCCATGTTCTTGCGCAGCTCCTGCAACCGAGGTCCATAGAGCACCACCATTGCCATCACATGGAACCCTGCCATGCGCTCTGCAATTGACAACCCTACCCCATTCTCCAGATGCACACAATCCAGCAACAGAGGTCTGCAGGATCTGGATCTGCTGCTACTGTGTCCCGGCTGCAATTGTGATTTGCTTCTTCCAGATCCACCTGCAGAATCCAATGTCACAACAGATGCAACAGACCCACCACCAGATCCTTGACCTTCAGATTCTTGAGCTTCAGATCCTGCCTTAGGGTTTTCTGGAGATTCTTCCTCTGGAGCTTCTTCTGCTTCCGCTTCTTCTTCCAGGAAGACGTGGTTTGTGCTTCTGTAGAGCTCAAAGTCCCAGGTCTCGCCAGAATCGATACGTCCGCTAGTGAACCAATCCACCAGCAACAAGCTAGCATCAAGGGCCAACACAAATTCCTGCAACTGAACGTAGCGAGAAGCGCGGAAGCAAGTGATGGGGTGAGGCAAGAGGGCGAGAAATCCATTCTCCGCGACGCGAGCTCGCAGGAGCTGCTGCGGCATGTCCCCGGGCATCCGCGGCTTATAGATCTTGGTGGAAGATTGCGTGGTGATCACCACGGAACACCCATCTCCTCCCACTTCCACAGCCTGCGAGATGGCATCGTTGGAAAGGATCCCACCGCCATAGCTGATGGCGTAGATCCATACACAATCCACTCTCGAGCTAGCAACTTTGCTCGGCAACAGATACTTCAGCGGATACCTGGCATACACTGTTGTCGCCACCGATCTCTCCAACACTTTCTCCACTCTGATCATCCCCGTCAAAGCTCCTTCTCCTCCTCCTTCTCCTCGGCGATGTCTGAAGCTTGCCCCCGTGAGCTGCTTCTTTTCTGAAGAATCTGATGCATCCAGTATTGATGCCATGCTTCCGAGAGAGAGAGAGAGAGAGAGAGAGAGAAGTGTAGTGATTTTTGTCAGAAGCCAACAAGATCACGTGTGATGGGTCATGTCCTTTTGTGTCTGTAACTCTCTTCTTCTTCTTCTTCTTCTCTCTTTCGTCTCTCTGTCGTCTCTCATTGTGTCTGGGTCTGTGTTTTCTTCTGTTGTCGCTTGCTACAGTTGTAGCAGCATTTATTGTTGGGTCTTTTCTTTCTCTTTGTCTTTTCTCTCTCTGTCTCTGTCTCGCTGTGTGTCTCTCTGTGATTCTCTCTCTCTCTCTCTCTTCTGGTGCGGGTTTGGATTTGCAGCTCCCGGGACCGAACAAAGCTGTATTGGAAGAAGAAGAGTCAGAGACTGCTGTCTCAGACTGACTGACATTCTTCTTCTTCATCAGCAGGAGAGAGAGAGAGAGAGAGAGAGAGAGAGAGAGAGAGAGAGAATCTCAAGAGGGTTCTGCAAAATCTTTGTAAGCAAAAATCAGCAGCAGGAGGAGGAAGAGGAGGAGGGATCATCATCGTCTTTGTGGTTGTCGTCGTGGGTGGTAGCCAGCATTCATGGCTGTAACGGGTGCTGCTGCGGCTTGCTACTGCGTGAGTATTCGCGGCATCGGCGCCCACCCATTTCTCACCTCGATCTCTTCTTCTGGCAACAGTGACACCACCCACAACCAAGCTTGGCAAGGATGCATTTCTGCTACTACTACTGCGATCATCTCGCAACCATATAGCCAAGAGTAGTGGTGACAACAACAAGAACAACAACAACACTCGGCGCACACAAACAAAACAGCAAGCCACACAAAAGGGTAAGCTTGCATCCAATTCCTGCTCTTCTCATTCTCCTACTCCTCCTCCTCCTTCTTCTCAAAACCTTTGCACCCACAGCAACCTATCTAGCAGATGTTGTTGTTCATGTTTGAAGCTGCTCCTGCTGCTGATGATGATGACGATGGGGATGAGAGAGTGAGCAGCATTCTAGGGTAGAGGTTCAGGAATGTGCAATGGCAATCCTGTAACCTTTTGCTTCTATCTTCTTCTAATACTACCCCAGTACCCATTTCTCTCTCACCCTCCCCCCCTCCTCCAGTAGCCATTCTTCTTTGTACAGATTTGTTGCAGCAAGTCATTGTTGCAAACATTGCACTGGCTTTTGAATCCTATTGACTACTGCTACCACCAGTACTCTCATAGATCTAAAGAAGGAACAAATCTCTCTCTCTCTCTCTCTCTCTCTCTCTCTCTCTCTCTGTGTTTCTTTCTCTCTGTCTATCTCTTTCTATTCTCTAGAGGTTTCTTAGTGTTGTGCATGTGGGCGCAGAGCTTAGAAGCCAGCTTCAGAGCTTTTGCAATGAGAGAGAGAGAGAGAGAGAGAGAGAGAGAGAGAGCAGCTTCTTTCTTCATTGCCAGACAACCTCAACTTCTTTCTTTCTTTCTTTGCCTTTCTGTCTCTGTCCCATGGCTTGAGGATCAGATACTTGCTTGTACAGGGGACAAGCTAATAGGAAATGTGGCTTACCCTCCTCCTCACAAGGAAGCTTGTTGCAGCTTGAAATGATGAGGATATGATTGTTGGGCTCTGTGTCTTGATATTGCTACCTTTGACTGAGTCCCTCTCTTTCCTTTTGCTTCTGGAAATGCAGTGACAGAAACACCCAAGAGCACATGCAGATTATTATTTTTTCGTAAGGTGCTTTCACTTGTTTGAAAGTGTTTTTCTGAGTACAAAAAAGTTCTTGTAACTCTGGATTGTTTTGGAAAACTTTGTCTGAAATCTGGAAAGTAGTCATCAGTTTGATCATGATCAAAATCTTGAATCCTTTGGAGATAGATCATTTTGTTCAAGGTCGGTCTTCTTGCACCAGTTGCTGTTGTTGCCATCTTCCTCAGCTGCACTGTGAATGCAGATGCACTGAGAATGCTTTTTTTGGTAATGACAAGAAAGAAGGTATCTGGGATTTATGTTTTGTGGGGTATGTTTTTTTCAGGGCTGTGCAGGGTGAAGAAGGTAGATGATCTTTGAGAGGAGAAGTGGCAAAGGAAAAAATACTGAGAATATAGAATTTGAGCTTTTCTGAAAGAGAGAAGAGGCATGAACTGCCACTGCCACCACCACCACCACCACAGTGGAGAAGTAGAGACAAAGCAGAGAGGGGTGATAGACTAGGCTAGTGGGAAGTTTGCAGCAGCAGCAACAACAATGGATCGCCTGGTGGCTTTTGATACGGATGAGGTGCAGTTGGAATTCGTGCTGGGAAAAGCTGTGACTTTCAGGGTGCAAGTGCACAATCTGATGCACACAATGCCAGTGGCATACAAAGTGCAGACAACAGCACCTCGCAAATATGGTGTGCGTCGACACATTGGTATCATTCAACCTCTTGGAGTTGTCAGTTTTGAGATTACGATGCACCCACAATCTGAAGTTCCAGAGGAATTTCCACTCTCCAATGACAAGTTCTTTGTGAAGACTATGATTGTTCCAGGAGACACGCCTTCAACTCCCACTCTTAGGGAATGGTTTTCCACCAGAAAAAAGCATGTTTTCAGGGATGGACAGCTGCCTGTCATCTTTGTTGGGGGTGAGATCTTAAGACTCTTGGTTGCCAAAGGGGATCAAAAGGCAGTCTACGAGGTTCTAAACCGAGGTACAGATGTAGATGCAAAAGATGAGCGGGGACGCACCGCACTTAGCATTGCAGCTTTGCGTGGAGACCCTCACATTGTGCATGAGCTGCTTCAGGCAGGGGCGACAGTTGATGGTGCAAGTGGTGCTTTGTTAACCCCCTTGCAAGAGGCAGCATTTGCAGGCCACAGCAAAATCGTTGCCTTGCTCTTAACAGCAAGGGCGAATCTCAAGAAACGGACGCACACAGAAGGCTTGACAGCTCTGCATCTGGCAGCTTCTCGCAACCGGGTGAAGGTCATGCAGTTATTACTAAAAGCAGGAGCAGACAAAGATGCACCTGATAAAGACTTCCGGACCCCATTACATGCAGCAGTCAAGGAGGGGCACAGAAATGCTGCCAACTTACTTCTTCAGCAGGGTGCAAACCCAAATGTGAAAAGTGCAGATGGGCGCACACCATTACACTGTGCTGCAATCCAAGGTCACTTATCCCTTGTTGAGCTATTGATTGATTTTGGTGCTGTGAAAGATGTGAAAGATGTTGATGGCAAGACACCGTTCGAGTTGGGTCTTGAAAGTGGGCACAGCTATCTGTCAGACCCACTTTTGTTAGGACAATTGCTCCACAAAGCTGCTCGTGAGGGGAATTCAGAAGCAGTTCAACGGTACCTGGAACAAGGAGCGCATGTGAATGGGATTGATCAACATGGGTTCACAACATTGCACCGTGCTGCCTTCAAAGGCCATGTTGCAGTTGCAACCATTCTACTTGATCGGCATGCAAGCATAGACCCAGAGCAAGAAGATGGATACACGCCACTCCACTGTGCTTCCATGGCTGGTCATAAGGCAGTTGTGCAACTACTTCTGCAACGAGGAGCAAATGTAAATGCGAGATGCAAGAAAGGATCAACACCTTTACATGTGGCAGCAGCAATGGATTCTCTAGGGATTGTGCAACTGCTTTTAAGGAATGGAGCTAGACGTGATTTGCAAACTAATGACGGACGCACTGCTTTTGATATCTCTAGAGGACTTGCCAATCCTGATCTTTCATCACTAAGACCTCAACAACCTCCATCACCTCCACCTTCTTTTGGTGATGATCCTCATGATCCACACTTGCTAACGACTTCTTTCTCTGGCTTGAAGGTATAGGAAAAAAAAATTGCCATCATCATCATCATCATGCTTCTCACATTTGGGGATATGAAACATAAAGTTCACATGCCTGTACTGTGTGATCCCTTGTCTAAACAGCAATACAGAGTGTACCAATTTTGCAAATTGCAAATTTTTTTGCAGCAGCTGCACTTCATCATCTCTTTTGCTTTTTGTGGAAGACAGAAGACAAAAAAGTTGTTTTGTTTTTTCTCTTGTTGCTTTTTTTGCTGTGAGTGTTTTCACTCCCTTTTCTCATTTTGCAAGAGTACTTCAATTCAGCTGCTGCTGTTGCAAACATGGATGAAGAAGAATGCGCATGCACACACACTTCTCCTGATGTTCCTCTTCTTCCAGTTTGCAAATCTGCAAAACTGCCAGTTGAAATCACTCAAGTTGTTGCCAATTTCCATTTGGAATGAATGATGCAAAGAAGTACTTTTGAAAGATTTTTGCTGGGTTTTGTTTGTAAACACTGGTTTTGTAACTGGGTTTTGCTTTGGTTTGCAATTGCCATTGACGATCTGCACCCACCACAATGTGGTTTCTGTTCTGTGGTCGAATCAAAAAACAAATCTCCTGCGATCGATCACAGAGAGTCTTTCTTTCCTGGACTCAGAATTCCTGTCACAGCAGTACCCATCTCCTCATCTCCTTTTCATGACTCCTGGCAAATTCATCTTTCTCCATTGCAAATCAAGCAGCAACACAAGGATTTACCACCTTCAGCATGATCCAGAAATCCAGAAGACAGAAGAAAAGAAAAGAAAGAAGAGTCAGAAGCACAAGAAGCACTAGAAGAAGAATCAGAACCAGAAGTCCAAAGAATTCTTAGATCAGATTTGGTTTCTGTCTTCTTGGGTGCAGTTATCCTTAGAGAGTTGCTTTGATTTTTGAGGGTGGAAAAGAAAAAGTTGAAAACTAGTCGCGGTGGGACCAAACTTTGAGAAGGAAAACTCAGAGAATTGATGATGCGAAGAAGATCCAGATCGATGTTGTGTTTTGGGTGCTTTAGAGTTTGTGGGTTGTGGTGAAGAAAGAAGCTCCAAAACCAGAAACCGTTGCTGCTGCTGTTGTTGTTGCTGGTAGTGGTGGTGGTATTGTTGCCGTTTTCTTTTTGTTTTGTGGGGTATTGTTGGTAGTGGGTTTTGTTGCTGTTGTGGAGGTTTTATAGTTTGGAGAGAGGAGCTTGAAGGGCGGATGGGGAAGGAGGAAGAGGGGATGCCAAACACATGTGTGCGAGGATGTTGCAGCAGCACCCACATCCCGTTGGCCATACCCAAGACCCACTTCAACATCACCAAGGAAATCGCCAGAGGTTCTGTCTGTCTGTCTGTGAAGGGATTCCCAAACTACTGCAGATTTGAATGCTCATCATTGCAGAAGAAGGAAGAAGAAGGAAGAGAGGTTTGACAAGATGCTGGTGATGGGTGATGGGTGCCAGGGGCTGAGAGTGTGGTATATGAAGCTCGATTGGAAGGGAAGCTTGTAGCTGCTAAGAAGCCCAAGCTATCCACATCCGCCGACCTCGACCGATTCCATGAGGAGTTGCAAATTCTAAGGTCAGCCAGGAGCTTTGTCCTTTCTCTGCTTCTTGTTCTTCTTTAATGCTGCAAGGGATGGACGTGCAACAACCTCAGAAGCAGCTTTGCTCTTTCTTCCTCTTCTTCTTCTAGTCCCCAAAGGCATGTGCACTGGAGATCTCTCTCCTTGGCTTGATGCGTCTGTTTCTCCTCTCTGTGTCAGGATCTGAGAATTGCATTGCACTCGTGCTTGCTCCAATTTGGCAGATTGATGATCTTTGAGGTTGTTTTTTTTCTGGAATGTGCTACTACTCCTTCTCCTTCTCCTGCTTCTGCTTCTGATTCTGCTTGTGATTGTGATTCTGTTTTTGGTTCTGATTCTGGTTGTTTCTGCCTCACTGAATTTACATCTTGAGCTGTGGAACTTGTACTCACCAACAGCAAAGTGGAGCATCCGAATGTGGCAACTTTGGTGGGTGTGCGAGCGTATCCTCCTGACTACTTCTTCTTTTATCATCTGTATGAGAATGGCAACTTGGGTGATGCACTTCATGAGGCAGATTGGAGACCAACTCTGCAACAGATTCTCACCATTGCTATACAGCTAGGTTGCAGCACCTCTAACCCTAAAATCCCATTTTTGTCTCAGATCACTACAGAAGGAATTCTCATTAAGCTTCTTTATGTGCAACATGTTTCTAATAGCTCTTGTCAAGAGTTTCCCAGTGCCATGTTAAGCTCCTAAATTAGACACAATATACCAACTCTGCAACAGATTCTGACCATTGTTGCTATACAGCTTGGTTGCGCCTCAAACCCTAAAATTTCCATTTGTCTCTACAGACCAATACAGAAAGGATTCTTGTAAAAGCTTTTGTGTGTGACACATTTGTTTGTAGGACACCATTTTCTTATACCCCTCATCAAGAGAGTTCCAACACCATGTCAAGCGCCTCAATCAGACATGATTTTGCTGATTTTATTGGAGTGTTTTTTGGAGGGAATTTTGCAGCAAAGGCACTGCAGTATCTTCACAAGGAAGGAATTGTGCACCGTGATGTGAAACCTGCAAACATCCTGGTAGGGTACATTTTAAAGTCTGCAGAGAGCTTCAGCAAAACCCACACTTTGTACTCCTTTTTATGTACTCTTTTTTTCTGTGGCTCCTTGTTGGGGGGAAGGGGAAGGATCTGTTGTTGTAAATCAGAAATTTTGATGGGTTGGTGTGGGTTACTACACCTTTTTGTAGCTTGACAGTAACTGGGGTGCGCACTTGGGAGATTTTGGGCTTGCAATAAGAGCTGTAGACTTGAAGAAGCCAAGTGAACAGAATTGGAAATCAACTGGCAAGCCAACAGGAGGATTTCATAAGAAGAACATGGTTGGGACTTTGCTGTACATGGCACCAGAGATCCTGAGGAAAGATGTGCAATCTGAAAAGTCTGATGTCTATGGGTTTGGCATCACCATCAAGTGAGGCGCCCTTTTTTTTTTTCTGCTTTTGTTAATGTCAGAAATGATGAGTCTCATCAATCATGTTTGAGTTTTGCAGTCTCCAGAATCTCTGCTGCTGCTGAGTTTTGAACTTTTTAAATCTCACAGTTACGTTGTTCACTTGCAGATTTTGTAGATTGCAATGAGAAGAAGTTTGTTTTTCTGTGGTTTTTTCCCCCTGGTGGTTCTGATTTTATCATGACTAAAATGGTGGGCAGTGAACTTCTCACAGGTGTTGTGCCCTACACAGACCGTAAGACAGCAGCTCAGGTTTGTCAGATGAGATCCCTTTGACCTCCTCCTCCTCCTTCATGGCCATCTTCCTAGGAAAGAATGAAGATGGGATTTCTCTGGTTCTGACAATTTTGTTTGTTCATTCACCTTGGGGACTAAAAATCCACAATCTTGGGACTACAGGCACACACAGTTCTGGAAATGAACTACTCAGAGCAACAGCTATCAGCAGCAGTAACATCACAAGGATTGCGCCCAGTGCTTGCAGACCCTGAATCTGGAGTGCCACCAGTGCTTGCATCATTGATCCAGCAGTGCTGGGAGGGTGATGCCAGCCTGCGGCCATCTTTTGACAAGATTGTTGAAACTCTTGATGCAATAATCATCCCACAACCTCATGTGAAGACCCTCCTCAACAACCATGAACAACAGCAAACAGTGCCAGTTGATCTGCAAAACAATGCACTGGATGCCATTTTGAGCTACAATCTGCAGCAGAAACGTACAGAGGTTAACTGGGCAGCACGAGCTGCAAAGGATTGGGAACCTACAAGCACTCAACTGTTGTCTGTATCTCCAAGTTGGCTGACTCCATCGATGGACAATTCTGTCTATTGTCCAACTCTATCAATGGGGTCATTTGCAACAAAGGGTGCACGACAAACAATGGAGGACACACATTTTGTGATTTCTCAGCTGGGTGGAGCAGATCACGTCTCTGTGTTTGGTGTTTTTGATGGGCATCGTGGTAAGCTTCTTTGCCAGCATGCAGAATTGCAGTTATCTGTAGGCACAAACAGACTTTCATTTGTGAGCACAAACAGACTTCCTTACTTTACACAATAGTTGCCTTGTGACATGGATAGCTGAGAATCTGGTTTCTTCTGGAACAAACTTTGCATCCGTTGTCTGACAGGTCCTGAGGCAGCTGAATTTGCAGCACTCGCTATTCCGAGCTTTTTGTCAAAGAGCGCAGCATTAAGGTACACACATTAATTTTGTAGCTTCTCTGACATGTAGAGGTGATCTTCTCCTAATACTGCATCTGGTGCTGCATCTAACTTATGTCAGTGAGATGATTACTTGCTATGGGTTTGAATATTTTGGCTCTCAAGATTCTTGTGCATTCTGGGCATGAAATTGCTGGCAGCCCACAGGAAGCGTTAATGGCTGCATTCACTGAAACAGACATTGTGTTCCGACGTGAGCTGGAGATGCAACGGTCACAGAAGAAAGGGACAAGTGGTGCACAATGGCACCCTGGATGCACCGCTACAACTGCTCTCCTCACAGGCAACAAGCTGTTTGTTGCAAATGCAGGTGATTGTCGAACTGTTCTGTGCAGAAATGGAAAAGCAATTCAACTCAGCAAGGTAATGGACTATTTATCTTCCGTTATTGTCATCCAGACACAGAGAATGAAAGTGAATAAAGGGGGGCAGCGAAGCTGTGAAGAAACCCCATCATAGCTCTTTCTTTGATCAAAGTGTCCTTTTGCACCTTTCTTCTATGTAGCTTCAATGTTACAACATCCTCTTCGACGTTTCTTGTGTCTTTTCTTTGCCAATTGGATGATGGTCTTGTAGGATCATACAGCAAGCTGCATTGAGGAAAGAGAGCGTATCATCAGTGCAGGCGGCCATGTAAGCTGGCAGGTTGATACTTGGCGTGTTGGTGCTGCTGCACTGGAGGTAAGAGACTGTCTGCCTGTCATTGTGTGTCTGTCTTTCTTTGTCTCTCTCTTACAATGTGAAGATATACATATGTGGAAGTTACATGTGTAAAGAATGTCCAAATCAAATGATCTTTGGTTTATAAGGTATTGAAAGTCCCTCTGAGTGTCTCTGTCTCTCTCTTACTGCATGAGGATATATGTGGATCTTACACATGCAAAGCCCTGTCCAAAACAAGTGATCTTTGGTTAATTGGAAAGGCATTGAAGATAAATTGGATTATCAAACATGTGGTAGAGTGGCAAAAAGTTGTGTTCTTGGGTGGCCACTCACTATCGGAATTTGTGGTGATGGTGTTGGCAGGTAACCCGCTCAATAGGAGATGATGATCTGAAACCATTCGTGACTGCTGAACCAGAGTTGCAAGAATGTGTATTGTCTGCTGATGATGAGTTTCTGGTAGGCGAAATCAATTGATCCACCACCCCCACATTGTTCTTCCTTCACCAGCCTTCCATCTCAGAAAACAATTCATTTTGCAGGGGGAGGAGGGTGGGGTTTGCCTCTTTCTGAACTTGGTTTCTATACTAGTTGTGAGTTCTTAAGGTTACTAGAGGGGTTCTTCATTTTGACACCACCTTTGTGCTGTTGTTGTCTCTCTACTGTCGGCGAGTACGAATGTAGTAGTAGTCATTGTAGTAGCTTTTTGTTACTCGTGAAAACAAACTCGTTTTGTGTTATGCAACCAGGTGATAGCGTCTGATGGACTGTGGGAGAAGCTCACGAACAATGATGTGGTGGCATTGGTGAAAGATACGGTGAAAGAACCAAGCATGGTGTCCAAAAGACTAGCAACTGAGTCAGTTGAACGTGGCAGTCGTGATAACATAACCGTGATCGTTGTGTTCCTTACACCAGTTTCAACAGTAGAACGAGTCTACTGAGCACATGACTGAGTTTACACCAAGCAACCAAAAGCTCCCTCCTCTTGTGCATTCTCTGCACTCGTCTGGAGCACATGACTTAACAACAAGCAAGCTCACTCCTCTTGATTCCTTTCGATTCTCTTGACTCCCTTCACAATCTTCCCATCTTCACCATCACATTGATATGCAATGAGCTGATTATTTACTCTACAGCTGCTGCTTTTCTCAGGACATTCTCTAGGTAGCCCAATTTCTGATTCACATTTCTATGCAAGCATACGCAAGTGCTAGGTCTACATTTAATACATCTGCTGAGTTTTGATTTAAATCTGTGCTACACGGTTTTACCATACAACCTCTGCAATTTGATCTGGCTGTGAGCTATAGAAACAGCACAATTCTGATTCTGCACTTGTGATTCCAATACTCTAATCTGATTGAAAAATATAGAAACAGCGAA
>Ga0116228_10002835_pt1 | contig 15100 bp, 18 predicted proteins | sample S1TSphfallax_2_FD_89694 | JGI IMG/M metagenome (GOLD analysis project Ga0116228, IMG submission 89694) | Host-associated microbial communities from peat moss isolated from Minnesota, USA - S1T2_Fc - Sphagnum fallax MG | ecosystem: Host-associated > Plants > Peat moss > Unclassified | place...
AATAGAAAAAATAAAAACATGAAACAAACATAAACCAAAAAAAAAGTAAAAACGCAAAAACTATAAAAAAGGAATGGAAACAAATGAAACAAGGAAAGGGAAATACAGTAAAAAAAATTTAAAAGAAAAAATATTTCCAAAAATGAATAAACCAAATAAAGAGTAAAAAATAAGAAAAAATAAAACTTATAAAACTTCACAGTGGCCGAAGGTCAGGGGCACCCAGGGGGTACTTCACAGTGGCCTTCGGCCACGGGCACCCACTAGTCTTCATAAATTTTAATTTAATATTTTAGTGGGTGCATAATCACCCCCCCACCCCCCACACACAAACAAAAAGAAACAGATTAATATGAATGGTAACAAATACCCAATGCTTTGGTTTTGGCTTTCTCTCATTTTTTACCCTTTGGGTTCTCATTTCCATTGTGCCCCCCAAGAGGGAAAAAACCTCATGCCCATGTTCAAAGTAGTTGTTCAATGTCCATGTTAAAAGTACCTACCTCATCACATGCTCCCCAACTTCTATAATTAACGGCAATAAACAAATCCTATTTAGTTGAGTGTAGATAGTAGAGTGCATAGAGGTCAAAAATCTAATGGAGAGGCATGGAGTAACTATAAGACTGGAGGCTTGTGCGGGAGAGAAGCTTTGAAGACCAAAACTTAACACCTGAAATAAAGTTTCAAGGCTTGGTTTGGGGTTTCATATGCAAACAAGCGACTTGGACGCAAGAGAAAAAAAGTATTTGTTGCAAATGCCGTGAGGGTGCTATATGTTGATGCAAGACTAGGATCATCATTTGTGAGAAGATTTGTTTAATTTTGGATACAAAACATAACAAGGGGTGTGTCACACTGTGGCCTTGCCATTTACATTGAAAAGTATCTTCAAGCAAAAGAAGAATTATGGAAACTCAAATATTTGGCCATGCAAAAATATAATCTTCAAAAAATCCTCTAAAAGAAACCAAAACCCCTCAAGATATCATAAATCTATAACTGATTTCAAGTTTCAACACAAGCCAAAATATCATGTTTCAAAAATCCTCATATAAAAACAGAGTTGTTAACTAGGGCCAAAATCCCTTAAGCTATTATACTTTATAATGAATCTAAACACAATATCCTTGTCCTTGTAGGCAAGCCCACAAATATGAAAATAGAAATAATTAAATTTCATTTTTATTTTGATTCTTTTTTTCAATCCATAGTCGTTCTTATGATAACATTCTTGCCTGGGATGTGGAGAATGCATAGCTGGTAAGTTTGACAGGGATCTTTGTTGGAGAAAAATGTTAAGGCTCTTGAATTTCCAGCATAAGAAGACGGGAAACATTGTGGGTTCAGGACCAATGAAACCCACCATGGGTGGCAGCAGAGGTGGCTTCAATGGTACCAGACATCATGCAATTCCACCCTTTTGAATGGAATCAACAGCTTGCAAATTAAGTGAAGGATGGGCAATTTGAGAAGGCAATGCAACTTTCCAACTAATGCGACAAGAAGGAACGAGTCCCAGACAAATTCACTTTTGTTCAGGCCATAAAGCCATATGTGGGTTTAGGAGCACTTGAAGATGCAGGCTTGTTCATCAACGGGTAGTTCAGCTCGTGTGGCCATCGAGTTGCCTCTCTTGATTTTTGGTTTCATGCCTCTGCCATCTATAGGGCTTAGGACTGCTGCCTCTTTCTTCTTATGTATGTATGGAGTTATTGTGGAAACTGGGTGACTGTTTAGACCTTTGAAATTGAAGTGTGGACCAATGTAGGTTGGACATATGAATCTTGGGCCTCATTTTTTTTCATTGTATCTACTAATGAGGTGTAACGATGTTGTAAGCTTTTATTGTGCTCTTCACATGTCTGTTGACTGCCTTCTTCTGATGTTTTCCTTCCTTTGCCGTTCAACATCCTCACAAAGATGCATGTTGCCAGCAGAAGCATAGATGTTTGCAAGTAGCACATAACCAACAACATTTTCAAGCTCCAACTCAAGAACCTGTTTAGCAACACATTCTGCCATCTCCACATTACCATGAATTTTGAAAGTGCCGAGGAAAGTCATCCATGCAACCACATCTGGTTTGAAGGGCATTGCCTTGAGCATATTCTCTGCCTCCTGTAAATGGCCAGCATGGCCAAGAAGGTTGGCCATGCAGGTGTAATGCTCCAATTTTGGAGGAATTATTTAATCTCTCATCATTGAAGCATACAAACACCTTCCTTCATCAACCAGACCTGCATGGCTACAAGCTGACAGAAGACAAACAAAATAGATATCATTTGGTTGTGCACCTTCTTCACACATCCATTCAAAATGTTTCCCTACCATGCCCATGCATGGCACATCCTCCAAGTATGGTGGTCCAAGTGACCACATTTTGAGATGGCATCTTGTTAAACACTCTCCAAGCATCCTCAATACTGCCACATTTTGCATACATGTCCACCAAGCTATTGCCCACATGCCACTTTGAACGATCTGCTAATGAACACACCTGCCCTATTCAAGAGCGACCACACTGGCACATGCATTTAGCACCCCCACAAAAATGACAGAGCTCAGCTGCACACCTTCCTGTTGCATTTGTTGGAAGAATTCCAGTGCCTTCTGCCCTTGCCTAGATTTTACATGTCCCAATATCAAGGCGGTCCAAGTGACAGCATCTCGAGATGGCATCTTGTTGAACACTTGCCAACCATCCTCAATGCTCTTGCATTTTGCATACATGTCAACCAAGCTATTGCCCACAAAGAAATCCATCTCCAAACCATTTTGAATGATCTAGTAATGAATGCACATGCCCTCTTCAAGAGCAATTAGGTTGGGAAATGCATTCAGCACCCCCACAAAAGTGATAGAGCTTAGCCACACACCTTCCTAGCGCATTTGTTGAAAGAGTTCCAGTGCCTTTTGGCCATGGCAGCAGTTCACATGTCCCAATATCATGGTGGTCCAAGTGACGACATTTCAAGATGGCATTGTGTTCAACATTTTCCAAGCATCCTCAATATTCTTTCATTTTGGATACATGTCAACCAAGCTACTCCCCACATAGACATCAAACTCCAAACCATTTTGAATGATCTGTTGATGAACATGCATGCCCTCTTCAAGAGAAATCACGCTGGCACATGCATTCAACACCCCCACAAAAATGACAAAGTCCAACTGCTCACCTTCATGTTGCAAACAATTCCTATGCCTTCTAGCCTTAGCTGCATTTCACATGTCCCAATACCATGGCGGTCCAAGTGATGACATCTCATGATGGCATCTTGTTGAACACTCTCCAAACATCCTCAATGCTCCCACATTTTGCATACATGTTCACCAAATTACTCCCCAAAAAGACATCCGTTTCCAAACCACTTTCAACAATTTACTGATGAACGCACTTGCCCTCTTCAAGTGCAATCTCATTGGCGCATGCAATTAGCACCCCCACAAAAGCCATAAAGTCTAACCACACACCTTGTTGCATTTTGTGAAAATAGTTCCAATTGCTTTCTACCCTTGCCCATATTTCACATGTCCCAATATCATGGCAATCCAAGTGACCACAATTCAAGATGGCATCTTATTGAACAGTCTCCAAGCCTCCTCAATGCTCCCACATTTTGCATACATGCCAACCAAGCTAGTCCCCAAAAAGATATGAAATTCACAACCACTTTGCATGAGCTGTTGGTGAACAAGCCAGCCATCTTCAAGTTCTTCCAAACCAACACATGCTTTAATGGCTTGAACAAAAGTGAACTTGTCAAGATTCGTTCCTTTTTGTTGCATTTGTTGGAAAAGTTACATCACCTTTTCAAGTTGCCATCCTTCACATAGTTTTTAAGCTTATGATTCCATGCAAAAGGGTGCAATTGCACGATGCTACTACCATTGCAACCATCTTTGTTATTGCCCATGGGGAGTTTCGTCAATCCTCAACCCGCACTACTTCCCTAGTCTTCTTATGTTTAAAATTTCGGTATCTTTCATTTGTCTATAACAAAGATCCAAACTAAGCTAATCAGCCATGCGATCTCCACATCCTAGGCATCAGTGAAAACATATAAAGATGCATTTACTACTACTGTGCCACAAATTAGACCACAGTAGGATAGCAACAAAGAGAGAGTAGCAAGATTAACATTGACAAGAGCTATAAATCCACGATTGTGTGAATGTTAATAGGATTGATGTCCAATTACCTTCTTTGATTGATCTTGCCATTGCAAAGGATCCAAAAAGAACTCCCACCACCATTTCGCTCTTTGACCTACATGGATTGCATGAAAACTTCCATTCAAATCACATAGTTTGATCACATAGAAGCCACCATGAGGTTATGCATCTTGCACAAAAGTTCAACTTTTTGATTTCCTTCTGACAATTTTCAGGTCAAAATATTTAGTCGAATAAACCAACCATAGTACCTAGAAAAGAAGGCATTACACAAAGAAAAAAATAACATAAGAAAGCTTACAATGGCATGTATTTCTAATTGCCACCCTTGTTTTTATCACATGGGCTTTGGGTAGAAATATTATGTACTATAAAAACTATTGTTGGATAAAGTGGGATTACGGATGCACATAGACGGGTAACAGCAAGCTCCTTATCGACCTCCCCCTTCGCACCAAAATATCAATCTATTGGACATTTGTGTTTAAAGTGTGTGCATGAAAACATTTACATGCCTTTTAGGAAAAAAAGACCACTCACTTTTCACTCCTTTCATATGAAAAATAACTATGATAAATCAAAAGTAAAAATTGTAAATGATCCTTTAAAATGTGAAAGGTGAAAAACTCAGCAAGTTCACGTGGTTTTACAATATACAAAAAACAAAAAAATCATTTAAAAAAAATTTATAAAAAGAACTTGAGAAACAAGAGGAAAATGAAAGAAACCACAAAAGAAATTTCAAATTCAAAAAGAATTTTTTATATACAAAAGAAAAAAGCTGAAATGAAAATAGAAAAAAACCAAAAAAATAAAACTAGGGAGAAAACCAGAACAAAACTAGTAGGGACAAATTCTATCTATAATTGCTCTTTGCCTACTTCGAAACCATACAACTTATGCTTTCAATTGTATTTTTAGCACAAATAATTTTTCTTTTAAACTCATTTAAATATATTTATAGATTGTATTCACACAATTTTCGTATTATAGTCCTTGTTCCTTTATTTCCCAGATTTTGAATTATCCTAAATAAACAAAATATGTGATCAAAGTTCCATGATTCTTTTAGAGAACACAACAATTTTAAAATATGATCTCTATTTTCTCATCAATATTCTATTATCCTCTTTATTTGAAATTGAACAAATCAAACATTTGTGGTGTAAAGTGTAAAAATTAAAAACCAAAAACATGAAAAAAATGTGGTTCATAGTGCAACAAAACCCTAAACTTCATATTGTGTCTTTATTATATTTCCAACAACTTTCTAAGTTTATTTCTATGTCCAAAAAAATAATCTCCCAACTTTCATCAAATTCTAAAATTACATCCTAAGTCTTTTCCTTCCAAAAGCAATTTGGAAATCAAACTAATCACATGTCTTAATCATGTCCAAGTAATCAGATGCCTTAATCTTGCTTTGTTGAATCTCTATCATTCACCTAGTAAGAGAACAAAATAACATCATATATATATATAATGAAAAGAGATAAAATAAAAATAGAAGAAAACAAAAATATGAAGCAAACGTAAACCAAAAAAATAAAAAAATAATAGTTGTAAAAAAAGAATGGAAACAAATGGAACAAATAAAGGGAAATACACCAATTTTAAAAAAAAAAAAACACAAAAACCAGAAAAAATAAAAATAAATAAACAAAATAGGGAGCAAATAAAAGAGAAAAAAACTTATAGTAATGAAAAAAAACATACCTAAAGAAAAATATGGGTTGTTTTCTTTCTTCAAACTTTAAACCTACATCCAAACACACACAAATACAAAAGTAAATAAAGAGACACTTTATTTCAACAAATAGGAAAACAAAAAATAAAATAAAATTACTTCAAATGCTATAACAACTTGCAAGAAGGCAAACAAAAGGTGAGTAGAATATGAAAGTAGAGCAAGGAAAAGGGATAGAAAGAAGAAGGAAGGAAAAAAGAAGAAAAAGACTACAAAAAAAACGAGAGTAAAAGAAGATTAAAAAGGCCAAATGTGGCCTTTTTATCTTCTCCTAGCAAAGATGTTAGGTTGTGGCGGTGACAAATTGCAACTTTTTTTTTCTTAACCTAATCACTTACTAACTTAACAAGCTAACTTAATTACTAACCTAACTTATTTATTAACTTATATCCTAATCTATGTTTAGATATAGTATTCAACCTAGATATCAACCTAAATATCAAGATCTTTATATTTAACATAGCCCTTAAATATCAAAACATTAGATATCACAAAGGTGATATCTAAGGCAAATATCTACATATTCTAGATATCTACCCAACACTAGTCTATAGTCTACCACTATGTGCCTACACATGAATTTATTTTCCCCATTGTTAGGCAGCTGAAAGCTTACTTGGGTTTTTTTTTAAATTTTCATCATACGCATTATGTGGAGGCTTACAATTTACACCCTAGTGTTAGTATAATAACCTACATTATAACCTACATTATAACATGATAGAGTGGTGTTGTGCGAAGTTGGGGATTTGGTTTTTGAAGTGTATGGTACAAGTGGCTGGGTTGGAATATGAATGTAAATTTTTGCTTCTAAATTAATACACCTTCATTTCCTACAACATAATTGTGCTATTATGCCTTCTACTTAGATTGATATGGCATTTGTGATTCATTGTGGATCCTATTGTCTTTAGAATATTATGGGGTAGATGCACTCTTTATTGGCTCATTATGCAACAAATAAAAACATAACCCAAAGTCCATTTCATTTGTATATTTTTTGAGCTTTGAAATAACCAAATAATTAAACCACATTTAATCCATTCAATACAAATATATATATTTTTATTACTTGGGCCGAAGTAGATAAACTTGTTTTATACATATGTGAATAAACACCCAACATAAAATGAATAATTTTTATAGTGATATGAACTTATGCATTAACTAAAAATTGAACATTGACAAAAAAGAACAAAAAATCCATTAAGAATAACCTTCAATTCAGATGTTACAAAATCATTAAAACTTAATTTGATTGATATATTTTCCATTTAAACTAGAGTCTCTAACAATCATAATATCAATTATTGGATCATTTTGAAGTTCATATAAAAAATCTATTGTTGAGGGGCACAATCTATTCAATTCACTTTATAAGTTCATAGATCTTTAAATTTTACAAGTAATGAATAATAAATACATACATCATTATGCACATTCAAGTTAATAATCTCAAAGTAAGTCTCTATTGAAATTTCTTAAAATTTAAAATACAAATTGACCCTTGAATTCACACTTATATCATAAAAATTGATACTATGGTGCAAAAAGTGAATCACTATAGCTTGTATTGACCCTATGACATAACCTACTCTATGAGATGAAAGAAAACATAGTGTGTGGGGGGCATAACTCAACTTTATCCAAATATTTGGACAACATTGATTTTTCAATCAAATATCTTGTATATGTTATAAAGTCCTTCATCTTTAAGCAATCGTGTGTGCAAATCATTCATTCTAATATAATTACTTAATAGCTGGTGCTTGATATTGAATTAATGGGAAGTATTTGAGAATTATTTTATCCATGAACACATATGGTCATCCATTGCTAAAATATGTTCATTCCAAAATGAATATATTCATCCACACCAACTAATGAATTTCATCTACTCATCGCTCATGGAAAAGAGCTTTTTCATGAGTTTTAAGGGCCCATGGCTCAAGGGTCACAGCTCATGTAATAGACTTCCGCCACAAAATGTCCATTATGTCCTAATTTTTCCCGTTCTCACTAGTCACAAAAGACCGTATTTTTAGTAGTGAATGTTTCTTCAGCGCTCTCAATCATCAACATTCAAAATCCACTCGTGGTGTTCATCAGGGTATTTAAAGCCCAAACAGAAAGGATGATGGCTAGATGGCTAGAGCTACGCAACTGCTCCTCACCTTGAAGTATTTTTTGGGCACAACAAGCATAATCCAATGCTCCACTTTCATTCTGCATTAGACGCTTGAGATAACTAACTTGGACATGTAATGTCTATTTATAAAAAGTTCAAATTCAATTTATATTCATATCTAACATGTATATGCACAAAGATTGTAAAATAGAAAAATAAAAAATAATTTTTTTGATTAAGAACCTTAACCTCGATACATATTGTATATTAAGGACATATTTATATTTTACATCCTACGAAGACAAATTTAAGAAAATAGAAAATCACTTCAAAAACAACCTTATTGTGTACACATACATAAAAATCCAAAAGTTGATGAATATAACTTCAATCTCAAATACATACCAACAGAAAAAGAATTGCTGAAGTCCAAGTGTTGTAAAACAAAATGAGTTTCTACACCCTTAAAAAGTCTCAATTAGTATCTTACATAGATAATAATTTTTTGTATTGTGATAAAATGTTATAGTAAAAACTTCTTTTTCACCCCGGTTGTTGTACTTTTTTTAATCTCCAGGGCATAGCTATAGTAGCTAGTATAGCCTAGGCTATAAGCTACAACTGGGAGGTGCCACATCCATGCCAAGGGCTTGAGCAACGGGCAAAGGGGTACATTTGCTGCTCTAGCCCCGCATTTGCCCCTTTAAGATCCGTGCTTGCCCAACCTTTCTAAGTATATTGTGAAAATGACGGCAGTGGTTTACATAATGATAAGGTAGATAAATGAGCCTAGTTGGTTCTCAATTCCTAAAAATCAATAGTTCAACAACCAAAAACTTCTATTTTATTGTCCACTCTTTGCTTGATGGATTGAACCTAGAAATGTTGAAAACAAAAAAACCAATAAACAAACTTAAGAAATATTCAACAAGAAATAATCACATAACATACAAAACATCATCCAAAAGCATTATTACAAATCCTTAGTGGATACAATCATGTATTCTTGAGGACATTAAGGGCCTAGACTAATACCTTTAACCATTATTGGTCCACACTTAAATCTCATCATTTATTTTAATAATCTCAACATTCACTTAGATATACATGTGCTAAAAATAATGGTGCAAAATGACAAATTGAAGTTTATAGATGAAAATATTTTAACTTCAATTTCCATATTACAATTCATAATGTGACAATTTCAACAAAATCAACAAAAGTCATGTTAGTTATATGAACATAGAAATGACAAGAAATAATGGAGCTATCGAATTCACCTAAGAAAATTTGATCTCCCATTTGAAAGTTAAATTGTGAATGGATTACACATAATGGATAAAATAAAACTATAGATGACATTTTTGGATGAACTTTATTTCATCTTTAAATTCATGGAATTCCATTCATGGACTTCCAGTCCATCACAATGGCTTCAAATCCACATCATTCATAAAATTGATGAAAACCTACCAATCATCATTCATAAAATTGGATAATGAAGACATTAAATTTGAACTTGAAACCTTCCAATTTGCTATGAATATGTTCAAAGATTATTTTAAAAGGTAGTTTAAATTTTGAAAGGGCTCCAAAGAATCATTTAGTCAAAAGAGAGAGAAGGAAGGAGTAAGGGCACGTGGGGAAGGCGCATTGGGCAGAGACCTGTGAAATACATAATTGAGGGTTATTTTGATTTTTTGGGGCAGAAGTTTCAGTAGATTGGGAAAAAAATTCAGGCATTGAACAGCCTAAACATTTTATCTTGTGGACAACTTGGAGCTCGTGTTTGGGCAGTCCACAATGTGAAATGAACTTTGCAATTTGGCAATGCTTCCTTGATGATGTGGAGATGGCAACTAGAGAATGGGAGTTGGCAGTTGGGCATTATGGACTTGGTAGGCAACTAAACTCAACTTGGCAAAAAAACCAAAATGGCCCCTTGGCTGAATTAACACCCACACTGGTACCATGGTGAAAACAAGTGTTGTACAGTTATTTATTTTTTCTAAGAATTGCGGTCCCAAGTATTTGCAAACCCATCTATTTAAAAAACCCGTTGGTTGTAATTTTTTGTTTTTTCTATTTGAAAAACCTGTTCAGTTCCAAGTGTTTTGGACTTTCAACTTATAAGGCTAGTCATTTCCAGTGTTGGGTGGTTTTCGAATTTTGACCCTGTTCTTGAACCTTGACCCAGTTCTCAACCTGGTTCTTAGACTGGTTCTCATAGTGAGAACTGGTTGACATGGTTGATTGTGAAAATCGGATGGAGAATCAACCTTCACTTCTCACATGAATGAAAACTGGTTGTGAAAATCAATTCTCTTTATTTTAAAATTTTGTTTTTGAAAAACTAGATAGGGTTTTCTTAGAGAACTTCCATCCGATTCTTCATAGTTTAGGGTTTAGAGTTCTTAAATAGTCCTCATCGCCCAGGGAGGCAGAGGTTTTGTTTAGGGGTTATGGATAAAATAAAGTGTATAAAAATTCATTTTTTGTCACAATGATTTTTTTAAAATCTTTTAGTGCTCTTGTTATGCTCATTTTGTGCTTGTCGGTTATGCTCTTTGTGATCTTGTTAGTATTCTTGTTTTGTGTTACTATGGCTAGATGCCAATTTCTAGTTTCTACATATCTTTTGCGTTGTTGTCTTGTCATTAGTGCTTGGTATTAGTTGCATTACTACTCTTATCCCGTTATTCTTCTCACACTATCGCTTTTCTTGTGTTATCAGTCTTCTTGCACTACTCTTTTACATTGTTGCTCCTCATAGTGCCATTCCTCACACTATTGCTCCTCACACTGTTGCTCTTCAACTTCTTGTTCCATTCGCATTGGTCCTTTTGCCACATTCCTTTCACATCACTCCTCTCGCGGTGTTGTTCTTCTTGAGTTGCTATTCTTTTTGCATTGTTTTTTTCACCTTCTCGTTCCTCTCACTCTATCATTCCCTTCGTGTTGTTCTTTTCACATCGTCATTCTTCTTATGTTTCAAGTACTTTCAAGCCAACCTTTGTTCTTCTTCTTGTGTTGTTGTTACTTCTCTTGCGCTGTTGCTAATCCTCTTACATTCTTGATGTTTTGTTTTGCTTGGTTAATATGCTACTTCCCTTGCCCTTGCCATGTGCAAGTTGGAGCTTAGAACTTCGACACTGACTCAAGCACCAAAGGTGAACTATTACATATTTTCCATTTTTTTCATTGTTTTTTTTGTTTTTTGTTGTTATTATTTTTACAGTTTTGCTATTATATTTTTTCCATTCATTTTGTGTTTTTAAAAATTATGTACCAATATTTTAATTCGTGTGCTTTGTTGTTTTGTTTTCTAGGATTTTTTAAACTTAAAACATAAATTATAATTTTTTTCACCCAAAAACCCCATACTTTTTCACCTTATGATCCCTAAACTTTTTCTGAAAGTTTAGAAATATATATATATATATATATAAGATAGATTTTATTTTGTAATTACTTGTAAATGTTACTTTTAGTTTTATATAAGATCATAGAATTTTTTAATTTTTTTAATTACTTATCATGGCAATAATTCTTACTCACTAATTGAATTAACCTTGGAACAACCTTCTAAAAACAAAAATATATGTGATGTATTCATGAATGAAGTAAGAATAAAAAATGAATTTTTTTCGAAACTTTAAAAAATGCAAAGTCTTCAAACAAAAGAAGTAGGAATCCAAAAATGAATGAAATAGTTTAAAGATATTATATGCACAAAGAGTATTTTGGAGAAAGAATAGCATAAATGCATTATGTTGGGCATTTTATTATGTTAATAATATTTTTAAAATCAATGTAATAGATCCTCAAACTATGCGTTATATTCTTTGTCACAATAATCCAATATTGAATGTAAATCCAAAAACTCAAGCTAGGAAAGGATTAATTGTATATTACACAATTAATGGCATAGTTGCATTGAAAAAAATGTCGATTTAGATCATTATAATATTTTGAAATTTTTTGAAAATAAATAATTGTCCTTTGAAGGAAGATGAAAGACAACCTTTCAAAAAGAGACCAAACGTTTCCTTTAATTCCATATCTAATTATTTTGTTGGCAAAAAACCTTTTAAGAAAGATGATGTGAAATAAAAACAATTTCTAAAAGATTTGAGTCTTTCAATTATCAAAAACTATCTTCCTTTGCAATTTGTAGAAAGTAATTGGTTAAAATAATTTAATATGCATTTGTGTCTAAAAATTGTTTTTCCTTCTAGTTTATAACAATTTTCTAATGAGTTACTACCCAGATTAATGGAAAAAACTAAAAAATTATATGATTTATCAACTTTAATTGAATGTCATTCTACAATTGTAAGTTTTGATATGTGGATGTCGAAAGTTGGACATGATATTTTTGCATTGGTGATTTATTTTTTAGAAGATGATTAATGGCCAAAGCACATTACCCTTGGTCTTTTTGAACCAATAGATATTATTGGACATACTTTGGTTAAAAATTTGACAAAATTGTTGGATAGTTATACATTGAAGAGAAAAATTATTAGTTATGTTAAGGATGAGGGATCTAATCTAAACATTATGTCTACAACTTTAAATCAATTATAAATTGTGATATTTTGGGTTTGGAGGAAAGTTTTCAGTGCACTTGTTTTGGGCATGCATTTTCCAAAGCTTGTCGACATGCTACAACAAAGGAAAATTTTTGCAAAAACTTACCATATGTGTTAATCAAATTTACTCAAAAAGATTTGTAGGAATGCATAATTTGGCCAAAAACATCTAGAAAGGGTAGGCAATAATGGGAAAAGGCATGTGTAAATTTAGGTTTTCCCGTTGAAAATTGAATATTCCAATGAAGACAAGGTAAATTTTTAGTTTTTAAAACTTTTTTATGTGCACATTTTATGTCAATTTTTATTTTGCATAACATTTTTTTCATTTTTTTCCAATTGTTATTGTGCATAATCTAACATTTTCTTTTATTGTTGTAGATTTGCTAGCAAAGTTATCCTCTTCCAAGAAGCTTTGCAGCTCAAAAAATTTATTAAATTATATTACAATAGGCATAATTATGTGAGAATGAATGCAAGAGTACCTCCTCCTTTGACATGGCACATTTGTCACATCATTGTTGATTCTCTTTGCCTTGTTGTGTTTGCTTGTATTTTGAACTAGTTTAGGAATCATTGGTTGTTAAATGATGCACTAAGTTTTGCCATATCCATGAGTTTAAAATTCAGGTATGAAATTGATCTACAACCTTTAACAACTTAATGGAAGATGGACATGTTGTTTATGAGTTGTCATGTTTAACTTCCAACATAAAGAAAGAAGTTGTTCAAGTTTTGGATTCTTTTCTTTCTTTCTTAAAAAAATATGAAGAAAGAAAGGCCCATGATATCCTTTCTTTAATGTTGGACCCTAGGTTTAAAACTCCGTCTTATGTCTTCATTTATTGGTTGTGAACAAGGTAAGGCAATTGTTGAAAAATATAATATATTTTAAAAATTTCCTATGTTTCTTAAATGTTCTTATCATTTGCATCCATTGGTTGAATTTGCAAGGGATGTTGTTGATCAAAGCGTTGAAGAGGACATGAGTTTGGATATCTTTGAAATGGTAGCCAACACAAGTGAACCAACAACAAAATTGGTCAATAAAGAGCTTTTGATTTTCAAGTGTGATGAATTGGATGTTAAAGACATCAAATGTCCCATGTAGTGGGGGAAAAATATGAAAGCATGTTTCCTACAATTGGTTTTTGTGCTAGATGAATTTTTAGAATAGTTTGATTTCAAATTGAAACTAAAAGAATATTTTCATTATTTGGAGTCCTTATTAGTCTTAGGAGATGTTGTTTACAATCATAAAATTCGGATAAATTGATCTTTATGAACCAAAATTGGCCCAATAATCCTAGGATAGGATGTAAATCCCTTTTTAGTTTCGTAAATTTTATTGAAAGTGACCTTAATTTAGAAGAAGAGTTGAAAAAACTCTTGAAAGGGACAAAGTTGTGGAGTTGAAAATTTTGAATATTTTTTCCCCAAATTTCCATGTATTTTAAAGTAAATTTTAAAGTTAAAATATTATTCTAATTAATCATGTAAGAAATATATTGATAGTCATCAAATGGTTCGTTGAATTTGCATGTGATAAAAAATATTGAAAGAGACCTTTAGAATTCAAGACACCAACAAAGATCAAGCCCCAATTTTTACTAATCCATAATTCACAAAATCAAAGAAACCTAGAATGCAACACATGGATAAAACATAAAACAAATTGGGCAAGTTGTGAGCAAATTGAAATCATTTGCAAGTACTCATATATGTTGAAAACATGAGGGATACAATTGGTAGTTAATGGGAGGTTGACATAAGATGAAAGGGCAAAGAAATTGAACTTAATCAAATTCAGAATATGGAAAATTTGAACTTATTCAAATTGAACGACCAATCACACAACTCTACATCTCATAGTGCTTGCCGTTGATCACATTGCTCCCACATGATAGACATGTATTTCAATGTTAATGAACACTCCAACATAGATGTTAGAGTTTCACTCAATATGTGTCAACATTGCAATTGTTCCACAAACAACAACCACGATAGAAGTTAAGAAAACAACAAATGAACTTGATGGTCATAGTTCATAGCATACCTATTAGTGATGCAACAAACCAAAAACTTCTTCATGTTCAATATCATCCTCAAAATCTTCTTCCAACTCTTTTGTCAAATATACCTCAATCTCAATTACCTCTACCATGTTTGTGGGAGCTTGGCAACTAGTCCTAGGATTGTTGGACCAAATTTTGTTCATAAAAATCAACCTCTCTAAATTATCAGTTTATAGCCTACACCACCATAAGTTTGTAAGAACTCCTACCAAGGAAGAAATTCATTCCATTTCAATCGGAGACCCTAGCATATTCAATATTTGTCACACAAGTGAGGCCACAATAAAAAACATGATTTCATGTTTCTTCCACCATTGGAGAGGGCACTTGATGTCCTTGATGTCAAATTGTCATCATCAAAATGACCACAACTCTC
>Ga0116228_10002837_pt1 | contig 15096 bp, 16 predicted proteins | sample S1TSphfallax_2_FD_89694 | JGI IMG/M metagenome (GOLD analysis project Ga0116228, IMG submission 89694) | Host-associated microbial communities from peat moss isolated from Minnesota, USA - S1T2_Fc - Sphagnum fallax MG | ecosystem: Host-associated > Plants > Peat moss > Unclassified | place...
AGATTAATCCCAGTTATAAGAAATTATCATAAAATTCTCAATTATACTTTGCTTTTGTACAAATTCATTACTAATGAGAAAGTTAGATTAGTGCAATATTTCAAAAAATCTTTTTAGAATTTATTTTCTCGCTTCCTTTTATCCCAGGGCCCAACTAAACTAATAGTCATTTATTCTCAACTTCAATAGCTCATTTCAGTGGGGATTGCAAAGGTATTTTTTTCTTTCTTTTTTGATTTTGTGACATATCCAAATTGACAATTTTTTCATAAGAAGGTTTAACCAAAATTGGCTATAAACTAGAAATGAAAGTCAAAAAATAGAACATCCAATTTTTTTAAAAACCTACCTACTGGAAACTATTATCAATTATAAAACAAAATCAGGAAATTTTGGACCATTTTTCATAAAAATCCCTACAAAATAGTTCAAAATCAGGTTTTTCAGGTCAAAAGATTTCAAATGCTAATAAAACCTTGCGAACTCCCTTAAAACAAGGCAGATTATCTGTTACTGGTTATTTTTGGAAATTCAAGCCTAAAATCCACTCTGAACTTTCTCCCCTTTTGCCACTGTGTAGCGTAGACAAGGACCGTTGATGTTTTACTTTAAAGTGAAATGAATTAATAAACAGCTGGGCCAATAGGTACCCCATGCTCTCAGGAATGGGCAATGAGCCCAGGCCAAAAATGATGCTGAACACTTAAAAACCTCTTAGAAACTTTGAAGTGTATGTGGAAGACACACAATGAAATGCGTAATATTTCCTCTGCTCACAAGCGGGTGTAATCCCAATGGTATTCTGATTTCACAGTTGGCTTTAAGAAAACCTAAATCCACTCACTTTCATTTGCGGGTTGATTTTTTTTCTGCCATGTAAAGCCTGTGGGTGAGGGCATTCCCAGAATTGGACTTGCACTTAGCTTCATCTTGCATGCCTTATGCCCTTGTCCTTGAGCTTTACCCAACATGTAAAGACCTCCATGGATTTTTCTAGTATATTTAGAGAGTGCATTGCAAAGCATAAAAGTTTGTATGAAATGCTCACAAAGTGCCACCATTCTGTTTTCCTGAGATGCCCTGTGTCATTTTGTTCCATGATACCCAGCAGATACCCACTGGATACCTTTTGAGTATCATTAAAACAAAAAAAGCGTGCCATCTTTACGCTTGAGAAAGCCCTCAGTGGTGAGCTTCACTGGAATCATCCTCGTGCTCAGCTCAGGCTCTCATGGGCTGTTATTCCTGGGCTTTACCCTACACTATTAGTAATATAAATTCCACACAGGCAAAGATGAGCAGACAAGCCGAGTGTGTTTCGCCCCTACCTCCTCCCCAGCCCTCCGCCGGGCAATTGGAAAATAAATAAAATTTAATTGTGATTTATTCCTGGCTTCTGGTATGTGCGGGACGCTAGTTTTCAGGCTTTGTTTCTAATTTTTGGGCTCCGTGTCCCTAGTCCTCGGTACCCTTCCCGCGCGCTGACGGGAGTTTTGGTGCTCGGCAAATTGTGGCAATTTGTTGGTCTTTTTCCCGCGGGGTGGTGAATTCGGGGGCATGTGAAAGCAGAACACTGCGATTGCAGGAATTTCGGGGATCTTTTGTTGGGAGGGAGACGTGGCATGGCAACTTTGACATTTTGAGAAATTGGTGGCATTTGAAGCTTCTGTGATTCCGGAAGAAATTTGTGGCATGTGAAGTTTGTTAATCAGGCAGAAATTAAGGGCACTCTTCTTTGATGATTTTATAGCTATAGCGACTCCTGCGTTTTTGTACGAACGAAATCGGTTTCGTGAAAGCAAGAGTAATAGCATCTTCGAGTTTTGTTTCTCGCACATTTTCAGGTAACTTGGAGTCTTTTTCTCACATTTTGAGGGAACTTTTGGCGGCATCGTTCGTCGACCGTCACTAGGCGTTCTCTTACTCTTGCATTGCTCGTGAATATCAGTTCCTTCGTGTTTAACATTGTCTAATATTGTGATGCGTTCAATGTAACTCGCATTCGTCTGTTCATTTTCAGTATTTGATTGTCTCCAAGTTAATATCTTTGATTGTCGTCTCTTCACTACATTCGTGATCCAGTGCAAAACAAATATGTTGTTTCAAAGTCGACCTCGGTTTTGCAGCCTGGAATGAGCTAGTCCTCGAGTTTGCTCCATTGAACATTCTTCTTCACCTTCGTCTCTCATCCACCAAACTTCAAATCAAGATAAAAACTCTGGGTTGCAAGACGCAAATAGCAAGAGAGCAAATCATGTAGCAGCAGCTAGGGGTACCTTGGGGAAATTTACTTCCCGTCCTTTGTACCTTGGCAAAGGTCACATCTTGCCCATATTTGAAGGTGGCGTGGGAAGGAGCTACACAGGAAGAAGTCCAACTGTAACATTCTCGGCATTTTTGTTTTCCGAAAGAAATTCGTCGTGGTGTTGAACTGCGAGACATTGACTCCAGTGCCCTCTATCCGGAGTCTAGACGACTTGTATCTGTACTACTCCTGCATCCATACTCTCGTCCTTCACCTCCGTATGTGTGTTCCAGAATTTGCATTAAAGAACCAATTCACCGCTTCTGAATTGTTAGGGCAGTCTCTACCATTTCTCCTCGGTTCCAACTCACGATGTTATGCAACAGAGCTGAATCTCGTTGCTTGATAATGCTATCACGGCGGCTATACACTCATCATCAGGTTCAAGCCTTCACTTGGTACTTCTGATATCACAGATGTATGAATATTTGTTGCACGAGAAGGTTTCAGAGCGGAAGTGGAGAGTGCTTGACGACAGTTAAGAGTGCTGTTCTCATCCTTAGAGCATATCGCGCGCACACAAGCACACACACACAGAGATGGAACCTGACTAAGTTTCGCATCTTTCTTCAGTCCAGATCCATCTCTACTGTTGCGCCATTAGCATGATTACACTGGTTTCTTTGTTCAACAAATGTGTATAGTCCGAGCATGACGGTTTGTTAGTTGTCTGCTGCAAGGCGAGAGATTCTGAAGTCGCAGGTTGTATCAGCTTTTTCGAAACCGAACAATTTCCTTGTAACACTGTTCTGATGCATTATGCAGGTTATCTGTTGCTAGCTGTTTACGGCCAAGGAGACTTCCACGGGGACTGGATGTATATTTACATGAATGACTGATTACAACACTGCTGGCAAATCTCGATGAGTTTCAAATCTCTTCTACTACCTTCCACCACCAAATTCTGCAGGAGCGACCGGAACAATCATGGATACCCCGTTTCGCAGAAAGTGTCAACAAGAGGGAGTCTTGTGAATTTTGTTTTCTGAGCACTTGACGAGCTAGACTGGATTTCACTGTCTGAGGGGGGCGGGGGGTGGGGAGGGTATGTGTCAAATGATGATGCGGAGTATTCGACCTCCGGAATCCAAACAAGCAACCACCTTGCAGGTAGATATCTGCACTATCACGGTCTAAAGTCTGATATGCATGAAGAGTAGATTTGTTTCTAGATTTGACCTCATGTCAGGTTGAAGAAAGTCGTAATAGGAACATCACATTCGACTTCACTTGGTGCATGACCCTTGTATTTCAGGTAGCAGTGAGATGCCGTCCGCTCTCAGCGAAAGAGAAGCTCAAGACTCGTGACATTCTCCGTGTTGTGGATGGCAAGGTTAGCCTCACACCGCATGGACAGCCATTGCTCTCTAATAATGTTATGTGGGAAACCAAATCTTTCCTGTAGATTTTGTTCTGAGTGTAGGCTTATAATTTTCTGAGAGAAATAAATTCAATGTGACATCATTCTTATACCTTCATGGCAATCTGCCACAACCTTTGATCTGAAATGCTTGTGTGTATTGGCAGGTTGTAGTGGTTTTGGATCCTGATTTATCAAAGGAATATCTAGATAGGGTGCAAAATCGAAGCAAGGAGAAAAAGTATGCATTCGATGTTGCATTCGGTCCAGAATCTACAAATGAGGTACCACTCCTGAGATGTGCAACATTTGTTATTCATATTGTGGGCATGAATATAGCTATACATGCTCAGGAACTGACCTACATAATAAATTGTCTTATCAGGATGTTTACAATGCCACAGTTAGCTCCATGGTTGAAGGGGTGGTACGGGGCCTTAATGCCACAATCTTTGCTTATGGTGCTACTGGAAGGTGCTCTACATGACCCCTACAGGAAAGGTCGACACTGCATAACTAATTGAGATGTGTTTCAGACTTTGTTCAAGCTCCATGTTTTCTAACATTACATCCTTTCAAATTTCCTACACAATTGGTGAATGTGTACATAACTTTTTCTTTTCTCAATTGCAGTGGAAAAACACATACCATGGCTGGGACAATAGAGGATCCAGGTCTCATGGTCCTCAGCTTGCAAGCAATATTTGCTCTCATTACAAAACAGGAATCTGAATATGAATTTGAGGTCACTGCCTCCTACCTGGAAGTCTACAATGAGGTACCAAGCACCTTAAACCTACTGATCATTGAGCACATCCCTGCATTTATGGAGTAGGTTGGATCACCAAAAGGCAAGAAGGCAGAAAATGGTTTAAGAGATACAGCAGTATGCTTTGATCCATCAGTGGGAATGCATCAATACCATTCTGCGAGACTCAAGAATTGAGTCTACCACCCTCAAATTTTGTAGGTGATATATGACTTGCTGGAGAGCTCATCTGGCCACCTAGAGCTTCGAGAGGATCCTGATCAAGGCATCACAGTTGCTGGACTCAAACGCATTCAGGTCAACTTCATAATTTGTGCCCTATTTCTTAACAGCATTGTGAGGCAGTCAATGTGGAACAATGTACCCTTGTTATGATGGGACACTTATGGGCTGCAATGAACAACACCACATAATTACACAGCATTTGTATTCAACTGTTGGCTTAATACACTAACTTGCTAACTTGCTTATACTGTGCAGTTTAGAACCAAGTGAAACACCTGTATGGGTTGCTGCTGTCCTGGAGTCTACAGTATTCTGTAGGTTAAGGCAAAACTCCTGGTTTTTTCAGGGTTCAATGAATTTGCTCATGATGAGCTTGAATTTGGGAAGTCTTGTGCCTTTGACTTGTTGTGCATTGATGACAACAGGTGTGCTCTGCTGAGAAGATTTTGGAGCTCCTCACCCAAGGAAATTCTCGGCGTAAAACTGAGAGTACTGATGCCAATGCCACCTCATCACGGTCAGATATAGATTACTTGAACAATTCTTTCCTTCTTTCACATTTTTGCAGCTTATGTAGAAAGTGTAGTACTGTCCAGAAAATGACTTTGGATGGTGGCTTGTGTGAACACCAGTTCTCATGCGGTCATGGAGATAATTGTCAAGAGAAGGCCGCGTAACCAATATCGTCCCCATATTGTCAAAGGCAAGCTAGCCTTGGTGGACCTGGCTGGCAGGTTGGTTAAGCTTGCAGTTCAACTTTTCTCATAGTATCCTGCCTAGAATACATCTCAAAGACTGCTACATCTACTGATGGGAATGAGAGGGCAAATATATGTCCAGAGCTCACACAGTCAACTCAAATCCTTGGGTTCTCTGAAAGCATTACTTTAAATTGAATAGGATGTTATTAGGGTTCATGACATCTTCTGACAGTCTTTCTTTCTATTTTACAGTGAAAGGGCCTCAGAGACAAACAATGCTGGGCAAAAGTTGAGGGATGGTGCCAATATTAACCGTTCATTACTTGCTTTATCCAATTGCATCAATGCACTAGGCAAGCAGCAAAAGAAAGGTCTTGCTTATGTTCCATACCGCAACAGGTTTGTAAAAGTTGCTTGATATTTCTGGGTGTTGAAAATTGCAGAACCCCTGTTCTGGAAATGTTCATTAATTACAAATACTGAAGTGCCTGCTGCTGTTTGATGCATTTCCTCCTTTGGGCAAAATATGGTTGTATCTAGCTCTGATGCCACTTGTCTCTGACCAATGTTTTCTCTTGCAAGCTTTGCAATATCACAGAAATTGAATGGTGGGTTGTCCAGTACAAGAGTGGGTTCAACATAGGCTCAGAGTCCAGACACCAAGACCTGTTGTGGCTGTCTGATAGCTGTTTTGTTTTTGCAGCAAATTGACAAGGCTTCTGAAGGATGGCCTCAGTGGAAACTCTCGAACTGTGATGGTGGCAACTGTCTGCTCTGGTGCAGACCAATATCACCACACAACAAACACTCTAAAGTATGCAGATAGGGCCAAGGAGATCAAGACCCACATTCAGGTACCAGAAACTTGCTTTTGAAATGCTCACACAAAACTTTTGATAGAAATCCCTGGTATCACACCAATCATGGCGAAAGGTTACTTTTCAAAGTGACCAATTTGAGAGGGCTAATGTGGGTCATGCTCCCTATATGGAGTAGGTTTGCACCAAGTGGGGTTTGTGAAAGGTGTCTTGAACTTGTAATATATGCATGAATGCATGTTTTCCAGGCATTAATGGGTGAGGATCCATCTCCCATAAGCCAACCAGTTAGAAGTTCAGGCCCAAGGATCATTGCACGACGCATTCGAGAGCGTGCCAGCAACAGCATTGAATCACCTCGGGGTGCCAGTTACATCGAAGTCAAGGGTGCCAATGTCAGTCTATTTCTGTGATCAATTCCATCCACATATACAATTTAGGGAGATGATATACAACTTCAATTCTGGTCAGGCTAGCTGCATGAGAGACCAGTGAGATGCAAACATGTGACATGAAGTTGATACAGTTTGGGTTGCCTTTCAAGTGTCTATTGCACCTTTTTAAGGAGTTTCATGTGAAGCTTTTCAGAGGTTTTTCATTTACTCTCCTGCTCTGTTTACAGACAAATGTTGGTACAGTGGATGCTCATGTGGCTGACTACCAACAAATGATAGACAATCTCCAGGTTATAGCCCTTCTTGACTCTTTGTATACACATGGTCATACATGTCACTGGAGCTTTTGCTCCAGTCTTTGACAGTTGTACAAATTCAAGGTTTTTGTATTCTGAAGCCACACATATGCCCAGGTCTATGTGGAGATGAGTTGCAATGCTTTCTGGCTTTCTCCCTTTGTGTTGACAATCAGGTCTTTTCTTCAATCAATTTTTCTGAAAATTAGATCTTGTATACAGGTTGAGGTGACACAGTTAAGGAGAGAGCTAGCAGACAAGGAAACCCAGTTGAGTGCACGCACACCAGAAAAAGAGAAATTGGCTGATGATGAGCTTTCTTGGCTTGATGTACTGAGCCATGATATCAATGAGAATGTTCAAGAGAGGATAAACTTGCAGAAAGCACTGTTTGAGCTTGAGGACATGAATTTGCATAATCGAGCAGAGCTCCAACAACTTGATGATTTGATTATGAATCTGGTAATAACGTCTCATGTGTCACAGTACTTATATTTATCATCATACCTGGGGCAGTGAAGAACTAAGAGAACTTGTACAGTAAACAAGGTTCATGATCATCTGAGCAACCATTGGAAACATAGAAATCTGTAGGTTATCCTCTGTCTTCTAGACAATTAAGGTATCATATTAGCACAGCACTAATCCTGCATGTCGCCTTGGTAACAGACTATAAGAAGGATTGGGGAGAAGGAGGAGGCACTTGTTGAAAGACGGCAGGTAGTTCTGGACAATATCCGAGATAATGATGAGGCAGCAACCCATTATCGTCAGGTTGGTTTCGTCAGATTGATACAAAGCAGTCTTTCCATTGGGAGTCATGGACTTCGTCAATTGTTTCCTTCCCATCCAAGTTCATGTACAGTTTTGGTTACTTTTACACCACAAATGAAATTCAACCTGGTTATGGATCAAACTGGCTGACATTGTTGGTCTCTGCTATCTTTTCAGGACATTGAACATAATGAGGCACAGAGAAAGGAACTACAACGGCTCATTGATGAGGCCATTGACACTGACCACAACAAAACATTTCTGCGCATTCTTAGCCAATATAGGCTACTGGTAAGATTGCTACTTCATGCACAATGTCAATATCAAGCTTCACCAGAGCCAAGCAAGTCTGTTGTTGGTTCTGAAGTTTCATCTTCCATGCCACCTGAAGCAGGAATTGTTGTTCCAATGGTTTGAACTCTGTTTTGAATTACAGTTAATACAGTAAAATTAGTTTTTCGGTGTCCTATATGATTTTGTGCAGGGTATGAAAAACATGGAGCTCCAATTTCAAATGGCCATAAGAGACCAGATTATACATGACCAACGAGAAGCGGTCAGCAATCTGTGGTTGGTTCTTGAATGCTCTGGACTGGATCATGAAGAGATTTTAGAGATAGCTGCTCAGCAAGGCATTATAATAGAGGAGGGTATAATCCCCATGGTGGCAGGGCATACCCATGCACCCTCCACACCAATACCAATTTTGCACAAACAACCTATCCTGAACACCAGCTCTGGTAGGTTTCCAACTCTGGGGCAGCAACAGACTGGCCCTGACACTAATATGGTTCCTGAGTATAGAAACCAGGGAAGTAGACCTGGATGTGAAGAAGGTGATACAGCCACTTGTTTTCCAAAGACCACACATGAGGACTGGAAGAATCTGCCACCCCAAGGAAATGGTGAACAGCCACAGTTGGGGTTTATTCCATCTTGGCTTCAACCTTCTACATATTGGACTTGTACAGATTCCTTAAGAGTAGGTCTTGGTCATGTAAATGGTGATGGCATAGGCTCCTATACTCCTGAGAAGCTCAGGTTGTCGAGAACCCCATGGTCAGTTGATAGTGCATGCTCAGGAAGGTTGGGCACTGTCCATATAGACACATCAAGTGGTGGAAATATGATGGCAAATGATCCACTGCTCCCTGCAACAAATGGCCATAGAATGTTGACACCATCAAGGTCCAGGCGAAGGCCACGGTCAGCAGAGAGTGAGCACCAGCGCCGGTGGTTGCATGAAAGGGATGGCAGTACAACTGGGATTGATGCTGGGAGTGAAGGAAGTGAAACTGAAGACTTTGACCAGTACTGGGTTGAAACCCAACAGAGGGCTCACCTTCAGAAGTTTCAGGGAGGTTCACACCTGTCTATTGACAATCACTTGCTTCACAAGGTAATCAGCATCTGTATCCAGGCTTTACGTTATTACAACAAAGTATTCGATTGGTAGGTTCTGTGTAGGGTGTAATTGGTTTGCTTTCTGGTTGCATTTGCATCCATATGTAGCCTGCTGTGAGGTTTTGTGCTTGCACTTCTCTGTAATGTTAGAGGTACCTAGTTCTGATTCCAATACCTGACTAATCTTGTGTTTTGAACATTGGTTTAATTTCTCTACAGGAATTGTCACGATTGGATAGTGAGCTTCAGGATCTGAAACGAGGGATCAATCAAAAAACCACTCCATTGCTGAATGGCCGCAAAATAGATGCAAGTCGAATGCACTCCACAGATTTCAAGGACACGAGGCGACCAGTAACTTGGACCAGCACATCAGCACCAAAGCTGACTGTAAATCAGGTTATCTCCAATGGAAGTCAAGTATCTGCTCCAATCACACTGAATATATATAGTCCAGTGATGCATAGCAATGGAAGAGTCCACAGGAATCAATACACCCCTTTCTCTGTGTTTAGTACACCTCCATTGTCAGATGTGCAACCATGGAAGCAGGTAGGATCAGATGACCAAGGTGGTGCGGGGTTGGAAGAGGCAATTTCAGCCAAAGTTTTGCAACCAACTCAATCAGATTTAAATGAATCATACAATGTTGTCAATAGTAGAAAACCAACTTTGATTGATCACAGGAGGTCAAAGTTTGAAAATCTACCAAATGGTGTATGCCATGTGTCAACAGGAAATGCTGCTGAATGAAAGTAGCAGGAAGGGCTGGGCCCGGAATTTTCATTCACATTTGGTGCTACTTGGCTTCCGTAATTATAGAATTAACTCCACAATCTTTAGGCATGACCTTTCCACAACAACAAGGACTGGAACGCTAATGTTGGGAATGGATCGATGATTGAACGGCATAATTCAATCAGCAAGGAGCATGCATCCTTATTGAGTTGCTTTGCTCAAATTGTAAAGAAATACTAAAATTGTAAGGATTACTGCCTCTGCTGACTGCACCTGCTTGTGTTGTACATGGGGCGGTTGCAAACTCCTGCAAATCTGCTCTCATGAATACAGCTATGAAATGCAGGAGAAGAATTTCTGGAGCCAACATGAGGAAGAAGGGTTTCCCAATTTGTAGTCAAAAGAATATGTGATTCAACATCATGAGAAGACCTCTTAAGCAGGGATGATGAGGTAAGATGTCCTAAGCTTCAATTTGCAACATAACAGTAGTCTTGACATGTGTACAATACTCAAGACATGCTGCCATAATGGGGATTTGATGCTCATCTGAACCTCTTTCTCTGGACCTTTTTAAGAGCTGTCCAGTAGTAAGGTACCTCTTGACAACAAGTCTCATCCCACAGGAGTCCAATGTCATCAGCTGTCATCAATAGGTGGGCCATTCCCAACCCAGTCCATTTGGTCTCTGTTGGAGCTTCTCCATGGAAAAGGTAAGAGACATGATCTGTTGTTGTGGCATGTGGGGTCATTGTTGAGCAGAACCACAGCACATCTGAAAAGGAGAAGCATCAAATGAGGCCACTAAAAATTTGTGAAATTTGAGGATCTTCACATATGCTCTCTCTCTGTGTCTCTTTATGTATGTATGTAACATATATGTAAAGAATTTTTTTGTCTGGCTGGTCTAGACTCTAAGCCACATAATAGACAGAAGAGCTTCAATTGTATTGGATTTCAAAGTCAAGCTGAACAAGTGGTGCGTTTTTTGATCATCATGTTGAATCAAAAAACTTTATTTGCCCTTCAGAGTCCTGGAAGGTCCAAGTTGGTTGTGAAACAACCCTCCGCTCCATGAACAGTTGATCGGTCCCACAGTACAGAAAGAATCCTGGACTATTTTACATATGTGTGGTGGGTGAGCTACTGATGAAGAGCACAGAGAAGATGTGCTCCAGGTGAACTGAAAAAACTTCTCATCTTTCATATGCTTTAGAAAAGTGCACATCGGAGAGTTGCAACTTTGAGGGTGGTGGGGTTTTGTCCTCTTGGCAGCCTATGATCCTTTTTGACATTGTGGGATGTTGTACTTCGTACTGAAAAGTATGTACAACAAACCCCCAAAACAATCTGCTTTGTTTTTCCCTGGAATGAGATGCTTAAGAGAAAACCGTCTCTCCAAAGAAGCCAGACAAACAAAACAGTCTTGGACAGAGAGGTCCCAAGCCAACAGACTCTTGAGAAAATGGTGACAAAGTACACTGATTTTCAGATGGAAACACTTGGAACCCAACCCCTAGAAAGACATTGGAAGTACGGCTCAGAAAATATACAGAATTGTACAATGTGAGTAAAAAGTGGGGGTTTCTTTAAGCGAGGTGAAAGTGTAGTGAGAGCCCATTCTGGGACCTTAGGACATCAAAAAAGCTTCTGGGTTCAAACCCAGTGGAGTACAGGTAAAACTCCTGCCTGCGTTCTGCCAATGAGCTTGACTTGAGGGTACCAACCACTGTTGGTCGGTTATTGCTTTTTGACCCGGTTATTAACCCGGGTTCAGATTCGGGTACCAAATAACCTACCTACCGGGTCTGAGATTTAGGGTTGCCTGGGTAGGAACCTACCCGGCTCAGTATGAACTTTTTCAATACCCATTAATACCCTGTTGATAGGGTATTACTTTGAAAAAAGTAACACCCAACCTATACCCTTATGGGTTTAGGTGAAAAAGTGAAAAACACCTAGGTCGGTTATTCATTCAATCTTCATCCATTTAATTTCTTCATCCAAAAAGTTCCATCCATTTAGGTTTTTTCTTTTTGGCCTAAACCCTAAACCTATAGCAGTGAAACTATCATTCACAAGCTTGCTTGTTCAACAACTTTGCCTTTCAACAATGGCATTCTAGAGCATTCACATCTTGTAGCATGATGATTTATGAGTGAATGGCCATCATCTTCAATGATGCTATTATTCTTCAATGTTGTGAGTTCTAAGCATTGGGATTTACTTTCAATGCTATGAGTATGAATGTGAAATGCAAGATTGAGGAGCGCGCAAGGGTGGGATTTGCGTTGGAATTTGGAATAGATTCAACCATCCTCAACAATCAATTCATCAAGTTTCCAGGAAATGTTTTTTTCTTATGTTGTAAATGTGTGTGCACTCTTTCTTATTTTTGCATTTCATGGTTGCTTGTTGCTTTAGATAGTCTTTCACAATCCTAATGCACTTGAAATCTAAGGTTTCTTGTTCCATGCTCCCTGATAGGTCCTTGTTCATGTTTTCAAAGCATGTGTATGTCACTAAATTGCTTTCACAACACCATAAGTTTTTAGATTTTCTTTAAGTTGCATTTTGCATATGGATCTTGAAGTAGTTTGTCCAAGTTGGGTTTAGGGTTTTAGGAGCTCCTTGTGTTTCTTAAACCTTGTTGCTAGTTTCTATTGAAGTTATTATGTTTCAAAGCCTATGTCTATCATTGAATTCCTTTCACAACCCTGAGTTTTGGGTTTTTTTTTAAGTTGCATTTTGCATATAGATGTTGAAGTAGTTTGTCTAGGCTGGGTTTAAGGTTTCAAAAGTTCCTTGTGTTTCTTAAACCTTGTTGTTGGTTTTTGTTGTCAAAGCTCTTATGTTTCAAAGCTTTTATTTGCCACTAAATTGCTTTCACAACCCTCAATTTTGGGGTTCTTCAAGTTGCATTTTGCATATTAATCTTGAAACAATCTATCTAAGATGGGTTTAAAGTTTTAGGAGCTCATTGTGTTTTTAAAACCCTATTGCTGGTTTCTATTGAAAAGATTTTGTGTTTCACAACCTTAATTTATGAATTCATTAAGTTGCATTCTGGACACAGTAGTTTTTAATTTGTCCATTATCCAAACTCAAATAAAAAATGGTAGATATTGAGGTTTTGAATGTAAATGTGGATCTAATGGCAACTAGTTTTAATGATGATGGTGCTAATGAAATGGCATTGGGTTCAAATGAAGATTTAGGGCTAAGGGTTGGTTCAATCTCTACACCTAGTGCACCAAACCCTTTTGAAAGTATTGCAACCCCAAGCACTTCAAACCTAGAAGCAGAAACTACATGAAAATTGTTGAAGGTTCAATTGAGCCTACATCAAAAGGCTCAAATCCCTCATAGTAGGACCTCTCTCCCCTAACATTTCTTTGTGGTCAATGATGGCAATAAACCTAATCCTACTCTTTCTGAAACCATGTGTTGCACTATATGCCACTCTATTTCGCAGGCATATAGTTTTGGAATCACTACAAAAAAGATGAAGGGGCTAATCACTTGTAGGCAACAACATGGGACTACATCAATGAAGAAACATGTGACATATGAGCATGGAGATGCATGGGCAAGGTGAAAGAGTGTGAATTTGAATCTTGTTGTAAAAGATGATCATGGTTGGGAAAAATCCAAACATAGATTTGTTGTTGGTTATGGGGCCATCACAGATCATTTGGCAATATTATTCCTTATAAGAAGGAAGATTTGGGACAAAAAAAATTCATGGAGGACTTGCTTCTGTTTGTTGCCAAAGGCTATATACTTATTTATGTTGTTGAGAATTAGTGTTGAGGTGCATGGTCTTCCATCAAAATCCCCAAATTGTGTTCCCAAATTGGAAGCAAGTGGTTTAGCATGCCATTCTTGAATTGGTTGCCAAAACCAAGGAAACATTTGTGATGCTAGCTCTAGAATCTTGTATCCAAGAGCAACAATTTCTTTTGATTTGTGAATGTCCAAATTTGGACATGATGCATTTACTATTGTAATTAATTTCATAATCTCACATTAGGTGCCTTACCATGTGATAATGGGCCTTTTTGAAGTTAATGATACATTTGGAGTTGTAATGGTTGCACAAGTGAAGGAGCTACTATCATGTTACAATTTATTGGACAAATTAATTGCATACATGAAGGACAAAAGGGGCAATTTGTCCACCCTTGCAATAACTTTAAGTTCTATGGTTAGTTGTGTTCCTTTGAAACTTGCACTCCTTGGCAAGGTTCTTGTTTTGGCCATGCTTTAACAAAACATGCCAATATGCTTACAATGATGCAACAACCCAAGGTCAACTTGAAAGCCACACAATTGGCCTTGTAAAAAACAATTATGTGGACTAAAATTTTTGGCAAAGGTTGGAGTGAATGGAAGAAGGCATGCCTTGATGAAACCTTTGCCATCAAAAATTGAAGACCTTAGTGAAGACCAAGTTTGCTAATGAGGTTATTTTGTTCCAAGAGATCTTGAAGTATAAGGATGCCATAAATCTATGTGACACACTCCTTACTCCTTGAAGGATTCGAAAATGAGTCCAAGTGAAAGACAGCGGAAGGGGGAGGAGTCAGGGCACACTCCTTAGCTCACAACATTTTGAGGGTAGAAGGGCGTGTTGGAGCTCTGGGATGGGACTAGGAAGAGTTGACAAGCTTCACTCATTCACATGGGCCTGCACACAACCCACACAAGGTGGTTAATGCATAATTGGAGCACTTTTGGTGTTAGGACGAGCCACGGGCAACACGGACACACAAGACTCACCATGGCCCAAGTCCTGGACTTGGGGGAAGCCACCACCTTCCCCCTTATAGTATACTTTGCACCTCTCCATGGGGCCTACATCCAAATGGCTTTTCTCTCCCAAGACTTCCGAGTGGGAGTCCCGAAATTGCACCAACTGGGACTCCCGCGATTTTGGAGCCCCATAACTTTGTGAGCAAACCTCGGATTATGGTGCGGTCTAAAGCAAAGTTGTAGTTTTCATCAAGAGCTTTCCAACAGTATGTCGCATGTTGTCTAGACCAAAGTAAATCAGGTCGATTCTCGACTTTTTCTGGTCGGGAGTCAAATTGGCAATTTGACTCCCGACCTTTCTTTTGGCCATAACTTGTGTTTCAGATGTCTAAATGAGAAATGCGAGACCATTTTAGACATCTACGTTCCAAGAGCTTTTCAATGATATAAAAAACGCCACAAGCCATTGAGTTTTGACCCCTCAAATCGCTTTCTGAAGTTTCAGGAGTCCACTGGGATTCCATCTCCCAAAGTGGGAGTTGCTTTGGGAGTGTGA
>Ga0116228_10002838_pt1 | contig 15095 bp, 7 predicted proteins | sample S1TSphfallax_2_FD_89694 | JGI IMG/M metagenome (GOLD analysis project Ga0116228, IMG submission 89694) | Host-associated microbial communities from peat moss isolated from Minnesota, USA - S1T2_Fc - Sphagnum fallax MG | ecosystem: Host-associated > Plants > Peat moss > Unclassified | place: USA...
TGTTCAGAATAGTAGGTGGTTTTGTTTTGTGTGTTTTATGTTTGTAGGATTACATTCAAGGAGGAAGAAAAAGGCGGGTGCTCTGTTTCTTTTGATTTACAATGTGAACTTGCAAGTTCATCTAGGTTGGTTTTTGTTCTTCATGAAGCCTTTGGTGAATGTGACTTCAATTGACACTTGGCATTACGAAAGGATGAGGAGCTACACATATATGAAGGAGGGCAGTTCTGCAAGAGGGGCATCTTTCTAGGTTTTGAGCAAGAGGAAAAAAAAACTAAGTTTCTTATGTTTATCTGTTTGGTTTTGTTTTGTTGTGAGAAATATGAACATTAATGTTTTAGACAAATTGCAATACTTGGCGACATTGGAAGGAAGAATGCATGAAGGTGTAAATGGTTGTATTTCGGAAGGATAAGTTATTTCTATTGTGCCTTATGTCCTTTAACTTAATGCAGTCCAACATTAGGTGTAAGAGTCTGTGATGGGGGAATGATGAAAATCACTAGGGATTTTGCGAGTGACAAAGTTTTGCAATTGTATGTTTCGTGTGGGGAATGTATCTGCATGTTTGGGATTTTGGATCTACAATTCTAAAAGTGAGGGTGCAAAGTTCTATTGGATTTTTCAACATACACAATGTGTTTGTTGTTAGGTGTTCTCATCAAGGACTCTAATAATGGTTGATGGGTTATATTTTACAAGTATCTAGAGGACTGCATTTTATTTTTTTTCAGTATAACTTTTGTTACCTGTGTTGTTTAAACTATGTGCATTATTTTAGGAATATGTTTTGCCTTCATAGACTATCAGGGTTATGGGGTTTAGTTGCATTCATGGGATTTGAGAGTCTATGTGCCAAGCGATGTCTGTTGAAGCTCATGAGAGAAAGATCGAAACAATCTGACCCTTTAGACTCATAGATTTCTTGTTACAGAAATCAAGACAATTGTTAGTTTTGCCTTGTAAAAATTGATTTGATGAATTGATAAAGCTTAGTGAAGCTTTATTTTATGTTATGCAGTTGAACTTGTAGGTATAAAGGGAACACTCTGTTTACCCCCCTTCTTTTTTGGCCACAGCCCCTTTGTTTTATTTTCTCTCCTTTTCTTGGGTACTTTCTTTATATGAAGGTTGGAAGGGTTTCATAAGTATGTGCAGGTGTTTATGCTGATTTTCCAATTAGTATAAATGAAATCCAAATTCAGAATTGGGGAGAAAAATTGATACCAGAACCTTGAGATTTTCATTAACTCAAATGTGAGAGAAATTCAAGATAATCAGCCCATTCCGCAGACCTGGTGTTCAATAAGTAGCAGCATTCTTACTTTCTAGCTTCCATCTTTAATGGGGATTGATGTATTTTTCCCGAGCGTGGGGGCGGTTATCAGAAATAGGGAGAAACTTCAACGGTTATCATGGTGGTTCTTAGGGTTCATAACCATGATTCTCAGAAAAGTCAAACAGCCAATTCTATTCTAAATGAGTGGTTTCTTTGGACCAAATTTCCGAAATTTGGGAATTTTTTTTCAGAAAATGAAATAAAACACCAAAAATAATTGCTCATTCTTCAAATAATCGCCATTTTTTGCTAATTAATGCTACGGATCCTCGCCAGTGAACTTACCTCTACAATGAAAAACTGTTCTTTGAGTTTTATGGCATAACTGGCAGGGGGCATTCTTTGATTCTGATTTTTGTTTTGCCCTGCCCTTTTTGTCAGCTCTTTTTTTATTTGAGAAAATACAATAAAAATAGATATTTAAATATTTAAATGCTTAAATGCAGTGATTTTTGAGATAAAAAATTTTCCTGACTTCGAAATAATGGAGAAAAGTGGCCAAATTTCTTTATGGGTTTATGTATAAAGCCTTACTTTTAGTATGCATGTAATTTTGAATAAATTACATATTGTTTGGTTATCATAATGCACCTGGTTGATTTTTTTAGTTTAGTTGGAGGATGTCTTACTGCAAAATGAATAATTTTCTTTTCAAAAAATAAATGAATTTTTAATTTTAAAATTATTATATTTTCCATGATCTATTATGATATTATCATATGAGTAATGAAATTATTTAGAGTATATAACCTATCGTAATAATTATGATGATTTTTAACATGTCAACTTCATATTTTCACAAAAATTCGTTGCACTATTTTGAGGATTATGTAATGATGAAATTGACCTTAGGGTAAGGTATTTGTTTTTTCTTCAACAATGCTTTCACCAATTACCAAGAGGGTGGTAGGATTACCATCATAGATAACCTCCTTACAACGTCAATTCTTTACTAATTCATAACTAATTGAAAAAAAGGTTAAGAAATCAGCTTCAACTTGAGTTGAGTTTTAAATCATCTTGTTGTTTTTAAGAAAAAAAAAGAGTGTAAGAGAAAATTAAAATCTAATTTATTGGCTATGCTTATTCTGACAGTTTTGAAAATGGATGGATGTGAATCACTTTGAGAAATTTCTTGGTGAATTTGGAGGGCACCTCACATTTATGAATATCCCTCCTCCAAACTAGATGTAAGATCCTCTCCCCCTCCCCCCGCCACTTCTATTGCCTTGGTAATCTATGTATGTTTAGTGTAGGGTAAAGCCCTAGGATGAGGGTATTATCAAAATAAGGGGCCAAGGTGGGTACTCCCAAATTTCAGTGATATCCTCATCCAAGGGCTTTACACATAACGTAAAGCACGTGGCCAATTGCCTTGGATGACAAAACGTAACATCGCGATGATGATATAGAGGGAGAACCCATGGGACAGGATGAAGAACCAGAAAGTGAGTGCCTTATGGCTTATGATAAGGTGCACCTCGCGCTTTACGCTGGGTAAGGCTCATGGGCAGGGAAGGGGAACATTCCCAAAATGTGGGCTCGGAACTAGGCTACCACCTCGTTCCAGGCCTCGTACTTTGGCAATGCTCACCACCCTGGGGTTTTTACCCTACACAAAGATACCCAAGCATGAGATGTGGAATGTCACAAACCACCCTGACAAAGCAAACTTATCATTTGGTCGACATTGGCATCAAGCATCTCAGGTTGTTGTTTCATTTGTTTCCTTCTTTGGGGACCCAAGAGACAGATAAAGAAGAAGAAAGTGCATTGTTTTCTTCTGCTCATTGAGATGGTTGCATGTTGAGTTTCTCCCGTTGTTGGGAAACACAATCCAGAAACAACAAACAAGGAGTCTCCTCCTTTCACAACCCCAGTCTCATTTACTTTTCCCAACTTGTGGAAGTTGTTGGTTTCTTTGCCTGTTTGGTTTTCTTTGTTTAGTTTTCTTTGCAGAAATCATGTCTAGAGTGAAGAAGCCCCAGTGTGTGGAACATTCCCAAAATAAGGGGCCTAAGATGTAAGATGAGGTAGCCAAGTCTGGCTCCACACGACCCACCCACGGCCTTTACTGAGTACAGGCCCTTCCATGATTTTCAACCTGTTCCCTAGGTCTACCAGCCTTGGGCATAGATCTCAAATCAAGGAAGGGCCTGTTGTACTCAGGCCCTTCTCCTATACCTAAATCCCAAGGTGTAGGAGTGGTTCTTACGCCTACTACTGCTGACAATACACCTACTTACATGTGCCTACAGTACTAGGGATATTATATAAATAGGTGTAAGATTTCTTCCAGTCTTGGGCAATAAGTGTTCTCTCTTTTTCAAAGAAAGAACTGATGGGTGGGTTTAGGGTTTAGGGTACATGGACCCTTTGATCCACAGTTTCTCAAAATATCAAAAAATCTGGTTCGGACACAGAACTACAGGTATAAAAAAATTCAAGGAACTAGCATTCAGGGTAGGTTCTTTGACCAGTTCTTTGATATATTTTTGGGTAAGTTTCAAAGAACCAGCAAGTCTCTTTAAATAACTGGCAAAGAGTTGGTCTAGCAGGTAACTGGACCTACTGCCAGTTCTTTGAAACATTTCAAGAACCAAGAACCGGTGGTTATTTCATTTTGAATTTTACAAAAAGATTCAGAACCAGGGTTTCATTTCTTCAATTTTCAGAAAAAAAAAAAAAACCCCAGGACTTGAGGTTATAACAAAATCAAAGAACCACCCAACATTAGTAAGAACCCTCCTCTTCTGTAGGCAAGATATATTGATGCATATAAAGGTGCCCTCCAATTATTACATGAGGAAAATTCTCCCAAGTGCTTACAGCAGCCCAAAATATGGACAGAACATAAAGCTGGAGATTGAGAGGGAGACTCTAGAGATAACAAGCAAAGTACAGGTTCCTAAAACAAGGTTTCCTGCAGATTTGGGTTACTTTGATGACATGAGTTCAGTGGTTACAAGTACTCAAAGTCGAATATTCAATCCTTTTCTCTACAGTTTCTCCTCTCAAAAAATGAGATTTTATCCAGCCCTTACAACATGCTAATTGTGAATGAATTAGGGTTATAGTTATTTCTTCAAGAAAGGTCAAAAGAAAAAAAAAGGTTTTGGAACCACATGAGGAAGTAAGAGGAAGGACATCAACTCTCTGTTTTTGTATCATTCATCCACATTATGGAGAAGCAAATAGACCAGAAAGACTTAGCTAAGCCACAAAGACTTACTGCCTCACACTGGACTCTATGTGGTCCCATCTGGCTTAAGCAACTTTTGTGTAGGGCTTAAGGACTGCCCCGAACATGGGGCAGGAGCTTGACTCCCACCTCATGTGGGACTCATGCAGGACATTCCACATGGTAAAGCCCTCAGCCGTGGGCTTTACCTGAATCAGGCTCACGCTTGGCTCCACCTAACACGGGCTTTTGTTCATGTGAAGTCGATGGCCAAAGGCTTTACATATCACCGATATATTTGATATTTGGTAAGTTGTGTGCTTTGATGAAACTCTCCACCCTCCCCGAAGTGGCTTCTCTAGAATCTGCAATTGTTGGAGATGAGTAGAATATTGTCCAAGTTTTCTATTTCCATGAGAGTGATTTCATTTGGCTGAATTGAGTGTTTCATAGACAGGTTGCCATCACGGCTAAACCGGCACCATCAATGGATGGAACCCTGTTAGATTCAGATTTGGATGAACCTCAACTGAGTTGATATTGGATTACACCTTGGTAAGGGTATTTTGCCTTGTATAAATTACCCCATTTGTACCTCCTTCTAACTCCTACTTGCTGCCTCTCACTTGCTACCACTACCTCTCCCCCACCCCAAAACCCCTAAACCCCAAATTTCTCATTCCATCATCTTGCTGAGTTGCATGCCATTTCCTTGTGATCTTTGTTTTGTGGTCTCTATGTCATCAGCAAGGTTGCCATCTCTGCAAATGACATAACAATGTCCTTTTATCTATCCGAGGTTGCAGGTTGTCCTTGTGTATGGTAAGACTCTTGGTGTGGGGTGTTCCCAAAATAAGCAACTGCAATAAAATACCAAAGAAAAGAGTGGAAGCAACATTGAAAAATGTGAAAGATGCCATTGCAAGTGGTTCAACATGATCTATCAAGGATGAAAGAGATGTTCTTATTAAGGTATGTACATAGGACAATCTCTTTATATCAAGGTCCTAGAGCATTGCCAGTGGCAGTCACAATTTCATCCTGAATAGTATTTATCACATCCAAACTTCCAAGGGTTAGAAGTTGAAAGAACTCGCCCATCCTCACTGATAATCTTGAAGAAGTGCACAACTTTAAGAGAAATTGTTTAAGGGTCACCACTTGGGTCAATCAATATGGTTGGCGAATAAAAAACAATCAAAATTATTATTTTCATTTTCTTACTATTTTCTTAGGGCCTCCAAGGTGCCCTTAATAATGAGAGTGGGTTCAAAGAAACAAGCTTCAAAAACTTGGTTTCTTTGTATCAAATAATATATTTCAATAGTACATTATTTAAAGTATCGTTCATCCGAATAAGAATTAAAGCATAGGGTTTAGAGGTTAAGAGAATTTTTATTTTTATTTTCTGAATACAAAGTCCAATGCTATGAAATGAAATAAACCCATTGAAATAACATGACACAAAAATTCATGTGCGTATTAGCTCACCCATTGTATTAAATAAAAATACTTGGGGATCAAGCCTAAAGACGTGCTCAACTGAATTGGGTTGAGGGTTTAGGGTTTAAACCCAGGTTTAGGGTAAAAATGAATTGGGTCTGTGCTCAACTCCACCTTGTGCAAGTCCTTATTCTTGTAAAGCCTGCTGCAAAGGGCTTTACCCTACACAAAATCTTAACAAGGATATAAGTCATATGATGTAGTAATTTCCATTTCAAATCCAAATCACTTTTCTTTCATAAGCGGCATACACACATTCATGTGATTTGAGAGCCACATTGGACATTCCGGATACTTTGGCTATCCTCATTTGAGGGACTCCTTTGAAATGATCCATTGTTTGAGTGGGTTCAAGTAAATGAAAGTGCAAAGCACAAAAGAATCCATTTCCCAACTATGTTAATCACAAATCTGCCTCTCACAGAGATGATGCAATTGGAGGCAAAAGTCATAGCAATGTGATTTCTGGGGGGTGGAATACTATGGCATGTGTGATGTGGCCAAACACAGAGAAATGAGAGAGCTTACGTACTTGCAACCCATGTACATTCCCTTGTGCAAAGTCCTCTAATTCAAACATTTGAAAGCCCAGATGTATAAATCCATTACTCTGTAGTATTGGTTTTGAGTTGAAACCAATGTTGGGTGGGTATCAAGAAAGGGGGAGCACCGGTCAAGATTTCAAGCCGGTTCTCAGCTGGAATATTGTTAGGACCACCTTTTGTGATACCATGTTTGAGACCCATCCCAAAGGTTCTCACTAGAATGAGAACTGGCCACTTGAAAACTGGCCTCTTTAGAAATTATTAATCTTATGAATTAATGAATAATAGGGTTCAATTTTCAACATAGAGGTTTATGGGTCTAACCTAGGTGATAAGTAAGATCTAGTATCTAGTGTTTAGGGTAGTGGTAAGTAGGGTTTCAAAAAAAAAGGAGTCATTGTTTGCACAAAGAAAATGGCATTGCAATCTTGTGGATTGAGTGGCTTCATTTTTTCATAACCATTGATAAGCTAACTTGTGTCATAATTTTTCATAATTCTTTGAGTTTTGTTTTGTCATTGAATAGGTTTTAGTATTCGCCACTACATAATTAGTAGGTTCAACTCATTCCACCTACTGATTCACTAGTCTTTATTTAATGCTAGCCCTTGTGGTTGGTTCTACCAAGTGTGCAGTTGCCCTATAAGAATTGCATTTTTTTAGAAAAAAAAAAAAATCCCAATTCATCATGTAAAAACATTAACTTTGATAATTGGTTTGTGAAAATTGGCTTTGAAAATTAGTTGTTATTAAATGCACGAGAAACCATTAGTTTGTAAACAAGTTGGAATCCAAAATTTTGAAGCCCTTGGTAGATGAAAAAAAATAGACAAAGAATTGAAATGGTTATTATAATCTCTTCTAAAAACCAAACTTGACAATTCTTTTTAAAAACTTAAAATCTCCCAACACTAGTTCAAACCCACTAATGTGCATGTGAAAGCCTTGTTTGCCCTCTACTATTGAGCTTGACTTGTGGCTACCGACCACTTGTTGGTCAAGTCTATTATTGGGCTTCCAAAAAAAGAAAAAAAAATCTACCATCACAAGGGCTAGGGGACTAGGGCTCAAGCATGGAGCATCCCACATTCTAAAAACTAGCTATCAATAGGACTTTACTTATTGTTTAAACTCCTTTATGTCTTGAATATTAGTCTTCAAACTATTAAAGAAAAAAATTGGTTAAAACATCCAAACAACAAAATGGATTTCAATGACCAAGCATGGACAAATAGATCTCATAAATCAATCAAGACATAGAAGTTATAATATTTTAGGAAAAAAGATGTGAAGCTTGGTAACATTACCATGATCCATATGCATTTCAACAATGAAATCCTTCTTCAAACTTCAACCTTCCACACAATAATAAACTCTCCCTTTTCTTTCCAACTTTGAAGCATTGTTCAAAATAAAAAGTTTTACAAAGTGAAAATTTTGTGCTTAACCATATCAATGACTAGCTTCAAATGCAAGGTCAATATATTTTTTAGGGTAGTTTTCATAAACATGGTTACCAAAAAAAAATGTTCATCCTCAACTAAATCAATGACTTGCAAAATAAGAAGATCAACCAATCTAATGCACATCCCATGCACAAAAGGATTCTATGTTTAAAATGATGTAAGGGTTATCCAACTTAGTTAGCAAGTTCAGATCAAAATGGTTTTTGCATTGTCAACTTAACATTGTTTTTCATGGTGAGCACAAAGAAAGGTCAAAAGTAATGATTGAGAGCAATGTTGGAACCTATAGTCACTAATCCTACCTTTTTACATTGGCAAAGGGTTGCCTTGATGATTTTAAAATGAATACAAACCTCTTTTTGAGTTCTAATAATAGTTAATACATTAGGAAACAACTTGGACAATATTACATATTAGATCCTAGGTTAGGACTAGGCCTTACATCTCAATTTGAGGTTAAAGGGTAGCTTTTGACATTAATGTTTCACATACTAAATCATCACCTTCCCATAAATTTCTCTTGTAACAAAACCATGAATTGTCATATCCTTGTTAAAAAGATGGTCCATATACAAAATATGTTGCCCATAAAATTGAAAACCCAAATGGTCAACCTTTGTATTCAAAATTGTGAACAACAATAGATTATGTGTTTTTGTGAACAAAGCTAATCAAAGCATGGAAATTGATGATTGCATCACCTTTTTTTTAAATTCGAAATTGTAATGCATGTGGTATACTTCTTCACAATTATTATTATTGTTATGAAATCACACACAAACACACCCTTGGATTGTGCAATTTTAATCAAAAAATGCATTGTATTTAAGAGTGGCATGATAATATTCAACCCTTATAATGTTTTCATAGAAATGAGAAAAATTAGATTTGGTAGTGCCTATGCAGATGCATCCATAGAAGGACAATGTAATACTTAAACACATATTTCACAAGGTTGATCATATATGTCCATCTAGTTTTGATGTTGGGTATTATTTTATTGCCCTTAATTTTCATGATCTTTTCCAATTTGGTAAACTTCAAATGTCTCAGCTAGGACAAAAATAATCATATAAACATTGCAAATGACTTTCAATGTAAGTCAACAATGGTAGGTTTGTTTGATGAACCACACAATGCCTTAATGATGAATGGAACATATTAACATTTGATTTGCATTGTCAATTTTAATTTAGGGCTTCAAAAGCTATTGGTCCTAGTGTTAGCACTAAAACACAATTCAACCTTTTAACAATATCCTCATCCTTTGGGGCCTTGTGTAAACATCAAGGAATGCATGATAAAAAAACATATGACTATTTTATCCAAATCCATGTAACAAATGTTTAAAATTTGACCAAAAAAACTTTGACACCAATCATGTACAATGTAAACACACTTGTTTTTAATTTTCATATCCATTCAAATGTAACTTCATCACAAGGGATAGAAATTTAGCAATTTGGGCCACAAATTCAATGTCCTACTCTAGACTTGATGTCAATTACATTCTTTATACATTCTTTGGGACTAAAGATGCACCCTTCAAGGTCACCAAAAATAAGGCTTTCTACAATACTTATATGTGTGTTAAAATTTTGAAGTGAAAGAGTTTACAAATTCAAGGGCCTGAATTTGGTTTCTTTGTGAACCCGTGTTATTAGATTAAAGTATAACAACACAACAAATTAACTTGATAAATGCAAGACTATTATTAAAACTTGACCACTTAAAAAATGATTGGACAAGTAAATAATGATAGCAACCTCAATAAACAATGAACTTGTGAAGGCATAATGGAATTCTTGCACCTCATAGTCAATATTAATGTGTGCACCTTAAATTGTAATGCAAATTGCTTGCATGGCATAAACATCAATTCAAGCTATTACAAGTAACATATATAGACATCATAGGATGTGCACATGAAGAATGTGATACACATTGCTGGTTGCATAATACAAAGTGCACACAAACACTATGTCAACAAATAGGTTAAATTGTAGAAGTTAAATAAAAACTTAACAAAAAAGTTGCAAACCAAACACTATAATTTACAAATTACACTAAAAACAAAAGGTGGACAATACATGAACATTGATTAATTTACAAGAGAGAGATTGATAATGCACGCACATTTGAAACATTACATGACAATATCATGCCCTAAACATTACACAAGCAAGCTAGACAATAGATAACGATAGTGAATTAAACATTACAATGGCAAGGTGCTAAACACATAAGGGCAATCCACATGCAATACCAAGGTCACAAGTAAATTTTAAAACAAATGAAAATGAATAAGGGTTTAGAAATTTCTTGAACCCTAAATTCACGAGGTTTGCATGTTGCCTTGAACATTGAAGCATTGTGCCAACAATGATTCCCAATTTTGAAAGTTGTTCAATTTGCAATGAGTCCCCAAATTCAACATCACCAATCAAGGAATGACAAGCACTCACAATGACCACAATGATGTAGAGGTAAGTTGGAACTAAATAACATGACTTATGAGTCCAATAAGCAAGAATGATAGTCCAACAAATGAAAAGAAAGTGTGTGAGTCACAAGAGTTAGGCTCCCTACTAAGCCCTAATAGTTTCACACAAGTGCAAACTACACATTACACACATAAATTGGCACACATTGCACACATAGATTGGCAAAAAAAATTAAAAAGAAAGTGTCAAAGTTGCAAAATGAATAAAAATAAATGTGCTTTTGTAGTATAAACATCAATTTGCAAAATGGGTTTTATGGAGGTTTTATGTGTGGTATTTGGTAAAAGTCACATCACGGAAAATCCTTTTTGTGATTTTTGACACCAATAATTAGCTCAAAGTTTTGGGAATTTTCATTATTAAAAAAATTGATTGTAAATCTCATATGTATAATTTGATTCAAAATCAAATATACTAAAAAAATTTGGGAAATTATTATTCCATTCATCACCACTTGCATGTATGTTTATTTTTGTGTCAAAGATTGTTATCTGCATGTTTAGTGGAGGCAATTTAAATTACTATTGGGAGGATATTTGTTTAATTTTGATCATATCAACTAGGTCCTAGTAATTTATCTCTTATGAAGCTTGCATATCAATTGGGCACAAACATTCTTTTTTTTTTTTGAATTTGGTACCAATTTGGTACATATTTATCAATCAATGGACTTGTTTTCACAATCAAGCTTATGATGTAAATATTTTGAATGGACAATTTCATGAGGTATTAACCTTTTGAGCATTCAATATTGCTTCATAAGAAATATTTTTTTCCAACCAGTTTACATGAATGTGATCATAGTCAAATGAATAAAAAACCACATTGAACAATTGTTAAAACTACAAACTTTATTATAGAATCTTATGTGGTACTATTTGAATCTCATGTTAATCATAGGAAGTTCTGTTAAATGATTGATATCAATGTTAAAGAATTCAAATATATATAATTTAATTTCAATTTTTGATTTTAGTAAAACATTTTTGAACTTGAACAATATCTAATTTAGATAAACATATTTTAAAAAAAACACTAGTTGAAGATTATCTTAATATAAAAAAATTTGAGATGATAATAACCCATTACCTACACTTGAAAAACATTCACAATTAAAAAGATGTGGAATTTGATTTTAAAAAAAATTCAAAGTATGTTGAACATAATTTTATCATTTCAAAAGTCCTTTATCACATGTAAGTGAAGTGTATTGTACATGACATATAAAACAAAGCTAGATAGCTTATAATATAAGAAATTAAACCTTCAAGTAGTTAGCACATGTGATTTGTTTTGAAATTATAATCATTTTTGAAAATGAAATCTAGATCTACACTTTTTTTTTAAAATTCACATATATGCAACAATGATCAAAATATAACATGTGATGTATTAGTGCCACTTTAGGAATATATAATAACAAGTTGCCCAAAGAACCATTCAAAAAATATTTTTTAATAAAAAGTCAAAATCATTACACAAGGACCCACATTGTCTTTAATTAATAATGTTGTTGGTTCATTTGATTGTGATTCTCACCCACACAATGAATATAGACCATTTTTATGAACATTTCTATTTACATGGATTTATATAAAAATAAACTTTCATTAATGATAACCCCACTTGATTATCCAAAAAGAAGATGGGAAATCATTTTGAATTTGGCATTGATGGTAATTGACTATCATCAATTGCTTTAGATTCTATAACATGTTAGAAATGATAATTAACAAATTCAACAAATGTGGAAGGCATGGTGTCTATTCACCACCTTGCTACAAAACTTTCAAAAAACTTATCAAAGTATTTTGGTGAGTAAAACTTAACAGTGTTGGAAGAGAATGTATTAGAAAATGTACTTGCAATGGCTATACATGCAAATACTTAAAAGCATGTTCCCTCTTCCATTTCCTTCTCTTATTTTATTTTTCTATTTTGCTACCTCTTATGCAATTTTACAATAACATTCAACAAAGCTTTCTATGTTCATGATGTGTTGCATTTGGATGTAAAACACTAAGAAAATGGCAAGTAGAATGTAATTGTTTTTCAAGACATTTATTATTACCATTCATTCTTGTTGTAAAAGGTTTTTACATGTTTAGGCTTTATCATTTAAAACCGTGGTTGTTTTCATGGTTGTATATTGTTTTGGTGGCACCCTAATTATATGCACATGATCTACAAATGATTAATTAAAAGTTGCATTAATGTTCACATGTTTTGACACATTATATTTGTTTACCTTTTATTACTTGTTACCACATTAGGTCATGACACATCATCTACCTTTTTTTCACATATTATTTCACTCCTATAATAAACTCGTAGATTATATCTACATGTTTCCAGACACGAGTTTCTATTGTCCTATCCTAATATATTGATGTAATTGCTAACTTGTGTTTGGATTATAGCTACATGCTTCCAAACTTTTGACTAACTTGGTTGACTATCGATTTTGAAACTACTTGATCAATATACTTGTATTGTTTAAGCTTATCAACATTAACCAACACATGATTGAATTCAAACTTACTCAAAGTTATAAGTAATACAATATTTTTAGGAAATAAATATTGTATTTCATATGGACGATACCACCATTTTTTGAACTTACTAACTTTCTCCTAAAACTAACAAAACCAAAACACATAATTACCAAACTAAAAGTTTTTCTCTAAGTGGTGTTGATATGACCACAAGTATTTGTTCCATTAAGCTTTGGCTATGTTCTCCTATGCATTTGATTGATATTCTTGTAAGTTTCCCAACTCATGTAATTGATTTATTAATATTCGTACTAGGTTTGCATCTTGTAGTCCTTCAGTACGAGATGGAATAACATACTATGTCAACATTAATGAGTGCAAAGCATACACCAAGTGGTATGGTATATACATGGTTGCAACCTTGTATGTAGTCTTGTGCAAAAACATCATTATCGATAAGTGTTTGTCTAAATCTATACAATTTTCATTCAAAATGTTCATTAGTAATGTTTTAATCAGTTTGTTAATGAATTTTGCATGTTCGTTCCCATGTGGGTAGTAAGTTCTTGAACTAGCATGTTTCAACAAAAAATGTTTAGTAAAGTGTTTGATTACATCATTAATGAAATGCACACCTTAATTTGTAACCACTATCAATGAAATTCAAACTTGGACTATATACATTCATAAATGAACTTTGTTGTCATTGTTGTTATGTTGGTTTGAAACGTACATGCTTCCATCCACTTAGTGGCAAGGTTAATAACCATTAGTTTGTATTTGTTCCCCAATAACCTACTAATTGGGTTGATGGGTCCCTTGAAATCCAACCTTCATTTCATAAATGATTCCTCTAGTAACAAAATCACCAATTTTACCAAATTCATAATCTTCATGCCACCTATTATTTGACACATGTCACACCCCTTGCAATACTTCACCACATCTTCAAATAACGTAACTCGCCAATATTTTGCATCTATGGTCTTCTTGTAATTTATGCAACATAATGACCACCTACTACCCCCTCATGTATCTACTTGAATATTACTAGTATTTTTTCTATTATAAAACATTTCCATAATGTGTTGTCTTGTCCATATTTATAAGTATTCCATTTCGAATGGTGAAGGGTTATGCCTTTCTAACAATTTTTTGCTTTTGTGTCATTGTGAATTGTCATGTTTGCATATAGTCTCACACCTTTTTTTATCCATATAGGTTATACTATAAATAATGTAGCATTTATTATTTAGGTTGGAACACCTATTAGTTCTACATATCAAACAATTTTACTAATGCATCAACCATTACATGGGTCCAACCCTAGTTTAAACTATAGTGAAATTATAGTCCAAAAAAACAATCAACTTGTTATATACATGTCATAGTGTCTTGTTCACCATGTAAATTAATGCCATGTGGTTTACATGGAAAATAAAATTATCTAATGAGTAATGTTTAAACTCATCTAAAGGGCAAACCCATCCTTGGATGGTACCACAAAGAACATTATAACCCAAATTTCTTATACCCAATCAACTTTAGAATAATATATGTTCGTTCTTAAAAAAAAAATCATTTTGAATTTTATATCAAAAGATCACCAAATTTCATGTAAAATTTGAAACTTCAAATGGATTTAAAAAAAAAAAAAGTTTTAATATTGACAAATTTGAATTTAATCTAAGTTGTAAATGGGAATATGCACAAAGTGCCTAGGTTGTGCCTTGTGTGATAAGTGGCAACCTTAAAAACTCATGATGATGAAATTTCAACTTGATGTGATGGGATTAAAATGATAATGACATGAAAAAAAACTTAAATTTACAATTTTTTTACCCTAACTGCAAGTTGAAAAAGCTGTATTTTTGCTCCAAAAAAAAATGGTTGAAATTTGAAAGAAATCATGAATTCACATGTAGACTCTTTTAGTAAGCACTAAGACAATATTAAGTTTTTTTTTTTTTTTTTTTTTTTTTTTTTTAATTTTTTTATTTAAAATTTTTTTCAATTTTTTCCTAAAATTTTCTAAAATAAAACCACATTAAAATTAAAAAAA
>Ga0116228_10002839_pt1 | contig 15094 bp, 11 predicted proteins | sample S1TSphfallax_2_FD_89694 | JGI IMG/M metagenome (GOLD analysis project Ga0116228, IMG submission 89694) | Host-associated microbial communities from peat moss isolated from Minnesota, USA - S1T2_Fc - Sphagnum fallax MG | ecosystem: Host-associated > Plants > Peat moss > Unclassified | place...
TATTTCAACATAAAAAAATACACAAAAAAAAAAAAAAAAAAAAAAACAGTAGCAAACCAAAGAAGGCGGGGGGAACGCCAGGGAGTGCGGTGGGCTTCCTGCCGTGGGGGGGGGGGGGGGGGGGGGGGGGGTTAATGGCTACATTTAACTTGGTAAATGTTAGCTTTGGACTTTTTAGAGGCTAATTTCATGTAAAGACTCTCGGTGAATTCTTTTTTATTTCAAAAAGGAACCTCCAGTTTTAGTTCTAACATTCTTTTTCTTTTTTATAAATTTATTTTGGATCATTCGGTCTCAAGATTGGTTTATAGAATTTTTTTGAAACCTTTGATTCCAACCATTTTCACAAAAAAAAATCTAAGCCAACTTAGTTTGAGATCAAGTTTATTTGCATCTTCATTTCACATAACAATATATATATATATATATATATATATATAGTATTAGTTTGTTGAACTAGTGCACACAACTCAACATAAAAATTATGTATTATTAATTATGTACAATCAATCAAATGCCATAACTTGTCTAAAATGTAGGGTTAAGTTTTATATATATACATAAAGTTGTACTTATCTACCTAAAGAACTTGAACATATTTTTAAAAATAGAGTAATACCCTTAAGTCAAGTTCTAATTAAAATTTTGAAAAGAGGTTGATTACTTGGTTAGGTTTTAATTATAGTTCTAATAAACTTGAAACCACTTGTTTGGAATCTTAGAACCTAACTTATAACCTAGACATGCACCCCCTTCATCCCCAAAATGTGCCCACATTGTTAATTTTACCTACTAGAAAAGTTTGTAATGGATTTGGAGAATATGTTTTAAAGCATATTTTTGTGGTTGCAAAATGTTACCATTTCAGGCAAAGAAAAAGACTTGCTACAAGAGTGGGCATTTCACTTTATAAAACGCCCACCTTTTCTTTTTTTTTCCCCTTTTCTTGCCCTAATGGATAACCTATTTCAAGAAAAAATAAAATCATAGATGTTTAAACATTGATCCTAAAATAAGTTCCCACCCCACAGCCAAAACTAAGAATGCATTTATTTGAAAGCACCCCACTCATTGCAAATCAAGGTTCCTTATCAAGAACTAAACAATACCAATTTTGACCATGGTACCAATACAGATCATAGTTCACCCAACACAAAGGGGAGGCATTTGTCATTTAGTACTTTCACAAAGGTGGGAAACCCAAAATTTGGGAGCTTCCTATCAACTTTTTCAAGCACTTCAATGTGTGTTTCACCATCCAAAAACAAAAAAAATAAAATTTCAAACCTCACGTTGCACAAAATTGATTATCCAACAACTTGCAAAAAAAAACTATTATATGATTCTTTTGTTTCAAAACATGATTCAATTGCAAACTATGGAAAGCCATATCCTTTACTTATGAAAATTATAATACAATTATTGTGGAGATGAAATCTCCACAATTTCACAAACATGTTGGTTTGCACAATTATAGTAGCATGTCAACTTTTTAAGAAAAAATTATCTTTCACAAAATCAATAAGAAACGACTTACTATGTTAGAAAAATTCCTCCATCACTCAACAATGTCTCAATAACTATTGATCCTTGAAGAATTTATAATCTCATTTTCAAAAGAAGATTGAGGAAAAAAAATTAATTCATACTTGGCTGAAACTAAATTAATGTCTATATATTAAAACATCTTCACTGGTAACACTAGCCATAAAATTTGGATGAAATATCCTTTAAATAGTCCCCCTCTATATAATTGATGAATGTTTTATTTGTGAGTGGAAGTGGGAAAGTAATGAACAAGTTATTTTGGATGTGATAATGGACCAAATATCATGTACTTGGGTGGACATGTTATAAACATGTTTCAATTTCCAAACCAATTTTTTCTTAATGTTCCTTGGAATAACTACACCTACCACCTAACCCATCCCCATGAATGAACACCAAATTGCCAAACACCATCCACGATCAAAACATGCCTCATGACCAAACACCCAATGAAAGCAAATGTTATTTTTTCATTTTATGGTGTTCTAACCCAAGATATTATAAATGTGTCTAGTAATGGGTGTGATGAAAGGGACACATGCTTCAAATCAAAAAAGAAAAAAACATCATTCTATTAAAGAAAGAAAAACATAAAAAAATTAGAAGAAAAGAACATCATTTTGAACAAGAGAAACAAGAACAACACTTGAGCAAGAAAGAGAGAAAAACATTGTTTGACCAAAAGAAACGATAACATCATAAGATTGAAAAGAACATCACTTTTAATAGAAGAAAAAAAAAGGACATTGCAAGACCAAGAGAAAGAAGATCATCGCTCAACTAGGAGAAAAGAACATTGCTTTGAGTAGGAGGGAAAAAATAGCATTGCAAGACTAGGAAAGAGAAAAACATGAAGAAAAAAAATAATTGCCATGAGCACCATGTTTGTCATATTTTATGGATTTCAATCAATGACTCAATTCTGGGTTTCCATAGTTTTTATTGAGAATGATAATGATGATCAAGGACACCTCATGACATGAAATGCCAACACTTCACAACACAAGCATGGGTATGCTTGAACAATTAAAGTGGGATGAATTGAACAAAGTGAGAAGAAAGAAAGAAAATTTCCTTTGTAATGAACAAGAGGAACACCTACTTAAAACAAAAGGGTAAACACCACAAGCAAACTAGAATAACAACTAAACCCAACCACAACACAAAAAAGAAAATAATGCCAACCTATTACCATTAGAAATATCAAGTTTTTCTAAATGTTTGCCTCCCCATTATTTAAATGTTGAAGCCCATGGGTCTTAGTTAAATTTGAACCACACACAAACATACAAGAATGGTAAAAAATGGCATGGTTGTGTGTTTGGAATGTTTTGCAAATAGGGTAAGTAATGTGACATTGATAGCATTGGATTGTTTGTAAGGTGGCACATGTATGTTCAAATGTCACAAAATGTATGAACAAAATATTTTTCAATAAATTACCCCTTTCTTTTTAAAATTCATATCTTCTTCATTTCTCAACTGATTTGAACCATCTTCATGGCTTTGGGTGTGCTCAACAAAATTTTCATCTTTGAATTCCATATGCAACATAGAAATGTGTGTGGACTTTCAAATTTTTAATATTCTAAATGCTCAATCATAAGTGTAACTATCGTAACCTATGATGAAAAAATGAAACATTTTTCATCATTTAGTTTTCTACTGTAACACAAACTTGGTAAATAGTTCAATACCCAACAACTTCTATTTAATTTGACAACTTGTTTTGTTATGTGTGGTGTTAAATCATTTGAGGTTTTTTTGATGTACCATTCCCAACATTTGTTATCAAGCATACTTATATACTAAGGTTATATTTGCTTTAGCAACACCTTGCCCTTAGCATTCCCAAAGTTCAATTTAATAACTACTGTGGACATGCACATATTAACCCTTAGGTAAATCTACATAACCTTGAAGTAGCCTTAGGTAGCCTATGTAGCCCTATAGTAACCTATGATAACCCCTAGGTAATGTACATAAACCTTAAAGTAACCTACATAACCTTTCAATAGGCTATGTAATCCCTAGGTAGCCTACATAGCTTTATAGTAACCTATGATAACCCCTAGGTAGCCTACATAGTCCTATGGTAGCTTACAATAATCCATGGGTAGCCTACATAACCTTATGGTAACTTACAATAACTAATAGGTATGCCTATGTTGTCTCTAAGCCATAAGTAGCTTATTAACCCTTATGTAGGTTTATGTTCTTCTTAGGTAGGCCTTAGGTAACACAACTATCCCCTAAGAAAGTCATTATGTAACCTACAAAACCTTAAGTAACTTACGTAGCACCTAGAAGGTAGCTTAAAAGGCTTTTAGGGTAGCCTATGGTAGCCCCTTAGTAGGTTACATAGCTTTTAGGGTAGTATACAATAGCCTTTAAATAGCACAGATAGCTTTTAAGGTAACCTACAATAACATTTAGTTAGTAATTGTTAAAGATAAGACAAAAACACAACTTAGAAAAGACTATATGAACTTAGTAAACAAAAAACTAAATAATGAACAAAAATTAGATGATTTTATTTCTTGAATAAAATGTGATGCAAGTTAAACATGAAATGAATTAAGAGTACAAGGTCCTAATTTGTGTTGGTGAAATTAAGGGGTGGTGTCATTTAAACCTCTTTTGATACTATATAATGCAACCTTTTAAAAGATTATCAACTTTTTAGAAAGTTTCGTCAATTACACCTTCTATAAGTTTAAAAAATAGTTTAATTTCTAGAAATTTATTTAATTAAAAAAAAAGGTTTTGTTAAATTTTTTAAGTATATATTTTTAATTACATATACTAAAAACTTGTATAAATTATAATTCTAGAAACTTCTTCTAAAAGCTTCAATTAATTTTACATCTTCTAAAACTTCTAAACATACTTCTCCAAAATCTTTTTAATTAAAAAAAAAAACATCCCTTATTGTTTATTGTCCATAACAATAGGCCTACATAATAAGTAGGTAGCATATATAATCTTAAATAACCTACATGGCCTTTAGGTAAGTTTACAATAACTTATAAATAACTTACATAGACTTTAAATAGCTTAAATAATCAATACATAATTGCTAGCTAAGCTTACATAACTTTTAAAGTAAGTCTACATAGCCTTTGAGGTAGCCCCTAAATAGGCTTATGTTGTTTTTAAGTAACCTAGATAGCACCAAGGTTATAGGCTTATGTTAGCATTACGTAAATTTATGTTGATCCTAAGTATGCCTAAGTATGTCTAGGTAAGGCCTAGGTAAGCTTTAGGCCAACCTAACTTATTTATGATTATTTAGGTGAAGGTAGGTTAACTATGGTAGCTTACTTAACCTAGGCCCTTTAACCTCAACTAATATGCTCAGTCACCTAGCTTAAATTCCTAGTATAAACTCCTAGTGTAATTTAGAAACTAGGAGGCTAGCTTGGTGAATTAGTCGTTAATGAAATCAACTTACTATGTTCATAACAATTGGACCCTATTTAGTAATGAGTTGGTCATTTTCACCATAGTAAATCTATTTAAATTTGAATTAAAAATCTATTGAAAGACAAAGTGAAGTTGGCCACATATTGTAACAGTGGTTACACTATGGTAGAAACATTGTAAAATGAACCCATGGACTCAAAGTAGTGCACACCTTGGTCCATTAAACTTATAATGCTATGACATGATAAAAGAACAATAAAATGGATCTTAATCATCTCATAACCTTCTTTATATATCCATTCAAATCAATGTGCAAGAGTTTCATTATGCATATATTTTGCAAGCACAATAATCTAGGAATGTGGGGGTCATGGATGTATCTTGTTGAACATTAAGTTGACAATTTCTAGCATATTGGACATTTGACATCATCTTATTTCTATTTTCAATTTACATGATCATTTAAGTATGAAGATTTAGCCAAACTTGGATATAAAATAGATATGATAATTGAATACATATTGTAATAATGTTAACCCAACCCATGGACTAGGTATTCAACATCCATTATTGTGAATTTGATAACAAGTTTTAACATGTCACCCACTTAAATGGGGTGCAAGAATGCCAATACAAAAATGGATGACTTGCTACAACTTATATAGCTTACATAGTCAAGCAAAAGGTAACAAACACATACCTCAAAATTTACATTTAAAATAATTCAAACACATTGAAATTGTGTATATTAAAAAAGTGTGCTTTGAATTTTGGATTATACATGTACAAAATAAATAAAAACTAGTGATATCATTTGACAAACTTGGGAGTACATCTCTTGCATATGTTCATCAACACACGGCATGGACATAAATGATCTAACAACATTATTGGTAATATGCTATTTACATTTGTATTTTTATGAATATGTGTAAGGTAAAGTCACATGATTCACCAAAATCAAATTATTGTAAAAACTTATTCCATCTTCTTCCCATGCTACCCAAAGGGTATCACATGGAAAACAAGAAAATATATATTTTGAAAAATGATGTTGTTTTGAAACACCACACAAACAAGAAAGGAAAAACCACATTGGGTAAGATGCCTTTCAATAATACTAAAAAGAAATTGAACAAGTCTTGAACAATTTTTTACAAAAAAATGGATGAAAAGAAAGAAAGGTCAAAGTGATTTGCATCCCTTGTTCATGTTCTTCTCGATTTGCCTTCATTTTCACCACCTAAGAAATTATTACATTCATTACAAATTCAATTATTAAAACACAAAAACTCTTATGAAGTAAATGAATCTTGCACCACCTTCAATTAAACTGACATTTTCACCTGCTACCCATTGATTGTGCAAATTTCAATTGTTGTGAATAGTGATGGTTTAACATATGGTGATTGACCAAGGTCACCCTACAATGACTTTAACCTAAAGGTTAGGGGGTTCAAGGTTCAATTGTCTTGATCAAATAACCAATGATTTAAAATTTGATTATGTGATTATCAAAGGTGAAGCTTTGAACACCCCCATGGTCTTTTCACTTATCTAATGATTTCATTAAGCATTACCACCATGGTAAATCCATGGAGAAAATTTCTCTCTTTCACATGGCCAAACTTTATTCACTCTTGTTGGAGTGAATCACACAATAGAGTGCAAATTTCACCACTTCAAATATGTGAACATTCATAACCAATTTCAGTTTCATTCTACTTATTTCTTTCATGGGTGTTCTTTTGAGTTCTATCAAATGCTATGCCATTTGTTCTTTTGAAAAACAATGCTTGTTAAGATGAGTTGCATGCCACAAAAGTTGTGATGTGAAGACTTAACACTCTCAAATTGTAATTGTAATTTTGAGTTTTTGGTATGAAGAGTTGGGTTGCAAAAAAGGGTTGCAAAGGGTTCCATGCAAATGCTTTTGGTGATGAAGTGAAAGCAAAAACAAAAACCAAACCCCTTACTCCCATTTAGTACAAAAATTTCTTCCCATCTCTAAGGATGAGAAAATGTTCATGAAGGACCTTTCAATCTTAGTGACTCAAAGAAAGTGTTTATGAAAGACCTTTCAATCATAGTGACTCAAAGCTCTACTTTCAAGTATAGTTTTGAATAATGGATGGTTCCATAGGCAAATCCAATCATATGTGGGCAAATGGACATTTGAGATACTCTCTTATCGGAATAGAAATTGATAATTACAAATAGAAAATCAAAAGATCTTCAAAAGAACCTTGAATCTAAGTCATTCACCCCCATATTGAAGTTTTGGCCCTTGGGTATGAGATCTCTCTTCTGCTACAAAGACAAAACCAGCATAGTCTGGGACCTTAGAATTTGCCATTAGAGTCTCTTCGTCACCATGTTGCTCCTCTTCTGTCTGCTGCTGCTGCTGCTGCTGCTCGTGCCTCTGCTGTTGCTCCTCCTCTTCTTTGCCAGAGCGGACGGTAAGCAAAATCCGAACACCCAATTGCGTCGGTATATGGGTTGTGTGAGCTTGATAGACTTCGGCCAAAATTTTCACGGGTGTGGAGATTTTAATGAAATCTGCACCGAGTGAAACTGTAGTTGGTTCGTGCAACTCTTTCTGGTTGAAAGCCAACAACACCCATATATTGAAAAAAACAAACCCTTTGAAGGAATTTCAAGCTATGGGTGGCTTGCAATCATGTTTGTTGTCTTCTTCATCTCAAATATTTTAGGGTTGAGATATTGAAGCATTGTTAGTCTTCCAGCAATAGATAATCAACCCTAAGCCCTAATACCATACACTTCATTTCCTTATGTTAGCTATGTTTGTGGGCAATTTCCATTGACAGGGGATTTCATACTCATGACTAAGGGTCGAACTCCAACAAGTGCTGTTGAAGACAAGGTGCCCTCCCCTCTCCCTTCTCTCTCTCTTTTGCACACAAAAGGCCAGTACAATCACAATTGGCAGTGACACTGTTTTTCATTGTAATTTGACAAGAACAAAATTGGTTTTTGTGGGCTTCGGGATCATGACCCACCTTGAATGTGGTTTAGGGTTTTGCAAATAATTCGTCCTCCACCAAGAATAACAGTTGAGAATGCTAAAGAATGTGGGAATTCATCCATTTGGGCTGAGGGGTAGTGGCTCATGTGCAGGTGGTGTGGATCACTGGGGCCAGCCAGGGAATTGGTACCCGAATTTGCCCTTATGAAGCTTCCTGTTCAGAATCTTAAATTTTCATACATGTTTTTATCTCCTGACAATAAATCTTTTTACATTGTGGTTTCATGCATTTGAGATAAGAGATTCATTCACCTGCTTGAGATGGAGTGAAGCTTCAAAGTGAGACATTGCTTCTTGTGTGTATGCATATAGTTTGTCATCAGTTCATTCTTGACCTAATTTTGAAACCTGTCAGTATAGTGTATATCATCAGCAGACCTATGACATACTGGACTGATTTGTTACCTGCAGGAGAAGCACTTGCAAAACAGTATGCTTGTCTAGGAGCAAAGCTGATTCTGTCATCACGGAGACCATTTGAGTTGGAGCGTGTCAAATCAGAGTTAGTTGGTAAAAGGGTTGCATCTGAGCTCTTGGAAAATGAGTTCCATTCTAAGTCAAGTGTTCTAGTTCATGGTCCTTGTACGAAACATTGGGACTTCTATGTTTCATTGTGATGGATTTGGAGTATATGACTCTGATTGCTTCAGCTGATTGTGAGAACATTTATATTAGGAGATTGGATTGGAATATGAAGCAAGTTGCAGAGCTTCATGTGGCCACCAGAGTGTCCCATTAGAACAAATTGAAAGTGTTATGAGTGGGCACAAGGTCTAGAGTTCTTACTGCAACAGAGGGAAATTTTGCAGGAAAGCATTGCCCCAACGATGTTGTAGTGTTGCCTCTGGATATAGCTTCGGATGTCACAGAACTCAATGAAGCTGTGATGAAAGCTGAAACAGCTTTTGTTGGAGCGGGAGTTGATGTCATGGTGCACAATGCTGCTTCTCAACGGCCTGTAAGTTCAGCCTTTTTCTTGTGCACACCAGGCATGTACAACAGTCCTCAAACGGATTATTATTAGCTTGCCAATTGGCTCAACAATTATAAGCTTCCATTGCCTCTGCTGAGCACCAGTAAAACACATTTGTTCTCAGCTGGCAGCAGATGTCCTTCCTTCTCAGGTGAGATGTTGGTTGATTGTGCAAGGTTTTTGTGCCATTGAAGCATTTCTGGTGAGATTAGGTGCCTAACTTGCTTCTACCACTGGTGTGACATTGTGGCCATGTAGAATCGTCCTGCTTTGGAGATATCTGATGACATGCTCAAGGTTGGTAGCTTTTGTCAAGTACAAGTTAGACTTTCCTATGGAGTGCACTGTCTTTTGAATGAGTTCCAGTCCAACTAGAGTCAGTCAATCATCAAGAAGATACTTCCAATTTTTTCTTAATTGATTGGAGATTTGAAAGTCTGTGCTCAATTGCAAGTATTTCCATGAGATCTCAGCTAAACCAATCTCTCTGCAACTTGTGCAACATTTGGAAGTGTGGAGCACATGAAGATCATATATGTAAGTGCCTGATGGGAGAATTGAGAAATTGAGATTTGGGGCACTGCTGGTGATTTATTGCAGAATAATTTTGAGGTGAATGTTCTGGGACCAATTCGTCTCACACAGTTACTGCTTCCAAGAATGATACAACGAGGCAAGGGCGAGTTTCTTGTGGTGTGTAACCTCATCAAATGGACCTAGTTTCTTCTAACTGCCTGCTGAGACATGCCAAATATTCCAACAATTGACATAGAGTGATTAGGTTATTAAGTTAATGTTCAGTGGTGCAAGCACTTGGGCTACTATTTAGATGGTGGGTTTATTCAGGTGAGCAGTGTGGCTGGCAAAGTGCCTGCACCTGGCCAGTCTCTTTATGCAGCTACAAAACATGCTGTCAATGGTTACTTCCACACACTTCGTTCTGAGGTTTGCTCCTCGCCACTCTCTGGAGTCTATTGAGCAGAAGTGGTGCTGTTTTGAATTCAAGGCTAGCATATTAATTCACACTAGAATCCTCAATGATATACCTGTCACAAAAAGGATGTATTTTGGAACCTGCAAGGACTCATCTGGAGATCATATGTTAAGCTGGTGGGTATTGCTAAACAGGTCAACCAACAGGGAATCAAGATCACTGTGGTTTGTCCAGGGCCAACTAATACCTCAACACTGGCATCTCCAAACCCTGAGTTGGTAACCTTCTGACTGACCCAAAAAAAAAGTAGCAAGAGGGGGTAGTTCATTATTGCATTGTATGGCTTGAGATAACAAAACCAATCTGTTAGCAGTCCTTGTTTGCAACCTGCATAAAGAACAGTATTATTTACAGGAATTTTCTGACTCGTAATGAGACCTAGATACTAGGCTATTTGCTTCTGACTTAACCTGCAAGCATGTCTGTTTGTTTGGAATCAAAGACATCAGCAACAAGATGTGCTGAGTTGATCTTGAAAGCAGCTGCCCATGGCATGAGAGAGGCATGGATCTGCGGACAGGTAGCATAACTATGGAACTTATACACCTCAGTCAGGCTTATTGGTGGTGGATATGTTCAATGGTCTTTATGAGTTGTTTCCCTTTGTTTTCTTGGCCCCATTACTTTGTTGACAAGCAGTGCAAACTGAAGCAGGATTGAGATGTCCCCTGAAGTCTGCTGCCTTTCTTCATGACTATCCTTATTCCTTTGTTATGCCAGCATATGTGCTAAACCAGGCATATCAGTCTGAAATCCATAACAACAGCATTGACATGTTTCTGAATTGTATGGAGTGGGAAAGGAAAGTAAAACTTTTTTCAATACATGACAGGTCAATTAGCAGTAGAGATAGTTGCTGGATTCTTTGCTTATTAACGTGGTTGCTGATACTCTTTCCAGCTTGTGCTTTTTTTCTTATATGTGATGCAGTATCTGCCTGCAATTGAGTTTGCTGGGATTCTTCAGTTGTTGACATGGGTGCTGATGCTCTTTGCAGCCTCTGCTTGTTTTCATGTACCTGATGCAGTATTTGCCTGGAATTGGCTTTGCCCTCATTGACAGGGTATGTCCCTCCTGTTTTTGTCATACATGTAGTATATGCTTTGCATCAATCAAATAGTGTAAACCAAGTTTCAGTTTCAATTTCTAGTTTGCTCATAACAGACCATAATACTACACATTCTTTCTTCATATAAGCTGAGTGCACAAGATTTCAAATCATGAAAATCATTGCTCTTTACCAAACAATAGCATACCTATCATAATGTAAGACACTACTTGATGCTTGAGTTTGCTATAAATCAGGATGAACCTTTTATTAATATGGCTGCTAATTTTAAATGGGTATAGGTAACTCATTGCCTGGCTTCATTCTCAATAGGCACTCCATTGATGTATAGCTGGAATTGAAATACAGGTTGGCCCAAAGCGTTTGAAGATTGATAGGCAAGGTTCCCTGTCAAGTCTACTATTCAAAAAGGGCAATTGAGATTACTTGGAGCTCTGTGGCACCAGTTGCACTCCGAGTCTAAAAGGATTTCTCCATTTGACCAGTTGATGGTGACTGATGGAAAGGGTATATCTTACAAAAACAGCTTTGAGTTGCTGAGGAAACTGTCTTCCTAAAGATACTCTGTTTGTCTGCACTGAGAAGTTCATCTCAAAAGCTACCTTTGTTCTTTCAATTACTACAAGAGACAGGATTGAACAATTTGTCTAAAAGGGAAGCAAGTATACAGGGAATGGAATGTATTTGTTGAAAGAAATATACACAGTTTGCATGTCAAAAGAGCAGCTTTTGCTGCTTGTATGAAGTCAATGTAATGGGCAACAGCATAGATTTGAATTAGACCCTTTGGGAATCATGCCCTATTGTTGCCTTCTCTGAAAGAATTATCCACACACATGGGAATGCACATAACAAGACAGAAAACTTAGTGGGTAAGGGACTCTCCCAAATGATATGAGTGGTAGCCAACATCATGTCTGGGCCTAGCACATGCTCCAGACACTAATGTCCTGTGTTCAATTGACTTCTCTTGTTTACTCCCTCCTTCCATTTGTCATCATTTTCACCCACAGCAGGATCTCATTCTTCTGAAGTACAATTTCTTGGAACTAGACTTGACAGCATTGCTATCTAGAGTTGAAAGGTCGACTGGGCCCCTCAGAAACTCCTTGACAACCAGCTGGACCTGAGCTCATATACAGAATCAAGGCAGCACCAGGTAGTATAGCATGTGAGATTGTCTTTCATGCTGCAATTTAGCTTGAATCCATTTGTCATTTGCCAAGCTCATCTGCAGATTCAATAGTGACTTGAGCCACCAGAGTTGATTCATCCAATCCTCCCATGGCATCCAATACTTGGAACCCAAATGAAGGCTCTATCTAGTATGGAATGAGAGATGGAAAGTCTTCCATTTATTTTAACTTTAACTTTCTTTTAGAGATGGCTGGAGTGTTTACCAAATTGTTTCAATACCGCCCTTTTCTTCATCCTGTGTGTGTCCATTGTGCCTTTCCCAAGACAAATCTAATAAGTTTGCACTTTGTGGTAAAAGCTCCAGATAATTGTGATTGCATATGCTAACCCATATTACCTTTGATTGCTGCAATTTGTAGACTGGAAACTTGTAAGGTTTCTTGTGCCTGTATACTTGGACTGGGCCAAATGGGATCACACACACTACCTGCCTTCAGTGCTGTAAAGACTGAAAACATGTTGCAATACAATTCCATAGCTTGGCTGCCAACCTGCTGAGGTGTCTCTGAGCACAAATGCCCAATTTCAAATCAGTAGCAAATATCCAAAATCTAAACCCCTCTCAAGCTCATATTCAGAACCAGAGCCTGCCACAAATAATCAAAAGCATTATGCAACAGCAGAATACTTTCAGTCAGGTCACAACTAAACCCTCAAATTTCTTGCCCCTAAATAGACAAGGTCTGTTTGTTCTGACAGCCGGAAAGCAGAAGTTTTCCTCAGTACATAAGAGGGGGCTGTTGTGGTGCAGTTTTATGCTCTTTTCCATCCTATTCCCATGACAGAAAGTTCTTGGTTTTATGGAGAGTTTCAAATTCCAAGAAATTGCTAGTGAAAAAGAGTTGCACTGTTAAAGACCCGTCAGTTCATCCTATTTCCTGGAAGAGACATCTAACGACACACAAGGCCCTTGTTAAACATGAGCAATTATGGTGCAGACTCTTGATGCAAAGTGAATTTTCTTTGTTGTGAATAGCCTAATCACACAACAAACCTTGCTATTAAATCTGAGCATTAAAAAAAATGCTAATTAGTCAAGATTTGTAGCTGAATTTCTGTGCTGTTGATCAATATACAAATGCTACATCATTGCTCAACATCTCAAATGCCTTTGATTCAGCCCCAATCTTCAAATGAGAAGCTGAAATAAGTAACAACACCAAGTACCCTTCATCTACAAATCATGTCACATATTTAGCAATTGTTTCTTTCGAGACATCTTCTATGGTGGCAACTTCACTGTTAAGACAGTATTGAATGATCCAAATCCATAAACAAAGTATGTTACAGAAAGTCAGGACACAATAATATGGCTGTAAGTGGCTAACATACGCTATGCTACTGATGCACCAATGTGTCTATGGCTAGTTCTCTTTCCAGCCATGTAAGACCCTTCCATTAAGTTCTGCTATATACAATCACCATCAAATTTCCAAACACTATATTGTCTCTGAGATTAGCATCTCCAGAATTGAAACTGCAATAAAAATTCTCCTAAATGAAACACCAAAATACAGCTACCATGCATCACAACATTCACAGACAATAACAAACAGAATTTGTCACGAAATGAATATAGTTCTTTTGCTGTGAGGAATTGAAAAGACACCCACTTCATATTTTCAAATGAGAGGCAGTCATCATAGCCTCTCTCACTGAAGTCCAAAACAAACTACCCCACTAATATGCCCTTCATCTTAAACCAGGATCATATTTCCCAAACCCTACACCAACCATCAAGAAGCAACCAGGATCCCTCTGATAGGACACCCACATTGTTCGCACCATGAAAGCACTTATGCATAGTTGAGCCGGAAAATGTCATTGAAGACATAGAAGCTTCCCTGTGCTGTTGGAATCAGGTGGAACATCTGCAACAAAACCAAAACATAAAGTCTTCTTACTTCAAAAACCTCCACAACTTCTCGCATTCAAAATGCAGCATTCCACATGCCTCTTCCTGATCTAACTTTCCCTGGTGTCACAAACCTTCCCAAAAACAAGAGATGGACAAATGACCAGAACATAGTACACTTCAATCTGGAGGGTCTAAACCCTAATCCAGCCCCTCTCTGGTTTGAAAGACCGTGTAAGGAATCACATCACTCCAAATAAGAACAGAGACACATGAATCTGCAGATCTTATAGTATTTTCACTGCCAGATTTCTCTACAGACAGAGACAGGAGCCCCTTCACCAGGAGCACGAGGCTCCCTGCCTTGAGAAACCCTACCTGACTGAATTTTAGGGCATGCTCCTCCCCTGGGAGTTGGAGATTGCCGCTGACGAATACGAGCATGCCGCCAGCGGGGCCTGAAGGCTGGCAGTCGACAGTTGAAATGTTGTGCTTGCACTGCTGGAACGGCAGACTGTTGAGCTTGTTGCTGATGTTCTGCGCACCCTGGATCTTCTCGCCTTCGAAGGACAGCATGGAACTCTCCTGGTAGAGACCCATCAAGTTGAGTCTATTGCTGTCGAAAGTCGTGTAGTAGTGCTCTACGAAAGCCTTTGACAAACTGTCGGGATCCATCCTTTCTACAACAAACGAAGAAAGGCCACTGATCAGATCCCTCTCTGGCCCTGCTCTCCCCTCCCTAGTTTCTTGCGGGATCGCGTGCGGATGCAAAAGGCGTACGCAACTCTGTCTGCGCTCCGAAGAAGAAAGAAGCGAAGTTTTAGGGTTTGGTGCGAATGCTGTGTTACGTTGTTACTCGTTTACTGCGCGTGCTTCAAGTGTCAAAAAACTAATTACCAATTATAACTTTTTGCCAGTTTTTACCACATTCTTAGAACCAGTAAGGATTTTGTGATGTAGCCAAAGTGGCGATCATCCAAAAA
>Ga0116228_10002841_pt1 | contig 15091 bp, 9 predicted proteins | sample S1TSphfallax_2_FD_89694 | JGI IMG/M metagenome (GOLD analysis project Ga0116228, IMG submission 89694) | Host-associated microbial communities from peat moss isolated from Minnesota, USA - S1T2_Fc - Sphagnum fallax MG | ecosystem: Host-associated > Plants > Peat moss > Unclassified | place: USA...
AATTGGAACATTGAAAAATGAAAAAATTAATAAGAATTTTCATTCCACATTTGTTAAAGTAAGTGTCACGACCCTAACCTTGGGTTCATGACCAAGGCAAGGGCTTGTAAAGGTACAGGCCAAAAGTAAAGTTCGAGAGTCACATTTCATGCTTTCAGGAATGTAGGAAGGTGCGAGGGAATGAACCCACACATTCCCAAGTGGGTTCTCACTTTGGGAGTTGGAGTCCTAATGGACTTTCAAATTTTCAAAAAACAATTGTAAGGGTCAAAACTCATTGAATTGAAGATTTTCTTATACCATTGGACCATTGGAACTTTTTTAAAACATAGATGTATAATATGGGTTCGCACATCCCATTTGAGTACTTAAAACACAAGTTATGGTCGAAAGAAGGGTCGAAAATCAAATTGGCAATTTGATTCCTGACCATTAAAAGTCAAGAATCTCTTTGATTTACTTGTTTGCAGGTGACATGAGACATATTTTTGGAAAGTTCTTGATGAGGGCTACAACTTTGCTTTAGACGTCACTTCAATCGAAGGTTTGCACAAAAAATTATGGGCTTCCAAAGTTGCGAGAGTCCTAATTTTGAAAATTTCGGGACTTCCAACTTGAAAATCTTAGGACAAATGACATTTGGGTGTAGGCCCTATGGCTAAACAAGGAGAATATTATAAAGGGGAAGTTGGTGGCTTCCCCAAGTCCAGGCTGTGATGAGTTTTGTGAGTTCGTATATGTTCATGGTTCGTCCATGCACCAAAAGTGCTCCAACCACGCACTAACCAACTTGTTGTTTGGTTTGTGTAAGTTATTATGAATAATTGACTTGCTTGTCACTTGTCCTAGTCCCCATCCCAGAGTTCTAACACGCCTTTCTACCCCCAAAATGTTACAAATTAGGGAACGTACCCCAATTTCTCCTTTTTCAAATGTTTCCACTTTTGGATTGGCATTTGAGTATTTGAAGGAGTGTGGGGGTGCATCAATAGGTGGACAAATGGGTGCACCAATTTGCCATAGAACCAAAGTCCTTATTTATTCAAAACTTTGGTTAGATTTTGGAAATTACAACTAATTTACATTAATTTACATTAATATCCTCCATATTTTTTCCATGTCATTAATGGAACATTTAAAGTTTATATTTCTTTAAGCATATAAGCAAAAAAATCATATTCGATATGTCTTCTTTGAATATGATATGGACTTATGAAAAAATGTTTTTAATTAACCCATTCAAAGGTCCATAAATATAATTTTAAAATTCAATTCATTATTTTTTTTTCCCCTACATTTCTTTGATATGATATCTTACTAATTCCATGTCCTTAACACACACCTAATTAGTCAAGGGACTATAACATAATCCACATAGAAATTGTTAATCAAAGGTAAAGTCCACGAATTTTGAATTCAAAAGTCCATGGCTTTTATGATTTTACAAAAATTTGTGAAATGATTTTGTGCATCATGTACATATTCAAGTTAATATCTTTAAACCAAGTCCATTTTAATAAATTTTAAGACCTATAAAACAACATGAACATTGTAATGGTAACCACAAGGTAGAATTGGCTTGCATGACACCCAAATTGGTCCACCCATTTGTGCATGCACTTTTTATAATGACTCGATGTGTGATGTAGTATGAAATGATAAATTCATATAATTTTATTTTTCTTTGAAATCCTTAGTCATTTGAGAGTTATAAATTTTATATCCTCAAAATTGGACCATATTTTCATAAGTCTAGATGATTTATAATTTTTAAAAAAACATCTTTGTCCCAAAAACATTTTAAAAAAAAGTTTTACATGGGGCTTTGTTTATGTGGACTTTGTGGGTTTTCTTTTCAAGATTTTCAAATTGCAAAATGACATCAATATATTTTGATGTAAGTTTTGACATAGGTTTAGGAGGGTTTGTAGGTGGGTGAACATTTATTAATTAAATATTATCATAATGAAAATTTAGAAAGTGACAACCATGTCCATTTGAGCATTTTGTATGGAGTTCTTTATTCATCATTTTTGAGCCATTATACTATGCATTTACCTTAAAAAAAATTTAAGAGTTAAAAAAAAAACTCTAAGCATATTTTTGAAGGATTTTACCCAAAATTTTTTTTATGGATAATGTCCATGATATTACCCTTCTTTTAGCACCATGTTCCATAAGGAGTAATGAAAGTGCCTTTCAAATATGGGTTCTAAACAACCTTCATGGATAAGTTTGATTTTGAGGATGACTAGTAAACAACAAATCTAACATGGATCCTTTGGCACCTTTCTGGTTCAAGTGGTTTTTCATTTGAAGTCATCAATGTGAACTCCTTGGTTGCTCAAGATAGTTAAACTGTTTAATTTGGGAAATTTGAAAACAAGAGTTTTTGTTCACTATACAATGTGATTTTAATCTTTTGGTTTTCTATTGCTTCATATGAATGATCACAAGATGGAAAAGAATGGCTTTCCTAACATCATATAATATTTGATTTTTTTTGAAATTTTAAAAATTATTTCCCTACTTTTATGGGAGGTTCAAATATTGGTAGAAGTCTTTTGGACATGACTCTTGCAACATTGCATAATCTTCAACAACAAATTCAAGAACTTTGTGAAACAAACATCTAACTTCAAATAAATCAACCTCAAGTTTTGGCTTTACTAATTCTACAAGACTTACAACATCAAATCCAAAAGTTATGTGAAGCCAAATAGGAGATGTCATGAGACTTTAAACCCAAATGTTGCCAAATAATTTTATCACCACATTTTTGTGATTCACCAATATACACAATAAAACAATAAATGATTTCACCAAAATGTTAAGGACAAGACAAAAATACAACTTGAAGAAGATTATATTGCCTTGACATACAAAGAACTTGACAATGAATAAGAACTTTAAAATAGTTTTACTATATGAACAAACATTATGCATGAAATGGATTAGGAATACAAAGGCCACAATTTTTGTTAATGAGGTTGAAGGGTGATGCCTTTGGGATTTTTATTTATACTATTTAATGTAACCTTCTAAAAGTTCATCAAATTTTTAGAAAGTTTTGCTCATCAAGTCTTCTATAAACTTCCACTAACAATGTTTTTACAAGCTTTTATTGACTATTTCTTCTAAAAGCTTTGTCTAATTAAATATTTTAAAAAATTCCTCTAGTATATTTTTTTAAAAATATGCATACTCCTTGGATCTTTCTAGAAACCCCTAAGAACATTTAAACATATTCTTTAAAGATTTTTTAAAAAGCTTCCTTTATGTTTAATGTTTGTTATATAATGTTCATTTGTGCATTTAACTTATAAAATTCAAATATTACCAACTGAGTTGAGCATTAAACAATATGCAATGTGAAATCATTTGAACTTTGTAATTAATCCCAAATTATGAATGAACAAATAGCTTGAATCAAAGAGTTTGGTAGGATAATGTTTTCTTTAAAGCTTGAAATTGTTGGAAAACACTTAAAAACTCTTCCTCATTAGTATTCATGTGCTTTTTTATTAGTGATGTTAAGAAAAATTGGTTTTAAAAAACTCATTTCAACTTTTGTTTTCCATGACTTGAAATGTTCAACTTCCTATGTTGTCTTACACAATCATTCAACTAGAACCTCATGTACCTCTTAAATTTGAACTAGTATGTTGTGAAACAATTTGATTTAAAAAGGATTGTAAATTTTGGCTATTGGAAAATTCAATTTCCTAGCAATAAGCTCTTATTTCACAAGATTAATATGTTGAGAGACATCATTGCCATCCACAACAAAAGCCATCCTTAAAACTCACATTGTTATTCCCATGTACATCATGAACATGTTTCCATTTTGCTCGTTGATCAATGGTTTCATGTTTCAATGTTTTCATGAACCTTTAATAGCATGCATTGCAATGACACATGTAATTCAATTCATCCTTAAAGAAAAGACACAAGCTCAATACGATGAAACAATGCAATTGTGCTTTTCAACTTGCATACTGTGGAAGAATGCAACTCAAGATTGACCTTGAGTGCAATTGGCCTTCAATGCATGCAAACACTTGGTAACTTTAAACCAAAGATTGGATTCTTTGGCCCAACTATTAACAAGTAGCCACATGTGGTTTTTGTCACAATATTTTTTCCCTCCCAAGGATTGGGTAAAGATTGGGTCGTTGGATCTTCACTTGTGATTCCCAACACCCAAAATGGACCCCTAAGTCCATGCCTTTTTTGTTTTTGGGTTGCAACATTTTAGTCTTTTGTTGTGGGGGGTGGGGGACAGCTCTTATAATTTCAAGTTTTTTTTTTTTTTTCTCAAATGTTTTTCCCCCTAATGCTTTTTCAACCATAGTGATGTCTTTTATAACAACTTATGTGCTTTTTTTTCCATGGCTTCATACAAACATTGGATGAGGTTTGAATATAATTTTTAATACTAGCCTCCTCATCCAAGGCCTTGTTGCATCCTTGGTTAACACAATGATGATTGAAGCAAATCTTATTGTTGAAGGATGTTTAATAATAAAAAATTTCAATAGGAATCCTAGTAGCACCAAAGGTGGCGACTATTGTTCTTTTGCGTTCATCCAACAATCTTTGCCTCTTAACCAAATCTTGGGAGGTGATGATGACAACCTTCCCATCAATTTTGATGCATTTAATTACTAGTTCAATAATTGCTATCTTGGTTACACTTATAAAAAATTCAATAATTTTTGTCATGTGATTGTTCAAAAGCTATAAAGGTACCATGATAAGAATTGCAATGTTGTTTTACCAACTTTTAAATATTATAGATATTGTCCTTAGACAAAATCAACGTATTTTAGTCAACATTTCCCAAGATAAATATAGCTTCTAAAAGGTTGGCTCTCAAATAGGGGAAAGTACTAACTAATATAAGTGTTGATTCATCCTAACCTTGAGTGAAAAGGGTGGCATTTAGGTCAAAAGGGCAATTCATGGCCTTTGTTAGTGTGAATCATGGAACGAGATTTTTGTATCTAAAGTGCTTAAGTCGTCAAGCTCCTGCCTCCCTTGATATGTAAGATGAAAAGTGTAGTTGCATTGATGTGTGTCATTGTTTGAGATCAAGGCAATGGATATTTAGGGACTTGTTTTCCAAGAATGGATGTATGTGTGCAATAAATGTATCCTACCTTGGATTGATTCCCTCTTTCTACATGGGAAATGATGGTTCTCTAACTTGGTTTTTTATTCATATAAATTTTACATTTTTATTACATCATTAGTTTTTCAATATTGGTTGTGTTTGGCAATTTGGAAAAGGATTCAAGTGATGAAATGAGCAATTGGTAATGTTGATTTTTCTTTGAATTTGATGGCGGTTGCAAGATATTTTTTAATTTCGTTTAATAATCTTCAAGTTCAATCTCCCTCATTTGGGGGGGCGGGGGTTTCAAAGTCTGAATTATTTTTTGCCCACTAATTTTGATTCTAACCAATCAAAAGATCCTGTTTGTCAAAGATTGAAATTGAACCAATATGTCAAAAGACCGGAAGACAAAATATTGTCAAAAGACTGGGCGGCACAATTTTGCCCGTCAAAATACATGTCAGATCCTGCCGGCCCTCTCCCAATGACCTGGGCTTGGGGGTGCCAACGGCTTGTCAGGTCAGGTCTGCTGCTGTGCTTCAAAAGAGAAACAAAAGAAAAGAAAAGGAAAAACATGTCAGACCATTTGTCAATAAAGAACTCTGCTCTTTCTTTCCCTCTTCAGTCCTTTCTTTGACACGATGCATAACCAGCTTGAATTGGGGCAAACAAAGTTAAAAAGGGCAAAAATTAAAAAACCCTGCGGAAGGTCTTGCAATGTCAGGCCCGAAACCAGCGGCCACAGAGCTCGTTAGGGAGAGTTTAGCGTCCTTCGTTTGAATTGAGACTGGGGGTAGGTGTTCATGGTTCTATTAATTAGTGAGTAGAGGCGCCCACAGAGTTCTTTTTCTTTTTTTCAGAAGGAGCCACTTTTTCATCAATATTTTTGGAACACGGGGGCAACTCAACCCAACACAGAAGCGCTAATATGCTGCCTCCTGAAAATAGAAGCATGTTTTGTCCTCTTCCCCTTTTTGCCTTATTCCCCATTTACAAATTATATACACAGAAGTTGAACCATGGCCAAACAATATGGGATTAAAAATGAATTGCTATTGGGAAGATCTTGGGGAGCACACTGGGAATATACTAAAAGCAAAAAATCCTCTCCCGCCCACCTAACCCCCCCAAACTAAGGCTCGTCAAAGCGTTCTGATGGCTGCATGAAAATTCAATTTCCAAAAGGGTTTATCAGTATTTTCAACTTGGACTAATATCCCCATTACAAGTTGAGAGTACTTATTCCCTCTTATATGGGTGCTACGCATTTTGGTACAAACCACACCCCAGTTAAAGTTATGATCTGATTGGCTTGATAAACTTGGAGTGGAATCTTTGTTTTTGCTGCTTTTTGGACGTTGGTGGGCAATCCTGTGCGGATGCACCTAAAAAGAGGCGATCCAGAAGCAGAGATTGAACCTCAAATATTCTCAAATCCCGACTAGTTCGCGGTATTGCAAACATGAGTACCAAATTATTCTGGCCTCCAATGCAAATCCAACGGAATGTATTGAACATTCCAAAGAGGATCTTGGAACTGCAGGTACAAATGCACTTGTTGCCCATTTGAAAGAATATTATTATTCTCAACTAGAGGTTCTATAATACGTTGGAGAATTGCTCGCCAATTTGGCGCAGGGCACAGAAGTTAGAAGGGTTCAAGTTTTTTTTATAAGCTGGCAGTTTCACCGGAGAGAATCGTTTCCACGTGCGTGCATTCCATTCATAGAAGGTAATATGAATTGCTGTGATTGTTGCCTGATATTCTGAGTGACGGACTCCCCGGTTGGAACTTGACCACGTAAGCTAGTTCTTGATATCAGATTGACAGATGCTCTAGTGTTTCTTTAAGAATTGATGGTTTGGATGATTCCATTACTTAATTTGCAACCATAAAGACAAGAGTGGCATATCTGGCTGTTTTCATACATGGGCAGGACGTTATAATACTCCCCCATTCAACTTTGTGAGCTTGTCGTTTCGTCTCTTGCATGGTTCATGTTTTAAGCCACAGAATTCATGTTTTGATCTTCTGTGCAAAACGAAAAGCTTAACATGTTTTACAAGTTCTTAGTGAGATTCAAACATACCCACTTCCATCCTAGGCAATTGGCAGAACTACAGAAGGCATCATGCGCCTTCTTCTAATACCTCGAGCAAAGTTCGATGGGGGTGTTTAACATTTCCCTTTCCTTGTGGGGATGTGAACCATGGTTGCACAATGCTAGATGAGATGCCAAATGGCCAGGGGTTTTAATGCCAATAGTACAAAAAGTATTGTCACATGTTTTTCTCCATGTTTACCATTTGCCAATTTAAGATGTAGACTAAAAAAAACCATGTTCATAGCTTGCTTGCTCAAGTATATATAGTATGTTCCCTAGCATGCAATATACACATTAGTACCCATAAATGGCATGCTATGGGGTTCAAAAGGTGCTTGGGCATCACCTGATTGTTTTGGAAGAAGATTAAATTGATCAAGGGCAAACATGGTAAAAAAGGATGTGGTAGTATTTTTGTAGTGCGCATTTAAGGACCCTTGCTAATTTGACATTTCCCATGCTGCAGAGTTTTCTTGGTTTGATGTGTTCAATTGTGTGCATTATAATACCACATACTTCCTGTCAACAAGCCCAATATATTTCTTGCTAGGGCCATTTTTCCATTATTAGATCGAAGGCAATGGAAATCATTTGGAAACCCCTGGGGCCTAGCAGCATTTAGTTAAGCAAGTAACCATATTACTTGTTTCCCTTTAAAGTCCAAAACCTATGTAGAAATGGATCCTATTAAGTTTGTGATGTGCCTTCAAAGGTTTGACCCAAGGTGTTGAGATAAAGTTTTTGACACAATGCATTGTAAAAAACTTGAAAGATTTGGGCATGATTTGTTATTCTTTCTAGTGTGACAAGAGAGGCATGTGAGAGCTTTGGGATGGGATTACGTTGAGTTTTTAAAAGTTGAGTTCATGTATACCTCAAGATGCACAAAAGAAATAAAAAGGCGGTTAATGCATTTGGAGCCAAATTGGTGCATGGACAAGCCATAGACTCACAAAATTCACCATGGCTTGGATTTGGTAAGAATCATCACCTTTCTAATGATATTTATGTAACTCCTCACAAAGACTACATTAAAATAGTTAAAATTTTAAAACTACTAAATGGGAGTCCCAAAATTACCAAATTATGGGTTTCATTATTTTTTAGGCTCATATTATCTTCTTCATATGAATTTCAAATCAAAAAAATTTAAAGGGAAGTATTGCAATCCCTAAAAAGGGATTTCAATTAAATATTAAGTTTTTCAATTTGATTTGATCCCTAAAAAGTTTGAAAAAGAGGTTGGTGACAACACAATATCGTGGACCAAAATGGCTAGTTAAATGTTTATTTTGAAACTCCATATCTAATGTATTTTGACCCTAATGACATTGTGTTTCAAACAAGAACATGATTATATAATATTAAAATAAATGTTTTTTTTTCCTCACCATGCCTTAACCCTCTTTAATGTGGTGCCACTCACTACATTTTTGTTACTATTGAAAAGGTAGGGTGTAAGGTGGTTATTTTGCAATTTTTTGACCAATTGAACAAAAGTATTGAATTTTGAGTGATTTTTTTCATTGTAAATTAGTTAAAATCTTGGTTTTTCAACCAATCAATGCCTTTTCATCTATGATTAATACTTGAATTCACTTTTTTTTTTTTCACATCATGAGGAAATGCATATATGGGGAATCACCAATTAGTCATTTTTTTAATATTTAGCCATTTCAACCAATCAATGTTTTTTCATGTGACATGAAGAAATGCATTTACTTATTCATGCCATGGGAAAATGCATGGGGAATCTCATTGGCCATCATATTCTATTATTGTAAAAATATGTTATTTCGATTAGAAAATTCAATCAAGAAAAACCTCATTTTGGACAAATGTCAATTTTAAAACCATTTTGTTAATCTAAACAAGTCAATTTGGACCTATCCTACGTGATTGGGGTGGTTTTTTTAACAAATAAACTATTGGATTATTTGACCAATCATTTTCATTATTGGATACTAGACCATTTGATTGGTCAAACTTTTACTCCCCCCCCCCTTTTTACTATTACCTGAAAGACAATTTGTGTAGGTAGGTCTAGGTAGGTAGGTAAGTTGTATATAAGTTTAGGTTAGGTCATAAATATGCATGTACATAGGTGATAGCCTAGCTTACTTAATTTAACTTAATCTACTTAACTTTTATAACTTAACCTAATCTAACATAACCTATCTACCCTAACCCTTTAGGCATGTATATAGGTTACAAGTATTAAGAATTGAACCCCTCGCCTCCCTAATGATAAACCAAGTCTTTACCAATGGATTACACCTTTCAAAGTTGACAAAACTTGTCAAGTTTTTAATTTCACCTGTTTATCTCACATAATTAATTAATATGTAAATAAATAAAGAGATTAGATAATTAATAGTTAGGTCACACGATGCTTGTTAGGTAGAAGGGTAGGTGAGTAGGTAACTTGTAGTCCATAAGAAGTAAATAATTACGTAGGTTAATTGACGCGCTCCCAAGTTCCTTGCTGGACCCAAGTGGGGTCTAAGTTAGTTAAACAGCGGAATTGTTTGGAATTTGGGGCATGCTCATAAAAGGGCTAGAGGGGCGTGTTGAAGCTCCGGAATGGGACTAGGAAGAGGGACAAACTTTAGTTACTTACTCAAACCTACATTAAACCAAACAACAAGTTGGTTAGTTCACATTCTGGAACACCTTTAGTGCTAGGACAAGCCACGAGCAACCCTGGACTCACAAGACTCATCACGACCCAAACTCGAGGGAAGGCACCACCTTCCCCCATATAATATTCTTTGCGTCTCTTCACAACACCCACACTTGAATGACTTTTTGTCCCGAGACTCTTAAGGAAGAGTCTTGAAACTATCCCGGTTTGGACTCTCGGGATTTTGCAAGTTCATAACTCTTTGCTCATACCTTCGATTGGGATGAGGTCTAAAGCAAAATTGTAGCTCTCCTTGAGAGCTTTCTAAGACTGTGTCGCACTCCCCCTGCACATGCTGGGGTCGGGTCGATTCCCGACTTTTAGTGGTAAGGAATCAAATTGCCAGTTTGACTCTCGACCCTTCTTTTTGCTATAACTTGTGCTGCAGATGTCCAAATGGCTCATGCAAGGCCATTTTCGACATCTACACTTTGATAACTTTCCAATGATATAGAAAACGCCTCAAGGTGAGGTGTTTTGACCCCTGCAATTGAACTCTGAAGTTTTGGGAGTCTTTCAAGACTCCCAAGTTCCCATTTCGGAAGTGTGAGTGTCATCCTCATACTTTTCCAAAAGTGGGGTTACAACATTAATGGCTAAGTAGGTAAGGATTTCAAATGGTAGGTAGGAAGTAGGAAGTAGGTAGGTTGGTCAGTAGAGATGTAAGATGATAGGTGGGAAATGGGTAGGTGCAAGTTAGGGTGGCTCAAAAGTAATAAGAATCCCACTCCCAAGAGTCCATATATTAATGGTAGAAGGGAAAACATAGTTAAAAACCAATGTGGAATGGGCTTTATGTGGTGATTAATCAACTAATAAAGTCCATAGGAAAGGCAATCCATCTAAACAAGTCTTTGACATACATGTTGAGGGGGAAAAAAATATCAATCGAACAAAAAATGACCAAGAAAGGGATTTTGAAAATAAGGTCCAAATCTAGTCATTCAAAAGTCCATAATTATTTATTGGTTAAAATTTTTGTCACTGTAAAAAATTGAGATTTTTCAAAAGGTTCAACTTAATTTAAGTGTCCACATTAACCAAAAAGATGTTTGTTTTAACTAAAGGCATGGTGCATGAAAGACATATAGTTCTTTTGGTTGGTTGTTATGATTCAAATGACCAAATGTTAAATTGTACATCTAATAAAAAAGGACAAATTTTTTAAATGGTCCATCAAGATGTCCATGGCTTAGTCAAATCAGCCATATTGAATGGCCATGTTTAGTCAAATTGGCCATATTCATTAGGTTAGTTAACCTACTTATTATGCTTATTAAGCTACCTATTTACCTATTTACCTAAATATGACATGTCTACCTACTTACCTAAATATGTCTTACCTATATACTTATCTACTTATGGTAAATCTACTTAGGTATTTGCTAATCTATTTATGAAAAACATTGAAATTAGAATGGTGTTCTATACATTGACAAAAGATTTCACGGAAGTTCAAGGGAACATGTTAAATGTATTTGATATTTTATTATTTTACAAAGTGGTGGGGTGGTTTGATGGTCAAGACATTGGTGTGGAGCTAAGGAAACAAAAGTTTAATCCCTGTTATCAACATATACTATGTGGAATATGTATATTTGTATATGTATTTTGTACATGTGTGTAAATGTCTAGTACCTAAGTGGGTTGTAAATAGGTAGGTATGGGTGGGTGGGTGGGTGGGTATTTATTATTTATTTATTACTTAAACTTTTATATTTACAAATTGAGTTATTTTTTGACTACCCAATTTTTTTTCCAATTTGATTAGTCAAAAATACCATTTTATGGTCAAGGTGAAAACATAGTAAATTATACCAATTGGTGATCCCTACCAACAAGTAAAAGTAGATTTGGAATCTTTTGCATTTTAGGCATTTTAATCATGCCATAATGTTTTGGGTGTACTTATCATATTAAATAAACCACATATGATCATTCTTAACATATATTATTACTCTAATTAGTTTATTTATTTATTGAAAGTTTAATACTTTTGGTGATATTACACATTTTCCAAGTCAAACAATTCAAATGATGTGTTACTAATGTTTGAGCCATTATGCACCTTGATACACATTTTTTGGAATTTGAATTTTTGGATTATGACAATGTGAAGCCTTTCAAAAGTAAGTTTTCCATAAACTCAAATTTGGCATCCAAAACATGTTTTTTGATATGATACTAAAGTGCATTACATGTGTTTGATGCATTAAATCATGCCCCAAACCCTTTCAAAATGCAACATATGAATGAAAATTTTAAATTAATGTTTTGTGACCTACTTTCAATCTACTTTTTCACAACAAGATAAAATGGCAAATTTTGCAAAATAGATTGAAAGTAGGTAATTTAAAAAGTTGATACAACTTTTGAAACTTTCAAAAACTTCAACATATCACATTTGATGTTTTCATGTAGTTCAAAAGGACAATCTCCTAAGGCATCACTTATTTTCTAATCTACTTGTTATGAATTTGTGTTCTTTTACTTGGGAGGACTAGTTTTTTTTAATACTTTAGCATGCTTTCACCTATTAGTAAAAAAGACTAGCAGTCAAGTTGCACATCTTCAAATCAACTTGCCTAGTATAACTAAGTGGTCAAATTGACCAAACGTCAAAATTATTGATTTTTGGTTTAGTTTTTTAATCAAATAAACTATGATTTCTTGTAGATTGCATGTTGGAATTTTTTTCAATCCATATTTTTTTTCCATCATGTATCATATATTGAGTCCCTATAATAAATATTTGAGATGAAATCATAATGAAAAATGTATTTGAATGTTAATGTAGAACCCAAAATATAATCCATTTAAAAAATCTCTTACAATATGAATGGTGTATGTTTATTATATTTCATTCTTCAATAAATATTCTTATTCAAGTTGGCAATCTTAATCCATAAATGTTTTATGATTTTATAACATGTTTATGGCATTTGAATAGAATACACTTAAAAGTACTCAACTTTGACTATTTATTATCTTTTTCATATTTTGTCCAAATGAAAATAAATAAAATTCATTGTCAAATTTTCTTCCAAAATCTACACATCTATAAAAAAAATTTAAACCAACATATCAAGTAATTTGATAAAAATACATTTGAATTTTCACTATTTCATACATTTGATCAACAATGATATTTTGAAGTTTTTTTTTGTTTTTTCCCTTTCCATAAAATGATTTGTAAATAAACATATTTAAAATCAACATGGGTTGTTTGGTTATTATATATATATATTTCCCCACCTTTTTAAGAAAATAATGAATCAATAAAAATTGTATAAATGTTATGTTATGTTAATTTGTAATTATAAAAAATATTTAAAAATAAAATATGTTATCTATGAAAAATATTTAAATAGATAACATATTTTTGCAAATTATTAAAATGATTAAGAATTTCAAAAATGAATTTCTTTCCCCCAAAGTTGTTTATAATCATTATACGGAAATTCACATTAAATAATGAACAACTTTAAGGCAAAAGTTCAGAAAATTATGAGGTATTAATGCATTAATTATGTGTTTGATCATCTACAAGCTTTTAATATACTTTCTAGGTACATATGTCTACTTTCTAGTTATTTTCCCTTTTAATTCACAAGCTTTTAAATAATTATATGGTGTTCAAGAAGAAGATTTTTAATCATGTAATTATGTCCATAGTTACAAGAATATGACTAAGCACAAAAACATGGCATGCATGATTATATGATTAGAAAATGACCAGTAGTCATATTTGTTAGCCTAATCATAAATGTCAATTTTTGATCCCCCTTCAAAATTAATGAATAAAAAAAAGTCAAATATTTCATAAATATCATATTTTAGATTCCATGATAATCATCCATAAATGTGTTTTTACATGGTAAAAAAGGACTAAGTAATAAATACAAAAAAAGGTGATGATGTGTCATGATTATGGTACAATTTAAAAAATTTGGACCAAGGGGGTACCTTTCCATACTTGATTTTCTTTTTTAAATGTTTCAATATGTCAATATGTAGTATTCCAACTTGTTGTAGGCATATTTTCCAACTCCTCTAAAAGCAAAAAAATCATAACCATATTTTAAAAAAATATGATCTTGATGTATCTTACATTGCAAAATCCACATGTTTGGTCAAGAATATTGATGTTTTCCTTGTTTTGTTTTCAAAATTCAAAGGATTGAAATAAAAGTTTTTGTTTCTTAGGAATATTCATTGTTTAATGGATCATTTTAGGCAAATACAAAACTCACATGTGTCATAAGCAAATTATTATAAATGATCCATATGGATATGGTTATAGTTTTAAAGAATTCATTAATTTAATCTTTGATTATTAAGGTTTCAATCCTTTATGAAACCATTGAAAACTAGGTCAAAACCCATATTGAAAAATATTGCTATTAGCTAATATGGTGAAATCACTTTGAAAATTCTTTTAAAAATCCCCATAAAGTCCATAAGAATAAAAGCCCATTTAGATATTTCAATTATGTACCCATTGGGCACATAACAAATTGACAAATGAAAAAAAATTCATCTTAAAAAAACCTTTGAAAATAAGGTCCAATTTTGACCTTCAAAAATTCATAACTACCATTTGTTTAAGGTTTCACAAAAAACATTTCACATTTAACTTTATGTTTTCATTGTTCAACCCATGCTTAATCACTATAAACAATTTAGAATGGAATTCAATATGAATTATTGAATTTCTTACAAATCCAATCAATTAATTAATCCATATTTTTTACTTCAAAGGTACATTATTCATAATGAATGCAAGGTGAAAGCACACTATGGTGACCTTTTGGTGACCCTTTGGGACATTTTTGGGTCTAATATTACAATACATTAAGTATGGTACATTTAATTTTGGATATCAATTTTAGTTTTTGGGCCTTACAATTATTATTTTTACAAAACTAATGTTATGTAATATTATTTAAATATTAATAATTTTTTCGTAATTATCTATATTGAATGATCCATGAGTATATCAATAGTATACATTGGTATAATAAGGCCATTGTCTCATTTCAAATACATTAATTTTAAGGTTTAAAATAATCAATTTTAATTAAATTAAAAAAATGGCCCATCTAGTTATGTTTCTGATCCTTTATGTGAATGTGATTATTTGTCAAAATTTCAATTTACCACACATTTATTGCATCTTTGTTG
>Ga0116228_10002843_pt1 | contig 15082 bp, 11 predicted proteins | sample S1TSphfallax_2_FD_89694 | JGI IMG/M metagenome (GOLD analysis project Ga0116228, IMG submission 89694) | Host-associated microbial communities from peat moss isolated from Minnesota, USA - S1T2_Fc - Sphagnum fallax MG | ecosystem: Host-associated > Plants > Peat moss > Unclassified | place...
CTCTTGAGCCTGCTTGTGGAACTTCCACATATGTTGGTGTCTTGGGTGTCTCCACTTTACAAGAGGTCTCCCTGTGTGGTGTATTCCAACATTAGTCTTCCAAGTCTTGTAAGCAAGCCTGCTGCAACACTAGCTCAAACACATTGAGAGGATGAACAAGATTTTGGGTAATTTCAGCCAACTTATTTAACAATCCACTGTGCAGAGAACAGCCAATGAATGCAATGGAAAAGTGCATCAGGAAGGCTGTCCTGGATGCTCAAGACAAGATCAATGAAGTTGCAGAGAAATCTCCACAACAACAATTAAGGTAACACGAAAATGAGTGCAGTCATAACCTCATGAGAGTCGCTCACAAAGTGACAGACCATCACCTTCATCACGAACGGCAGTGACGAGCTGCCATGGATGCTCAAGACAAGACTAATCCAAAGTCAGAGCAACTCTGGGGGAATACACTTTAGCAGCAAATTGCAGACGCTCAGTTTGCAAAACAAGGTAGAACAGTAATTAGGAGTTCTGGCTTACTCAAAGTTCTGTCTGTACACGAGAAGATCAACCTCCTTACAATGCAGGGGCATCTGCACAAGCCTGGCTTGATCTTCACAATCAGGACACATGAAGTCATCACTGTTGTGTTGATCTGGCAAATCCTCATCAATGTCAGGCTCAGGCAGCTGAAGACAGCTGTAGTGATACCACTCACCACAGCAATCACAAGCAATCATTGCCTGCTCTTCATCATATGGCTTTCGACATATGCAGTAGAGTACATTTTGTGCTCTCAAACCCTGCCACATATCCAAAAGACAACTTTCATCCAAACCTGAGTGCCAGCACAATACATACTGCAGGAGAAAAAGGTGACAAGACACAGGACTGTCAACAGTGCAGTGCAAAACACTGGAGACCTATGTCTAGTTATAGTCACATTTCTCAACTGCTAATAACAAAATTGCTCAGTTCATTTCATGTTATGCATCCTGATCAAAAAAGTTGAGCTCTCCAAACTGCCAGCATCTCTCATCTGCCTGTACATTCCTTTGTTGACAACAATGTGTAATGTGAAGCCTGCATTTAATGCTAGTGCTTTAGGTTGAATAAAGAATGTTATTGACCTGTTTCGCATGAGTTGACCAGCTGGAGCCACATGACTCCCAATGTTTGTGATCTGGTAACACATAGTCATCATCATCCACAGATGATGCAAGTTCCTGCTCAAAAGTTCAGACAGCCACCAGCAGGTTAGTTTCAAACTCCTTTTGAAACAATTCCCAAATGAGATTTCCTTCCTCCGGGAGTTCACCCGTTATCAGCAAACAGCTAGGTAAGGGTTAGGAGACCTGAACCAGGGAAACAGATAGCATTTTGCCAGCTATATGAGAAACTGTGGTAGATCAGAGGAAGCCACTAGCAATAATATGCCATCAATTCTACCTACCATACCTCTCTAGCAAGATTAGTTGTACATCGTAGTGACTGCTTGTCTGGCCTTTCAAGCAAACGTATTGCATGAGTACTTTTTGCTACAGCAGCCTTAACCCTATCATTTACTTCAGTCTGCACCTCCATGGTTCCAACAGCCTGCACATGCTCATTCAACCATATTGGCAGTCAGAGTTGCCACTACTTGTCAATCACAAAAGTCTTTAGTCATGTACAAGTGACTGACAAAGAAAATGTGAAAGGTTTTCAAAGAACGTCAGATCCTTCTCCAATTACATTTGAAGCACTAAGGTTGGAACTGCTATGTACAGAATATTTTCCAGTGAACCCAAAGCAGCTGTCTATAGGCTTGTCTGTACCTTCAAGATGTGCAGCAGAGAGAAGACATCAACTGAAGTACTGCAGTCATGAAGAGCAGGCTCAATAATCTCAATCACACGAGCTTCCCAGGCATGGACTGCACTGATTAATAGTTGCAGCATCTCCTGTTCCTCCAGCCTATCAAAAGAAAAAACCAGACTATTAGCATCACAAGAAATCACTACAATGAACAACCATTCTATAGCAAATTTGGATAGTTAACCAATCTGAGAGAACCTGCAGCAAATAGTATTGGCAGAGTTGAAAAGCTCCACAAGAACAGCCAGTGATGGTCTCTGTGTGACATGTATCTGCAAACACCAAAGACCTCCTGAGAACATCTCCTTGAATAATGCTTTCATTTTTTCACGAAAGCAGTTGCTGTACCTTCATAAAAAGGATCACAGCTTACAACTTGAAAACAAAGATGCTGCAATCTAATGGAGAAGGTGCTATGGAGATACAGTCCAACATGCAATTTTGTAAACAGCATCATACCTTCAGAGTATTATCACAAAAAGCCAAGATTCCTGTAGATAATGCATTACAAAATGGGCAAATGTACTGCTTCTGGACCCTAGTTTGAACTTGTGATACACCAACACAGTTTGGATGGTACCTGCCATATCACATGACAAAAATTTAAGTGGATAATTTACTGACCAACCACTCAAACCACTCAAATATAGTGGCATTAAGAGCAGAATCAATTGGTACACAGATTTAGTGAACTCAGAAATGAAATTGCAACAGCATACCATCCCTTGCAAGAATCACATTGCAACATGCTTGACTCTGCTCCAATACAAGTTCCTCCACAAACACATTCCACGTCCTCCCCTTCCACTTGCTGACAAGCTCTTTCCACAGACTCACCCATCTGCCAAAGCCACCATACTGGGTAAAGTTGGGACAACGGCTTATACAACAACTTCATCTTAAATGAAATCTACATTGGTAACCATGAAGTATATGTTTCATACCGAGAGGAGAATTAACAAATTGCCTAAATTCTGTGACATTTCAAAAAATGTAAGACAGCAGTTACGGATTATTTAGTGTAGAACCAAAGTAATCCACCAAATAGGGACAAGATTGGCAACAACAAGCCTAGTGGTAGAGGTTTCACAGTTCACAGTAGCAGGCCCTTGGGAGCCAAGGAGGTGTAAATGGAAAAGAAGCTCTTTCAGAGTTATGCAAAATGAAATATTGATGTTTTCTGATTCTTATGTGTACTTGACACACTCCCATCAGGCAGCAAAGATCTGCCACAACCAATAAGAACTACACTCTTGGAAGTGGCTCTCCAGTCCACAGCAGCAACCTTTGAGAGGAATGCAACTATCAGTATGATCAGCATACAGACATGCAAAGGGGTTTACATGAATAAGAAGCTCTTTAAGAGTCTTAGAGGAAGGGCTTGATGGCAAAGAAATGGCCTTGTAGCAACTTGATAACCATCCTTCTGCAGAAGCCAAGACTGCAGAAAGCTGCTGTTGCATATCACTATTGATGTGACTGGCAACTCCATCCTCCTACACAATTCAGAAAGAGTAATTCAACTCCTGGAAGGTCTCAAATGGCCATAGGTAAAAGCTAGAAAGAAACAGTGAGGCAAGATACTCCTACTAATATATAGTGTTACTTTGCACCAAGTTGTATTACTCAACTCATCAGAGTTTCATTAAACTCAGAAAGCAGATGCATTAGAAGAGCAAGAGCAGCAACAAATTAATACACTCAGATACAAATGAATAGAGCTCTGGGATTATATGTCAACACAGAAAAATACTGGCCTATGGTTCAGCAAAGTAATACCTGCAGCTGAATGAGTTCTGCTTTTGTCAAGCAGTCTTCACTGCAAGAAAGGGCCTGGCTCACCTTTTCTTTCCAAGACCTGTGGCATGCAATAATGCAGCACTGGCAGTGAGACACAGTGCCATACCATATGACCTCAAGTACGATTTCCTTCACTGGGCATTTCAAAGAGATTAAAACCAGAGTGAATTACTGTGGTTTGAATCATCAGTGATGATATTCCTTTCCTAGACAGCTTTCAGAGTTCACATACATATGCTGATTCACAGATATGGATATGGAATTCAGCAGATTACACTACTTCCAACAGTGTGTTCAGTAGCTAAGATACCTGTTCACTGCAAGTAGTTGAGAAATATGGCTCACATCGTTTGTCAGGGAGACTGATAAGGACTGCACACATGCATTTAAAACTATTGTAAGTGCCTTATGCACTGAATGCTTCTTGCATCCTATAGAACACATTATCTGGTCAACAGGAACAATTCAACTATGGGCTATAAGTTGTAGTTCACATTATACCTGCGCTTCTTCCAGAAGTTGCTCAAGTTGGCCCTCAGTGCAGGAAGGAGAATGCCCATAGGAAGGCACCACAGTGGCAACCTTCTGTAGCCAAGAATGTGCTCTCAGTATAGTCTTTTGCAAAAGAATACCCTGTCTTGTCCCTAATAGAAAACTTTTTCCCTCATTCCAGAGAGACTCCATTTCCTGCTCAACAAAACACCCAGAACAAGTAATTATTTAGCTTTAATGAAACCTGCAAAAAGTCCAGAATAGCATTTTCTGAAGCTGAATGAAGTCCAGCACCAGCACAACCTTGCAATCTCCTGGCTCATAACAGCGGCAGTAACCATGAACAGAAACATCACAGGTGTATGTAATTACATTTGACTAAGCCCTTTACTGCTTTCATTCAGTTCCATAACTGGCACTGACACATCTCCCTGAGATTAGCTGGAGCTTTAGCAAACTCTTCATGTCACCAGGGCAAGCTACAATAAATTAACTCCTCACTAGACACAAACAGGAACTTCTCTCTTATACACAGCAGGCTCAAAGTTGAAAAAAACACCTCCATTGCAGGCTGAGTATGGAGCAAGAGTGAAGCCCTGATGCTCCATGTAAAGGCATCACAAAGGGCTTGAAGCTCTTCAATGACAGGCAAGTCAAGTCCAAGGGCAAGTCCATCCTTTACAGCCTCCTGTAAATTCCGCAACTGTTTCTCCAATACTACCCTTGAATCCTCAAAGGTGTAGCCAGAAGGTTTGTCTTCCTCTTCAGCCACAAATAACACTTTTCGTGCATATGATTTCAAAAGAGAGGCGTTCCTGGTCCAGGCCTCTGCATGTGCACTGTATGTACGCAGCAGGTTAACCTCTTCCAACCTTACTTTGAGCCCTTGTGACTCTTCAACCAAAGCCTACAAAAACATTGTACATAAGGATCTGGAAGTTAGCAAGCTACCAAGGAAGAATCACTAGAACTTTTACGCTTTCCTGAACTAGACACAATTGATTCTTTCTGAGACTAGAAGACAGTACTCAGCCTGAGTTTCCAACAAGTTGGGCCTGCAGTCTTGGGGTATGAAATATGGATGCCAATTAGAAGAGATAACAATTGTTCCACAAAGAAATCATAAGTCAAAGAAGCTGAATCACACCAGGAGAGTAGACAGTTGCAGATGGTTATCAGTGTCACCCCCAGGAGTCTTCAATCTTGTGCGTACAAAAGGTAGGATTCGCTCTCGAAAGGAGCTTGCTTGTGCAACCATGTCTTTAAGAGCACTCAACCCTTCCAACCTTGCACCTATGTTGCTTGCATCACTGCCAACCCACATGTAAAGTTACAGTCTGCCTTGAAGCCATGAACACTAGCAAGCTGCCCATGAACCCTGTCCACAAGAAATGGCTTGATGCTAACAAGTTTTAACAACAGGACAAAAAGAGTGCTTTGACAACCTAATAAGCTTCACACAGTTGTCAAAGGATTCCCCATGCTTTAGAGCCTGCTGTGCCTTCGATTCCCAGTGAAGAGCAGTCTGTGCCAATTGCTGTACTTGGAGTACAAGTTTTTCTTCTACAATCTGCAGTCTGAACCAACTCACACCAATCCATGTTAGCATACCGATAAGCTTGCCACAGCCCATTTGGAAGAAATATACCTGGACACAAAAGGACCTGATCTTGTCAGACCAAGATAAAAAAGTGAGGACTGATTGGAGCTAATGTACAGCACCCTCCATGCACGCATTCAATCATGGAGACACAACCCAAACTGAAAACTTCCAGACTAACTCTATTCATTGATTCAGCTTGCAGAGCATTATTAGGCCAAACCTTGTGGCTTCATTCAAAAGGTACTGAATTACTTTTGTTGAGGGACGCTCTGCAATAGTCTGCATCCATGCAACAACAGTATCATGCAATGAACCAACATGCTTCCAAAGAACAAAAGGGAATAATAATGCTGACTGCTGCACCAACAGGAAAAATGGCTCCCACAGTCAGTACCTTGGATGCTAAATCCATCCACTGCATCTTCCTTAGAGTGGCCCGGGCAACATTCACTTCATCCACTGAAAAGATAAAACCAATGCAAACAAGCCAATTAACACTGCAAGTTCCGAGAGATGGTTGAATACTGCACATCATGATACCAATTGCATGACAAACATGCTGAGCCCATCAAAACAATGCAAGTCCATAAAGAAATATGTGTTTTTGCAACAGTGCACATCAAAAATAGAATGTAAAAAGGCATGCCAGATTACTTTGAACATGTAGGGTTGATGCAGCTGCAAGCAAATCAGTCAAGAGGGTAATTGAGGCTCCAAAGTCACTGTAACTTCTTGTGTGAGCTAATGCTGGCTTTGCTTGCAGGAGCCAGGCATGTGCATTTGCCAAACGCTGCTCCAAGTCTTCCAGTCCAGGAACCTGAACTGGCAATGCATGCACCTCCTCAACCACTGCCTCCAACTCCTGCTGCCAAGGACACCACAGCTCAGAACTGCCTAAAGACAGTACCCAAAATGAGTTCAACTTCAGAGGATTGTGTTTCAAGGGACTTTGATATAAATTTGCTAGTCTACTGTGATATTTATGACTAAACATATTTCTAAGGTCCTGCAACTCCATATTCCATATGAACTGAATGGTGATATTCTTTGACTTAGAAACCTACACTTGCTAAGGGAGACCAATTCCAAACTCCCTCCCACTGTAAAATTGCTACATTGGTCAAAACATAGTTAGGGTGGGAGCATGCCAAGAAAATTGACAGAGCACCTGGAGGGGTGCCACTAAACCAAGCATTGCATTGACACGATGCTTCAAGGTGTGGGCTTTCTTTATCACACAGTCCAGAATTTGTTTATCCTCTGTCTTCACTGGCAACAACAATCCCTGGATCCCCCATCCAACATTGACAATTGAGCTTCTTTGCTTATCCAAAGTGTTCAGTGCTATCAAGGCCAATCACTGGAAAACCCTGCAAGTATCCTTCTGAGTCAATCTAACTCAGGACCTCAGCTATCTCTAATAGAACTCATATTCAATTTGGCCTCCAGATTAGGTGTCCAAAGCTTGCGCTTGCTGTCTTCTGGAAATTGACAATTCCAGCAATTGGTAGCATATACATGCAACATAGCTCTTGAATGAGTGCTCCGCATTCTCATTGTCTGGATTCCCCCAAAGTGCCTGTCTAGGGTACATGACTTGGAAGCTGTGTTCATACTTTAAAAGTTCCCAATACATGGAGTTGGTAATTCTCTAAAAGAAAAGATAGGTGATATTAACAAGAGCATTACTAATTGTAATCTGACTCAAACCCTAACTGGTTCTCACAGCATAAGTATGAGGAGAGCACAAATTTCATCAACAAACCTCCTTCTGAAGGGCCAACAACTGGTCAAGCCTTACAAGGCCACGATTCCGCAGTGCCTTGATTGGTGGTAACAGTTTCCTCACACGCTCTGACCACGTCTGCAAATGAAGAGAAAGATAACTGGTTTCAGGTCTGAAGCTGCTGTTTCTTCAACATGACATCTGCAACAGCCTAATGCATGGGATGAGGCCCACTTGTCCTGTTGTTCATGTATATTGACAAGAATGGCTGTGTCAAAGTTCAACATCCTTAGAATTGGAAATTAAGTGTGAACAAAAACCTGCACAAACAAGAATATGAGAGTGGCAAGGCACCTTTCCCAGAGACACTAGCTGCTGTAGACGTGGCAGCTCTTCAAACTCCAAAGGAAAGTTATTGGCCTCCTTCAACAGTGCCTCTACATTCTCCTTCTGAAAACATCAGAACCATCCCTTAGCATTACTGAACTTCCTGCAATTGTGACCCAAACTGACAAATTACCACACAGCTAAATCCAGATGATCCTTCAACCTATGCCTTACCAGCCTCTTTGTAAATACTTATCTTTCTGCACTGCAACAGTCTTTGCCCTTTCAATTTGGACATAGAGAGAAACAATATCTCTCATGAGAATTGAGAAATGTCCCTTCTCATGACTAAAGCTAGAACAAGGTTAAAGTCAAAGAAAGACTTCCAAAAAAGGACTTACAGAGCAAACAATGTACAATTAATGCTGAAGTACCTGGGGAGGGGGTTGAATTGACAACAAGTTGACAATTTGCTGTTGCATGGACTGTGCAGTTCCAAAAAAATCCTGTTTGATACAGACAAGTCTCTTAAGACAGGATCATTTCAGTAGCAAACCATTAGATGCAACATTGATGTTTGAAAGATTTGCAGAATTTGAAAATAACATGAGCTCAAAGATGTCAGAAATTGCCCACTAACCTTCAACAATGCAAGGCATGGCTCTTCACATGGCACAGGATCAACAGTTACCAGCTGTTGAACCCTGAAGAATGGAACTTTGACTGATGGTCTACTGTCCTTGGCTTGCAGCCAGCTACTGACAGTGGCCCAACATTGTGCCACTTCTTCACCCCAATTACAAGCAGCAGCCAAAGTTCTCTCCACCACCCGCACCTGCATGGACTGCCATCTTAGGTGTATTGCATAGCAAACAAAGGCCCATGTGACAATGGTGGACTAACAACAAATTGAGCTGCTGAGGAGAAGGAACATACTGGGTCCATCTCATGGCCTGCCCACAAAAACTGCTCAACTTCTGTGAGCAGCTCTTTCACAACTGCCAATGTAAGAGTATGCTTCAACTGAACCTGTGCCTTTGTAAGCCATTCTTCGGCCAGCTTGAACAACAAACCCATGTTCCTTCCACTCACCTGCAGCAAGGACAACAGGAACAATCGGAAGAATGAGACAACAGACCCCCACCATCACATATGAAAAGTCCCAAGCAACCAGTGCACATACAGATAGATCTAACAAATACTCAGAAAGTGAGGCAAATTCATCAACACAAGATTTTCAATATCAACTTGCCAGTAAAGCTCTTTCCCAAGGAAGCACTGCAAGAGACTAAAGACAGTCATAAGAGCGTTGATGACTGTAAAAGTAATGGAGCACAAACCAGAAGACAAACTATATCAGAACTCCTTGGCACTATAGTCCAAGGGGAAAAAGCCTGACCAAACCTTTTTAGACATAGACTGGTTTAAGGAGGGAGCGCCACGACGCAATGTGCGTTTAGTAGGCATAGATTCTTCAACAAGAACTCCAACCTTGGTATCTTCTGGATTTGCATCTTTCTTGAAAAGCAAGTTGTCCAGCTCAGCCAGTGAATAACGGTATAGGAGGCGCTGCTGATCTGTTGAGCACTCACACAATTGTTTTGCATGCTGCAGTGCAGATTCTATCAGTAAGTCACTCCTGCTTTTAATAGTACATGTTACAGAACCACTTCAAAATTTGGTGAAATCCCAAAATTCAATACCAGGTGGCCACAAATATCTACCCTGACACCTCTATGGTTGAAACCTTCTTTGGCTTTTGCTTGTAGTTTTGTAAGCTACCACCATAGGTGCAGGGACCTTGTAGCAGTACACATACCTGTAGGCACACAGCCTTTGTAGGACGACATCCACACACGACTGCAGACAGATGCAGGTAATACCGGCATATGACACACTCTGGGTCCTGCCACAAGAAAAGGGGTCATAAGCAAGGTCAATATGTCAATGTACAATCTCCAAGACAACCAGTGAACAAGCTAAAAGCTTTCCATGAGCTAGCAGCTACTTTGGAAGATGGTGGAGAATAGGACAACTGGTTTATGTGTGACAGTTATGTGCTTTGAACAGGCTTCAAAAATGTGAACACAGTTTGCCCATAGAGTGTACCTCTTCCATGCTGATATGATCTTGACAGGCACGAGGGGCCATGCGTGTACTCTTCACAACCCCACTGCTCCAAAGCTGCTCACGCTGAGCACGTTCCTTTGTTACAATGCCCCTCAATTCTTGCTGAACAAATGATTCTGTTTCTGGGCTGAGCTCATTCTGGACATGACTCAGCAAATACAAACACATAACTCATTAGGACAGAAGTACATGTGCAAATCTGTTACTCAATCAACATCAGCATCGTGACAATGCAGCACAATCCTTGTCGTGCATGTCATACATGTTGGCTCCACACAGCCTTCCACAATAGAGGTGGAATATTTGCACGAGTGCTTCACATATGTGGCCTATATGCAGCAAGTTACTGCAACCCAGACTTGGAAGGACAAAGTGCCATTTGACCAGAGCAAGGTTGAGACTTGCAAACCTTTGCAACAACGCACAGCAACTCATCATGTGAAAGCACTGCTCTTTTATGGTAAAAGCGGTAGCGTTCCACTGCAAAACCACCCATGGGTAGCCAATCTGCTGGGGCAAAGTTGACAGCTTCTGCACAGTTGAACCCTGCAAGGATATCTCCCAAACTTATGAACAATCAACCCTCCCATCCAGCTCCATGTAAAATCAGACAAAGTGTACTAATAATCAAGCAGATCCTTGACTATTGATCATGCATGCTCTACAGAGGACACAACCATAAGCGTTCTTCACACCAGAACACCACTGCTGATCTGACAATAGCTACTAACTTGTAGCTTCAAAATTTGTCAATATGAAGGACTGAATGGGAGGATCCCTTACAATGACAACAATATCTGCACCTAGCTTGAGTCAAACCAATTTGAACCTAGATACCAAGTCCACTCAGCTGCCCCATACTAGAAACAAATGGGCATTCCTCTGACAACAACTACTAAAACAGTTTTGAAAGCAAAATAGCACAGTCATAGTAAACATAGGGTCACCTCCAAAGATCCACACACAAATCCTGAACTCACCGTGATTGAAGCCCCCATGGTAGGACCTTGGGAAGGTGATCACAAAATTGCCAGGCTCCTGAACAAAACAACAGCCAGACAAATATCACTTCACAAATCAAAGCAATATAATTGCTCATCACAAGCAAAGACAATCAGAGCATCGAAATATATGAAAGTAGTTGCAGACAAAAACATGTAAGATAACCAAAAAGTAGATGTGTAAGTTCCAGAGAAATCCCCACAACAAGTATATGAGTGCAGTCATAACCTTATGAGAGTCTCTCACAAAGTGTCAGACTGTCACATTCATCACAAATAGCAGTGACAAGCTGCCATGAAAACCCTCTGACTATATCAACTCCTGATGATGGGTACACAAAAATCTGCAGCCTGAGATTCTAACACATTTCCAGAAGCAACAAGACAACTCAGGAAAAATGTTCGCCTGCACTTAAAAGTCAATAGTATCCTCATTCAAGCTACAACAAGCTTGTAAGCACAATCTTCACTTCATTTAAGCTTGTCCCTTTACAGTCAAGCATCTAAGCCAATGGCATAGTGAGGCCTACATAAAGGGTTCCAGTCAAACAACAACAAACATGACAAGAATGAGTGCAGTCATAACTTTGTGCATGTCACTCACTAAGTACCAGATCATCAACTTCATCATGAAAGGCAGTGAATAGTTGGCCATTACTCCCCCAAATACTGTGTCACTCTGTGATAGATGTAGATCAGACTATATCAAAGTGCTTTAGATTAGGAGATTATGTGACACAATTACACCAAAATCTGTGACCCAAGTTGCTGTCATATTTCTGGAAGCAAGAGGAAGACTTGAGGGCAATGACAACATCAAATTGTGTAGTTTGCATAAAACTGGAGACAAAAAGACCTTGAGAAATTCAAGGCACTGGAGGCAAATATACCTATCCCCAAGTATATGTGATTATAAGGAGTTCTAGTCCAATCTGACAGAAAAAGAACACCTCCTGATACCATACACAACATAAAATGATGTGGAACAGAAGCCACAAAAGGGGAAATGAACTGAGTGTGGCACCTGGACTGTGGTGCAAACAGGCACACCATTGTCTCGTACTACTTCTGGGCTTAGCATTGTGACCAATTGAAACAACAAGTCTGGCTGTGCCTCAAACAGGTCAGGAAAAGCCTTTTGCATGACCTGTTGAACAAATGACAACATACGACATTGTCAGATAAATCTAAGAACCAACTTTGATGATGCTGACATCTTCAAACACAACTATCTGCAGCTTTGATTATTTTTTATCTTGATTTCTCCAACTGGATTCCGAGGCCAACATGTCTGACTTCAAACAACTTGACATCAGACTAACAAAATATAATTTACAACAAATCCCATGGATCCAAAGAAAATCTGAATACAAAACAGGCATCAAATCACAACTCCAGCATACAAAATTCCACTAGCAAGGAAAGAAGATTTCTAAAATAGTTCTCCTTTCAGAAATACCATTGGATGCTTACTTTCTCAAAATCACTGGCTGCACTGCCAGGAACACTGTACCAAGTCTTTGGTGCTCCACTGTACCCACACATCAGGCACACAGCAAAATCTCATTAGTCTGTGATAAACAAGATAGTCATAACCCTTTGCTAAAAAAAGGGTTAAAAAGAGCTATGCAAGGCTCCACTATTCAAGCAAGCACAGCATCTTGACAGGTTCCTTTCTTTCTCAGGAGGTTCCATGCATTGACCTTTCAGCAGACTTGAGGGTTCTTCTATTTTTTCACTTGGCTTGCTTCTGTGTCAACAATAGGAGGTGTTACACCATACTGTATATAGGACTCCTCCTGGTAAATGATGATGGGTGACAAGGAAGATGAGATATCATGTCCCAGCCAAGATTACTTTAAGACTTGTGAACAAAATGAAGATGGGTCTAGAGACCAAGAAGAATGGAGCAAAGTTTGCATCATCATCAGGGTGAAAGGATCAGAGTTTCCCATACTGGTGTAAGTAGTTGACAGAGTAGAAGCAATGATCCTCATAGTGCCAGCAGAAAGAGGAGAAGAGCATGCCCACATACAGCCATGGAACTATCACACCAGGGATATTGTCCTGGACCATGCGCAACATTGAACCCCTGAGCTTTGGGAAATTGTTGAGATTCCATGGGTTTTTAGTATAAGCTGCCCACTCATCAGGATCACAGCCAGTGCGCACGGCATCAGATAGCCGAGGGAAGCCACTGCCATAAACTCGGGTGTCAATGTCACTTCCATAAAGCACTTCTACAGGAACAGTGGCTCTTTCCACAATATGCCACAACTCCTTCTCCACATCCCCCAATTCAGCCGGCCGCGATCCAAACCACTTGCGCTTGAACCGCTCTGCCATCCTTTGAAAGGTAAGGTATGTATACTCCTTCCCTTGGACAAACCCAAAGGAGTCATTTGAAGAAGACACACAGTCCAAGCAGTACCAGTTTCCATGAGGGACTGCTGAAAGAGGGGGAGAGAGACAATACAGATGCCATCCCCGGTTACAGCGGTCACACAAAAGCATGGACTTCTCATGTGCTCCACTATGGCACTGCTCACAGATCTGATCCACCCTTTGCTGCTCCCCTGATATGGGTGGCTGAGTATTTGGTGGATCTGCAGAAGACAAATCCTCCTCTTCATCAACAACCACATGCTTCTTCCAATCTGCTGCCTCAGACCTTCCCACCTTCCTTCTCTTTCGTCCAGAATCCGATTCTTCTATCTGTGTGTGTCTCTTCCTCCCTGTCACCGCCAGCTGCTGCTGCTGCTGCTGCTTCCCTTTGCTATTCACCTCCGCCACTTGCTGCTGTTTCTTAGGGATTCGCAAGAGCTTACCGGAGCCTACATTCGCTTGATAGAGTTCGTAGTTGTAGAGATGAGACTCATAGAGCTCGCGGAGACGTGAAAGCGTGGAAGAAGAGTTTGTGGAGGAGCTTCTTACGGCGGGTATCGATGATGGCGAGTCATCCGAGGATTTCAACATGCGGAAAACCTCTGCCCACTTCTTCTCATCGCATACCTTCTTGTAACCACCGTGACGCTTGACAGCGTTGAAAAGCTTACACAGATCAAGCTCCTCGCCTTCAAACTGAGGCCACTGTTGTTGTTGCTGTTGTTGCTGCTGCTGCTGTTGTTGTTGGATCCTCGTTGTTGTTCTCCCTTCCTTTTCCTTCTGCTCCACCAGGTAGCGTCCATACTCGAGCTTGAAAGTCTCGGCATCACAAGCCGCAGGCCTTTCCTGGAGTTGATGTATGGCTTGTATCTTGGTGGGGAAGGTGAAGGAGGAGGAATCTAGAGCAAACGGCGGACGCCATGACTGTGGTGGGACGATGCGACAGATGCCGTAAGGCTCCGCTTGCTCTCGGATCTTTGCTATGAATTGCAAAGGATCCACGAATTCCTCTTCTGTAGGATAGAAGATCGGAGCCTCTTCTAAAGCAAAATAGCTACTACGACGAGTCGGAGGCGTCGTCGTCCTCCTCGTCCTCCTCCTCTCCTCCTCCTCCCTGTTGTTATTGTTGTTGTTGTTGCAGTCCACTGCTACTACGCTATTGTTAGAGCTTTGCTCACATCTCTGCCTTCCTCTTCCCATCATCGGATTCGTAAGCTTCTTACTCTGCCGCTGCTCCTCCTCCTCCTCCTCGCATCATCCTTGCTGCCTCCCACATCCGTTTCCCCTCCTCCACACTGAAGAGCATCAGAAGAAAACCGCAAGACCTGACTTCTTCTTCTCCTCTTCAACTCCTGCTGTTGGTATTGTTACATGCAACTGCTGCATTTAAAACAAACAAGCGGCGTCATCTTCTTCAAAGCACTTGCTCTCCTTCTTTCCTTTCTCCCTCCCGTCGTCTTCATCCACGGCTCCATACTCCAAACCGACCAAAGGAAAAAAAAAAAAAGCTGAACAAACTACTGAAGACTCGGATCCCACCTCCGCCCGCACAATTTCTGCAAGAGAAAACAACACTACTGCTGTCCGCAACTCTTCTGTCTGGTGGAGACGGCGATGGAACAGGAGCAGCAAAAAGAGGATCGAGAAAACAAGGGGACAAGGAAAGGATTATCCTCCAAGCTTCTTCCGACATCGCACCGCCCAACGGACGCAGGGTTACCGTCCTGGGGTTGGTGCTGCTGTTAAAGAGTCTTCCTATTGCGCAATTTATGA
>Ga0116228_10002845_pt1 | contig 15080 bp, 12 predicted proteins | sample S1TSphfallax_2_FD_89694 | JGI IMG/M metagenome (GOLD analysis project Ga0116228, IMG submission 89694) | Host-associated microbial communities from peat moss isolated from Minnesota, USA - S1T2_Fc - Sphagnum fallax MG | ecosystem: Host-associated > Plants > Peat moss > Unclassified | place...
TGTCATGAAACTTGGTGAAATCATGTCACTGAAGGACAACCTCAAAACTCCTTTTTAATGAAAACTGATCCAATTTCTCATTTTATTTATAATAGCTAACAATTGAAATTTAAATTGAAAAACGCCAAAGATGCTAACTAGGTTCCCACATTCACCAAAAAAGAAAAAAGAAAAAAAAAAGAAACTCTGAACAGCCGTGATGATGTTCAGTTACGAGAGTTTGTGAAGAAAGTCTGCTTGATGTACCTCTTCGCAGATGGAGAACTGTGCATTAAGCAAAAAAGCTTCCAAATTCTCCTCCGTGAAAGCTGCAAATTCTTGGGCACGAACAGCAGGCCTCAGCGCACAGCAAGCGACTAACCTGCTCCTCCTCCTCCTGCTACCACTTCTCCAGCTCGCATACCTGGAGCGCAGCATCGTACTATTCACATGTACATCGAAAACCGGCGCCAACGGAAAACTTGCACGAACTGCTGAAGAACACATTACAGATTGCAGCGGAACTTGTGAGGATGGCAATGCACCACCAGAAGAGAAGATCGATCCCGCATGCTGAAAGGAAATCATGGCGAGGAGGAGAAGAGAAGCGAAAACCAACTGCGCGAGAGCGCTGGAAACTCAACCCTAAAAAACCTCATCACATTAAATAGATAAAGAGAGTAAACCTGTATATGTATATATATGAAAAAGGATGGAAATCCATCCACAAAAAGTACAAGGTATGTTGATGAAAATGTAAACACACTAAAGGAAACCAAGACTGTCAAAAGAGTCAGTTGCAATGAAGTGGAAGACATAATGCTAAAAGGGCATCCTATACCACAAATCAGCTAGCGATGGAGATGCACTAGCTGGTATGTGTGGAAGAGATGAAGAATTGTGATTAAGAGTGGTAGTCCGTTGAAGAATCATGATGGCTTGCACATGTTGTAAGGCTATCAACGTTCGTTACTTATAATGAGATATAAGCATCAAAGGTACCAAGGAGGTTTGTTGATGATGAGCTATATAGCATGTACACAAGAAGTCAAAATGGAATCAAAACGAGGATGGAGACAATCGTAGGACTTTATAGCAAGGGGAATGAAATCATCTCCTAACATTTGCCTTGTGTAGAATTATGTTTTGTTTTGAATGACAAATCATTGATGGTATGACCACATTGGCATTGTGAAAGATGTGGAATTATAGGATGTGGTATACCAAGACAAATCTAGAATGCTATAAAAAAATGGGAAGAAGGTAAAAGAAATGAAAAGGTGTTAGGACAAGCTAATAACCAAACCTTTGCTGTTGGACCTACACAAGAACGAAGATGTGCTCACACAACATCCAAAGGAACATCTACAAAAAAGCAAAATAAATTCATACTCATGTAGTTGGTCCATTAAAAAAGACTGCATTTGAGGATAGGATTACACTACTGAACTCTCGAAAGACAAAACATGTGATTGGACAACCTCAAGTAACATTGCATGGGTATCACATAGTGCGACCTAAAAAAGATAAGTACCGGTATTTACATGTGCCATTGCATTTAAAAGAATAAGGTGATCATCTTGCTAGAAACAAAAAACTAATGCAAAAATGATCAAAACCCAACATTTTAAAAAAGCAAAGGCAACACATTGAACCATTGAAGGAAGGCCTAATCCCCTTGAAAAAGTAGGAAGAGTGGCTTAACAACAAGCCGAATGGCCCACTGTGGTGCCAAAAGATCTTGACCTTAATAATCTTTTTAACATAGTTATGGTACGAGCATCAAACTTGGTATAATGTTGCAAGATACATGATGATGGAAACATAGTACGCTTGGTCACTACACATAACAAAATGAAAGCATTGCAAAAGTTGTTTGAAAATCTACGAACATAAGAAGGCTAACGATTGTGTTGAAGTTTTCTTAGAATGCCTTTCATACAAAGGATTCCACAACTAGCAGAGAACCCACTAGAGCACCTAGAATACAAAAACCAAACCCAAGTTTAAGAAAACCTAAAGGAAGTGATATAGACTAGTCTAACCCTTGTGGAAACCAAGCAACACACTTCATTGGCTGCACTAAAAGTCCTAAAGCACCAAACTCCATTTGTTTTCATAGTTCCCAAATTTGTTTTTGTTGTTCCCAAATGTGGTCTCCAATCATGTTCCTCTATAATTTTTGTGTGTTCTCAAGGTTGTTCCCCAATTATGTCGTCAAGCATGTTATGATACCTAAACAATGATGTTACAAATGATGTGGCACATTGCCACACGATACATGACATGACATCTATGTGTCATATGATATGTCGCTTACATGGCATGGAAGACCCATGTTCCTTTGCAACAAGGGAACATGGATCTCAAATTTTGAAATAAAAGAATTGAACGCTTCTTAATTTATTTTTGAAATAATTTATCTTATAGAAAAAAAATCAAAATTAGTATTAATTAAATATGATATGACAATAAAAAATGAATTATGTAGCTATATTCATCACAAATAGATAATTCAATCAAAATTTCAATGAAATATGAATGTTTGCATGTGAACATTCACTGAAAAAAAATTGAATTAATTATTTTTTATGAAATTATATATTTAAAAATAACTAATTCAATATAAATATTTATTAAATGTGATATGAAATCACCAAAAATTTCATTATATTCATCAAAAATAAATAATTCAATTAAAATTCCAATGAAATATGAATGTTTTGCATGCAATCATTCACCAAAACAAAAAAAAAATGAATCCCATCCTAATTTAATTTTGAAACAATTTATATTACAATAAAAGGAATTCAATACCAATATTAATTATATATGATTCACTATGATCAACTTCCTTTGATCTTTGTTTTATTTATTTATTGTCCACTTGGAGATTGAAAGTTGTGACTTTTAACACCAACCAAAAAGCTCTCAAAGATAGTACATTACAATTTCATTAAAAATGGTAAGGAAATAGGTATTATATTTCAATGTCAATGTTTTGAGTTAAATAATTATCAAAAAGGCAAGTGTAAAAAATCAAGTTTTTGAAATGACAATGTTGAATTCCCAAGTAATTGAACTCCCAATTTGCTAAAATAAATAATTTATAGTCCTTGCTATTAAATTACCACTACAAACACATAATGGTGGTTGGACTTTGTGTATTGATTGAAAATTATTGAAATTATGAAATACTCAAATTTAGGTTGTCAAACCTATTGTTTGAAATTATAAAATATTTAGACAAAAATGATGATTATCTATGAGTGGCAAGTATGGTATGTAACCATTAAAAAAAGTTATTGCCATTAATTTTATGGGATACCTATTAACCCTAAGAGGTTTTTAATTCAGTATTATTTTTAAGCCATGTGATTTTTTGTTAACCCTAAATTTGAAATACTTAACTTTATAATTTTTTTAAACCTTTTTTTTTATTGACACATACTTATTTGCTTCCATACCAACCTCCCTTTCTTTACCAAAACAAACCCCCCAAAAACAAAACACTAGAAAAAACATTTGTCATTTGTAATCAATTTTTGCAACTAAAAATGTTGTTTGTAATTGAAAAGTAGTTGCAAATAACATTTTTTAGTTACAAAACTTATTGCAAATGATATTTTTTCTTTTAATATAAAAAATTATTTTTCAAATTAAACATTCCCATGGTTGTGTTTTGAATTATGAGACAAGTGTTAAGCTCCTAGATAGATAAGATACTTTGGAATATGAAATGGAATTTCTAACATTGACACTAGGTTTCTTTGGAAATCTTTCAATCATGCATTAGTTTTTTTTGGGGTTTTTTGACACAACAAACACTAAATAGGAACAACAAATTAAATGTGACATTAAGTTCAATGCAATTACAAAACAATGCAAATGTTTAGCAAATTATATATATATTACTTTATTCAAATTGTGATGAATATTATAACTATGTTTCTTACACCACCATTTTAAGAAAAATTGTGATGTAGTAGTTAGAATTGTTTCCTTCATCCCAAAGATCCAAGGTCCAATTCTTTTTCTCAAATTACAAGTTTTTTCCATGAACATATTTGAAAATGAGGATGTAGTCCCCAATGTAACTTCCTTGGGGAGACAAGGACTTAACCAAGGTTCCCCAATTTGCTTAATGTAAATGAGCCAAAAGATGGTTCCTAAGGTGAATGGGTTTAAGTTCCCCAAAGAAACATGGTTCCTTAGAACAAATGTGCCCAAGTTCTATGTGGGCACATTAACAAATTATGGAACCAACATGCATTGTTATATAGTCTTTAGACAATGCTTAAATAATCTCAAAAAGCTTACATGGCAATTCAAGATTGGTTAAATGATGTTTAAATAATGTTTAAATAGCAATTAAACAATGTTTAAACAATTTCTTTAGTATTGTAAAACACTAGTTACATGCTTAAAGTTTTTTTTGCAATATTTTATAGTCATTGGATTACTTTCAAATTTATTCAAATGTTACATTGATATATTGTAGCCTAAGGTTAGTTTCCACATTGACAAAACATTTTTTTTTCAAAAAATGAATTCATTTTTTAAATTTGAAATTATATATTTTTTCCATTGCCTATTATAATATTGTGATATGAGTAGTGAAATTATTCAAAATGTAGCCTATGATAATTATGATGATTTTCAACATGTCAAATTCATATTTTCACAAAATTTCATTTCACTATTTTGAGGATTATTTAATAACAAAATTGGCCTTAGATTAAGGTAATAAGAACATTGTTATATAAATTTACTAAACCCTCATAAAACTTGAAACTAGACATCATTTTAACTATTTAAACCTAAATAATAATTACATGTTAAGTGGCTCCTTAATTTGTGAATGTACTCCCTTAAGAACTTAAGCCCATTTGCTCTAAGGAACAATGTTTTTATTTCTTTTGCCTCGTGGATGTTGTAAGTCCCCTTCTTCTTAAGGAAGTTGCAAGTCTTTGTTTTATCGGGGAAAACTTGCTTGAGGAAGTTGCCTAGGATATCCTCTTTTTCATTTGTCCTCAAATAAAACCCTAAACCTTTGGGCTAGAAGGGGGCAATTTTAACCACTACACCACAATGTTTTTCTTATATTGGTGGTGCAAAAAGATAGTTAACATGTTCATCAAAATTTAGGTATAATCCAAAAAAAAAATTGGAAATCATTTCCTTGTTGGGCGTTATCTTAATGGGAGAGATTTTGGTAAAATGTTTAAAGTAAAACACACAACATTCCTCCCTAGAAGGTTAGAGGGTTAGAATATAAATAAGATGAGTCATGTATGTTTTTTTTTCCCATGGGTGGCACACTATGGTGACCTTATATGAACATCACATTGGTAGGTTTTCATGCATATATTAAATACAAAAAATGTAGAATAATATTTTTCTAAATATAAAAAGGACTCACTTGTGTAAAGCTAGGACAATTAGCTTTTTGAGAATGCAAAAAATACATCAAAATCATGGACACACGATAATTAATGGACTTTTGAATTTTGGCAATAGTTTCCATCACATGTAAAACTTATGAATATGAACTTGCATCTTACAATGTATTGGTCCCATGTATTTGAAACTTTGGGATATTGCACAATTCTTGTTTTCAAAAATAAATATGCATTGAACAAGTGGAATGTGAGTTGGATTTATTGTGTTATGATCTTTTGAAGGTCCCAAAAAACTATAATTATCTTTAAAGTCTTTTAAAGCATAAAAATGATTGTTTTATTAAACTATCTTTTTGGAATTTTTAAAAATGTCTTATAGCATCATGATTTGAAATTGGAAATGAAAGTAAGCACAATAAATTGTACATATAAGTTGCCTTATCAAACCTAGATGAATGTAAGTGTAAAATAACAATAAAAACCATAAACAAATTGTTATACATTTAATTTTTTAATTGAATCATCAAAGGATTACATAATTATTCATTATTGTGCATTATTTTCGACTTTCACCTCATTTTTTAAAAAAATTGTTTATTTTGTTGAAATGCAAGTAATTTTGAAGTTTATTTTTGCAATGAAAGACATATTTTATTTCTAATAAATATGTATAAATAGGTTTTAACAAATATATTTTCTACTTTTTATTATAATCACACCTCAAAATATATAATGATGTTCATATCCTTAGAAATAAAAGAACAAATACATTTAAAAAGTAAAGCAAACATATCCCCTTTTACAAATTCACCACATAGCAAATGAAAATAGTTTTGGTTTAATTTTGAAATTGATTTTCTCTTAATTCTTTTGAACTAAATTCTTATAGCAATAATAGAGGTGTGGAAAGGTTTTCAATTACATTTCTATTCATTTTTATGTTACCTTTTAAATTTTATACACATGATATAAGGTAAAACAAAAAAATTCACCTTTTGTGTCTATTTCACTATGCTTTTACCCAAATGGAAAACATGTTAATTTCAATAATATCTAAATATTTGTATTTAAAATAATTTTGAACTACACTAAAATAAACAAGGACTTTCAAAATGGACTTTGATTTGCCAAAAATGAGACACCCTAATGTGCTTCCACCCCCATTATATGTTTTTTATTAACACCATACTCAATTTTGATGTCATAGTTATTAAATATCTTCACGTGGTTGTTATTTTACCATTATACATCTTTAAAACTAATTCTCAACATTTATTAATCATCACCTTCCAAATATATTATTATACATGCAATCAATTTATTATCTTTTTTAATTGTCAAATATTGGGAGGCTTTATATTTATTTTGAATTGTTTAAATATAACATTTAATGTAATGATAAACATTTTTATTTGTAAAAACTTTTTCTACAAAAATTCAATAAAATTTACTTTCATTTTTTTACCATGATCTTAAAATTACATTCATTGATCTAATATTATTAAATTTTATGGAAATAAAAACATTTGTGTTTCCTTTGTATTGTAAAAAATTCTATTAAATCGTGTTGTGCATGTAATCTAATAACACACCTTTATCGTTTTAAACAAGTATTATAGCCAATTCAGTAGTAGCACTAATTATTTTGCAATAATAACCCAATAAGATCCAAAGATATAAACGTTATTAGTTTTCACAAAGAATGAACACATGTGATAATAATAGATAAGCTTCATATAATGTGATGACTTTTTCATCACTAGTCATTTTGAATCAACACTTGCAAACTTTATTGATTATTGACTAAAAGTTATTTTTGATATTTTAATATTCCACTTATTAATACTATCAAAAATAAATTCATCATTTTCAAGCATGATTTCAAGATGACATTTCTCAAGTTTGAAACACACTAATCAATTTACCACTTGCCTCCTTTGACAATTGGGTAAAATTATTATCTTGAAGCAATTGGAAGTTTTTGAAGTTCAATAGGAATATCGCCTCATGTTTCATGCTTTACCATTTCATATGTGGTATTATTTGACTTAAACTAATTATATTATCGTAGTACCTTGGCAGCTTTGACATTAATGTGTCAAATAATTAATATAATTTGAACTTTGAAGGTGGCATAGGCTTTGAAAATATATATATTTCAAAATGAAAACAATGAAATGTGAAAAAACTTGAAAATGAAGAATTTCAATTTCTTTTGAAGTTGGTTCATGGACAACAAATACACATTATGTAATATACCAAATGCATTTGACAACTTGGCAAATGGTTGAACCATGAATAAGGTTTGACATTACTTGTGCCTTAATATTTAAGGTGAAGGTCCATGAGTCATGTTTAAGTAGATTAAGGGTTTTTTAAATGGATTTTTTCTCTAAAAAACAAGAATGGGTGATGGCTAAGTACAATTTTGTAAAGAAGGCAGGTGAAGACCAATGGTGAAAATATTATGTGATGCAATCCCTTCTTGAAAAAGTTAACTTTTAAATTTAGTAAGCAATCATGATCAATATCCTTAAGTGAAATGATAATTTTATAATTCACATTTGAAAATGCATGCCATATTTGTATCATTGAAAACATATATTTTTATGCCATGTATCTATCAACAAAATTTTAATTACATTTTTGGTTTGTGTCAACTTCATTACATTTATCTAGGATGTTTATAATTTAATCCAAATTATCACCCAAATTTTTTTTTGAAGTATAAACATGATGCATATATATATATATGAGTTTGCAACTATGTCATAAAAAGCTTTCAAGTCATTTTAATAAGAACTACCTAGTTAATGGAATAAATGCAACTAGAATAAATGTCATGAATTCCATTGTTGGAACTTTTTCAAGTTTACAAATCATCCAAGTTGAAGAGTAGATGCATAATACGGTGTAAAAATTTGTAGGGAAAACTAGGACTACATATAATATAAAAGTAATAACACATAAGATTTCAATCACTTTGGAATTTCTAGAAATCACATGTAGTTAATATGCAATTGATTAGTAGTTGTATAATTGTGTAAAACCACACTAATAATTTTATGAACATTGATTTAGGACCCTTATTTGATAGCAAATTACCATTCTTAATTTAATTTTGAAAATCCATTCTTCTTATGTAAAATGACAAAAATAGCATTTAATCCATGTACATATTCAATGGAAGAACATTTTACAACTTAAGAAGATCACAATCTTCATCATTATTATAACATAATGTACCAACAAATGTTTTTAAAACATTTAATATGAATTTCATGACTTGAAAAAAAATTGAAAAAAATCCTTCTTCATGGTTGTCTTTTTATATGTGAAAAATTTCATAGATAAATTACCATTAAATATAATCTTTCACAATATTTTTTACAATTGCAGCATTGTGATAAGGTTGTTGCAAAGTGAAAATGTATTCCAATTAATAATTAATTTTTTCATATTTGTTCCAATTTCATGATATAATGATATATTGGGATATAAACCACCATCAATTGAAATTAAATGTTTTCCAAATATCCACCACGATATATCAAAGTTCCACATGTATTGAAGGTTGTCAAACTATAATAGTTTTTTGTCTACATTGTAGCATGCATTCACCCTAAATGAGTTGTGGAATGTTCTTTAATTATCATTTGATTGGTTGAACATATCCATGAATTTTGAACCAAATTTTGTGAAAAATATGAAGCCACCAGCTTGTGGAGGGCAAGGGGAGGAAGACTATAATGACCTATAAACATTTGGCAAACATACCCCATCATTGGCCTTGCATTTGATTTGGATATAAACACAAGATTCCAAGGAGCAAAATTGTGTTCATTTGCTTTTCATCGAAATTGTTCATCAATCTTGTATCTACAACTTCAAAGAACTCCCCATCTTCATAGCACCTCCATACACAATCCAATAAGACCATGTTTTCATCTTCAACATTTGTAGTAGAAGGGCATCGCCCACATGCAACTTCAAATGTTAATGCATCATAGTTGAACACATCAAACTTGGTTGTGGCCTTTCCAATTATGGCAAGCTTTGGAGCCATGTAACCTAATGTTCCTACTACCAATGTGGTTTGTGCACTATTAGGTTGTGTTATGATTCTAGCAAGGCCAAAATCTCCAAGGCTAGGTTGAAATTTTGATCAAACATCACATTATTAACTTTCACATCTTGATGAACCACGCAATGTTCCCAATTGTTATGAAGGCATGCAAGAACTAATGCCACCCTAATCAAAATTTTATTGCGAAAATTCTAGGTGAATTCAATGTTATGAAATGTTGGGTCATGAAACAACATTTTATCAAGCATTTTGTTGGGCATGTAATCATACACAAGCATGCATTGACCTTGCTCACAAGACCATCCTTATAAGCATACCAAGTTGTGATGTTTTATTTAAGTAATTATGGAGACTTTTACATTGGATTCATGTCCACATTGATATGAATCATGAGCAATTTTTTCATGGCCACAAAAGCACTTGTGTCACATAAGGTGTTTTTATACACACTTCCAAACCCTCCATACCCAAACATTTCCTTTGAATTGAAACCTTTGGTTGTAATGTTCAATTCCTTGCAAATAAATCTATAAGGATCACCCAAAGGGGTCAATTAACTCCATTACAAGGAGACCTTTTTGTGGTTTCATTTTGAAGAAGAAGAAAAAAATCTGAATGGGTATTACACTTGTGTGATGAAAAAAGACAAAAAATAAATAGTATCCAATGAAATTTAATTTTCTTTGCCCTTGGTGATGTATGTGGTGACGCAAGGAGACCCCTTGTAAAAAAGCTTCATGAATGGATGTAATGATATTCAAAATAACCTGAAGTGGAACTAGAAAATCTAACATACATGCAACCATCATTGAGAAAAATACTAAAAAGGTTGAAGTTAGATAATACAATTTAGTAAAGTTGGAATGTGTTAGCATTAACAATATCATTGTAGAATTGTTGCACAACAATTTTGAGTGTTCCATCATCTATTGTGTAAACAATCCAAGTTCCAAATATTCCTTTGTTCACGAAGAATAATGGAAAACAAGTTTCACAAAAGTCATATTTTGCAATCAAACGTACACCATTCACACCAACACCCACATGGCTTGAGCTTGGATCTTTGTATAGTACATTTCGAAATGTATCAATCTCAATTGTAAACAAATGATTGTTGACATTTCCATTGTTTACAACATTGACAAGGCCAAGTTGTCCACCATAATTGTTCAAAGTTGGGAGCATTATTGTTAGGCACAATAATGAATGCAAATCCATCTTCACTATGATTATTTCAATTGTTGTTCATAAAAAAAGTGAAAAAACTGTTAAATGGTGCTAAAATGTTTGAATTAGGCTCTTGAAATTGTATTTTTTTTTATGTAACGCCCTACTAACACAATTATCATGTTTCATCCCATTCAATTGTATGTGATTAGTCCCTATGTTAACATTAACCATTTATGTAAAATCACTTATATAATTAGTGTTGTCAAACTAAATGTTCACATTTTGGGTAACAACATAGGAGGTAGAATATAATGTTATTAAAAGGAGTGAGAGAATGAATTTCTTACTAAACCCTAACCAAGAGTAGGAAGGACCTGCGATTAACAATGCATGCCATATATTGTCGCCCCACATAAGGTTACTAGTCTAGGAATGTCCAAAGCCTGGGTGGAGATTGAACCATGGACCAACACTACATTGGTGCATTAAGACATGGTGTGAAAGATAGAAGATGTAAGCAACAAGAAAAATAGACAGTTGACAAACTTTATTGAAGGAATTGAGCTCCACTTGTAAAGAAGTTGGGATTTCCCTTATTGAGATCTTTCACAAAGTTGTTTCTTATCAACAATTACATTGAGATCTAAGGTTACCAATTATAGAGATAACCTTGAAGGTCTAGATAAACTAATTCAATCCAGAGAGTTATCAACCTATTACAACAAGGTTTGAAAGAGTGACTCAATACCTCACACTTGTTAAAAAACCAAAGATTAGTTAATAAATCTCAACTGGAATTTCAACTACAAAAAAATTATAAACTTGGTAAAAAACTTAAGTAGGATGTTTAATGGCAACTAGAAAAACCACAATTTGCTTACGCCTTAACAAATCGAATATGTAGGACCTTCAAATTGTGACCTAGGCCCATAATATATCAAAAGATAATAATGATAGAAGTTTTTTTTGACAACTTTGCCAAAACATTATGTAGTTTTTAACACTCAAAGTATATCTTTGTCCACCATTGTTTGCTAGGGTTATTGTAGTGTAGATAATAATATAATAAACAATTATGTAATTTTAGGAAAAAAAAAATTGCTCCCAATGTTCAAATGAACATCTTTCTAGACTTTTTTTTCTTGTTCATTGAGGGGATGGGGTTTTTAATTTTTTTCCCAACAACTTTAACAAACATTTATGTTTTAATGCTCCTCTATTTGGTTGTGGGTCAATTGTTAGATGATACTTGTTGCTAAAAGTTGATATGACAACAAAATCTATAACACCTTTTTGGTTTCTTATTGTTTTGGGAATGGAAGGAGGAAGAAGAAGAAGAAACCTTTGAGATTTTTGTTTCCAATGAAAGAGAAGTTGCAAAGAAAAATCATATATTGGTAGATAAAGAATTTTATAGAAGCTTCATTGATAATAACACCTTTGAAAAGCCCTTTTTTGGTTTGGCACTCTCAATTACTTTTGTGTCAATGTAGAATGTGGAAGTCAATTCATCATATCATATCACATTTGGAACATGTAGATCATATAATGCTAGACTATTGAAATCAATTATCAACTAGTAATTAACCAAGGATGCATAAAACTCAAAAATAGAAGTAAATGGATTAGTTCCCACCAGTTAGAGGTTGGAACCAGAGATCATACGAAATCAAAATAGAAGTCAAACAATTAATTCCCACCATTTATAAACTACTTTGGATCGAACTAGCTTTTTGTCACCAAGCTTTGTGTTGTTTCCAAATGACTTGCCTTGAAAGTTAACGTTAGTTTTTGTTCAAATAATTATGGAAGATGACAAAAGGTTTGGTGATATGAGTGAGGTTTTGAACCAACATTTTTTTCATGCAAGTCAATGGAATACTATGTTTGTGGGTAAATCATAACTTTCAAGTTTGAAACCCCTGGTCTTTATCCATCTTTCACAATGTCAATGTGGCCATGCAGTTGATGATTTAGGTATTCATTCGCTTTGGTGCCTAGGTGTAGGATTGAATATACATCAACCCATGATACACTTAAAAATATTGTCATGACTATTGATTTGGAGAGTAGAAGACATGTTTAGAGGGATGTTTCCCACCTTTTCCCTTGCCATACCCAATGACGAATGGATATTCTTATCACTAGATATAACTTCTAGACTTTGATGGACGTTGTCATTGTTGACCCAATTTGCACATATATGGTGTAACAAACATTAATGACAATAACACATGCAACAATACTAGCTACTCAAGAGAAGACATGATCATACACTAAGTAAACACCATGTGATGATTTCATTCGCCTTACTATTGAAATGTATGGATGTTTTCATTTTTGTTTTGATTCAGTTTTTACTATTTATGCACAGACCACTGTTACACATCATCAATGGTCTTCTTTAATCCCTTTGATGCTTGTTTCTTACTATCGACATTGCATGTCCATAGCCCTACAACATGCACAAGCCATAATGATTCTTTAGCAAGCTGCTGCACTTGTCAAGGTTCCTCATCTCTATCACACATCATAGCTACTACACCTTTGTCACTAGCCGATTTGTGGTAGATGATAGTTCTTTCATCATAGGTCTTTTTTGTTATCGTTGTTTGTCATTTCATTGCCATGGGTCTTCTTTGCATACGGTTTTTACTTGATTTTTGTTGATTGTTTACTTTTATTTTTTCTTTGGGTTGTGTCTTCTTGTGTTCTCATTTGCCTTGTACTTTTGATGGATGGGTTCCCATCCTTGATTTTTATTTACAAGGTTTTTCTTCTTTTTTTTTTGGTCTCCAAAGCATGGAGTATGCACATTTGGGTAGTAGTGTCAAGATTTTCCAAGCATCATAACTTCATGTTACATGTTTGACATACTTCTTGCTCAATTATGTGTCAAAATTTTCCAAACGTCATAACTTCATGTCAAATGTTTCACTTACTTCCTGCTCAATTATGTGTCAAGATTTTCCTAGCGTCACAACTTCATGTCACATGTTTGACTTACTTCCTGCTCAATTATGTGAATACAGAGAGTATTAACAGGAAAGGAAAGGTATTATTGAAACCCATTGTTGAAGACTCCAAGGTTTTTTCCTTTGTATTTGAAAGCACCTCCCCACACCGAAGATGTTGTTGATTGAAGGACCTTCCACCATTCACCTGCAAACCTTTGGCCAGTCAAATAAAAAACCTTTTGTACTTTACGCTCAGGCCTTCCTAAGGTCCTGCCCTAATTTGAGGGTCATACTCACAATGGATATGACCCTCAAATTAGGGGAGGCCCTTGGGAGCAGGCGTTCTTCCCCTGTATGAAATTTTACTAAGGAAGAAAATGCACAATACATGAAGACAACCTGTATGAAGAGCCGCCAGAAGACATTCCTGCACCAGGCCACCATCTGTAAATACAAACTGCCTGTTGGGTGTGCCTATTGATTTCATATCACAGAACTACATGATCCATGATTCTGGCTCACTGAGGAGAGGAAGCTAAGTAACTTTAAAAGTTGCCAAAAATAGATAGCCATATGGATGTTGAGGAATCTCCTAAACTAACTTCAAGAAGATTTGTTACCAGTGAAATTCAGAAGCTGAAGATTCTTATCCCCTAAACAGTTTGTCAGACACAAGTAAGCATCATTTACAAGAATTGTGCTCTACTTTGTTTTGTCACACACAATTCTTGGGAGGTTTCACACAACAAGAACGAGACTCTGAAAAGAACATGAAGAATTTGTGTTAAGCATTCAGGAACAATTGAATTACTGAATTATGGTTGTCTCATTAATCTTGAATGGCATATAGAATTCTGAGATTTCAGCATAGCAAAGCAATTGGCATTGACAATGTCAAAACAATACCATTGTTATTTATTTCCCTCTTCTGACCATGCACATCACTGGACCTGAGTTTTCTTGCAATTCACAATTCAACTTGTTGTCAATGAAAAGTTTGTATATAGTATCCAATAGTTACACGTTAGAAGGAAATGAAGGAATCATCAAACAGAACATAGCTATGTATGGATCAACAAAAATGCAAAGAAAATGCTCCTACCCATACAGGTCTTGTGTGGCATGTGACTTAAATTGTACTTTGCACGATAAATGCACAAGCTTGAAGGAACAATGAGGTACATCAAAAGTAAGAATCCCAATCCATCCTGGCCTTGAGGCAGTTCACAAGAAGCAAAACCTCATTTCTGCTCATGGATATCCACTGAAAAGTGCCAAGAGTTCAAGTTTTTAGTCTAACAGAAATGGTGCTTAACCCCTTTCTCAACATCTTATATAACTAACTCCCTGGATGTCAATTGCAATGACCATAAACTGTCCAATGCAACAGGGAACCAGATAATTAAGCACCTCCTCCAACATGCCTCTCATGCTCAGTGCAGATGCTACCTAGAATCTGTAGACAAATCAGCAACCCCCAAAACA
>Ga0116228_10002847_pt1 | contig 15080 bp, 15 predicted proteins | sample S1TSphfallax_2_FD_89694 | JGI IMG/M metagenome (GOLD analysis project Ga0116228, IMG submission 89694) | Host-associated microbial communities from peat moss isolated from Minnesota, USA - S1T2_Fc - Sphagnum fallax MG | ecosystem: Host-associated > Plants > Peat moss > Unclassified | place...
CCCGCCGCTTCCTGCCTGAGAATGACTTCCTTGAACGCGGCGGCATCTTTCAGATGCCGGGTGATGAGGCAGACCGCCGGGTCGGTTTCCGCTGCAAGCCCGTTGCCGCCGGCCGCCAGCGTTTTAATGAAGCCGACAAAAGGCTTCCCCAGCGGCGTTAAGCCGGCGGCCGCCATCGCATCATGGCTGCCGCTGAATTCGGTTATCACCAGTTCCGGGTTCGTCTCCCACAAAAAGCTGCCGCTGCCATCCTGAAAATCCTGCAGTAAAAGCTCTATCGTTTCGGAATGCCGCTCGATCTCGAAGAGGTTTTTCTCGCGCTCAAAAAGTTTTTCATTCATTGACAAAATTGAGAATGCGCTCAGCAGCGTATAGCAGATCAGGGCAACCAGGATCGGCATGTAGAAATGCCCGGGATCGGCCAAAATCGTGATGAACGCGCCGATCGTCACCGGCACCCAGAAGGAAAACGAATAGCGCGCCGGCCCGGAGACCATTGTTGTCGAGATCAGCGCGATCGCCAGCGCATAGATCATCCGCCGCTGGTCATCATCCGCCACGCGTACCGCCGAGATCATCAGCACCGACCAGGACACGCCGAGCGCCACCTGCAGCCCGATGATCCTGCGCATCGACTGAACGTAGAGCGCGTCCTTGTCCGCAATCGTCAGCCATTTCTGGCAGACGCGCGCTAACAGGATATACATCAGCAACACCGAGAACGCGCCGAGAGCGAGCGGCCAGTCGCGCTGATTCGGCTTGAAGCTGAAGAAGTAGGTATAAACGATGATAGAGCCGGCGAGGCTCATCATGATCGTCAGCCGGCACCGCGCGGTGAGTTGGGAAAGGTTAATTTTCCGTCTCAAACCTTCAGCAATCGGGGTCTTCGTTCTCCGAAACAAAAGACCGGTCATATAAAAGCGGTCGAGAATAACATTTTGGACTTTGTTAATAATGATCGCCTCTCACACATCCAGTTAGACACTTTTAGGTTTTGATTTCAATCGTACAATGAGCGCGAGGCGGTGCCTCAAACCACTGGAACCTTACTTTATAACTGGAGATTCTTGCAATGGATGGTTTTTTTTCAATCGGTCCGCATAGGCTTGACCTCGACTCAACACACAGCCGCGTGAACGACAGGATCGAGTTGCAGCTTGCTAACACACCGGAAGCACGCAGGCACGCCTACAAAATTAGACATGATGCATACCTGTCTTATAATTATATAACGCCTCGGGAATCAGGACAGTTCTCGGACAAATACGACGATCGTCAAAATATCGCGACCGTTCTGGTCAGCAAAAATGGAGAGCCCGCCGCGACAGTCCGGGTTTGTCTGTATGATTCGCTGGGCCGCCTGCCGGATGCCGACCGGGTCCCCGCCATGGAGATTTTCGAGAGCGAAATCCGTGCGCTGACCTGCGACGACCAAGGCCGTGGCCGTCTGCGCGCGGTGGAAATCACGCGCCTCGCCCGGCGCTGCGACCTGGCGAACGACAAGGCCGTCATCTCGGCATTGTTCCGCGCCGTCGGCTACCTGATTTTAGCCTATGACGCGGACATTGTTCTCAATGCCTGCCGCCCGCACCATATCCCGATGTACCGGCGTTTCGGATTCCGCAAAATCGAGGAGCCGCGGCAATACCCCAACCTCACCTACAAGGCGGCCCTGCTCGCCTGCTTCCGCTCAAGCTATGATCAGGCGCAGTCAACCCTGCCATTCCTGCGCGGCATTTCGGTGCATGACAGCGCGTATGAACAGCTGCTGAATGGCGAGATTGTCGAGATCAGCGACCGGGTTCGCCCTGACAGCGGCCGCCTCGTCCCGGTTTCGGAGCGCTCATTTGCGCCGCAAGGCAACGCGGGGGGCAGCTTCATTTACGCGGCTCATGCGGCGCCTGTCCACACAACCGCGCAAGCCTAACCGGGTTCGGCCCGCGCCACGTCCGCGTGGCCCGGGCCGTCAGCCGCGGCTGGGGATTCTGGGTCAACGGCCGCGTAAACCATCAGGCGCAGTTTACGCGCCGGGTAGTCATGGATCATCTGCAGCTGTTCGGGCGTGTTTTCCCAGCTTTGCGGCTTGATATAGGTTTCATCCGGATCGTCGATCACAAGAACGCTGACGCCCTTCGCGCGCAACAAATCGGCCACGCGGGTTTGCGGCCAGAAATCACCCAGCATCCATTGCGAGCTCACCCGCCGGAATGCGAAGTAGCTGCGCGTGACCGGCGATAGCAGGGCAATGGCCTCGCAGAACGTGCCATAGCCGGCCACCAGATGATGCGCGCTCATCAGCGAAACGGCATCGTTGAGAACGCTGGCACTTTGCTCGGTGAACGTGATCCCGAGCGCCGTCAGATGCGCGATCAAGATATCGACGGCGGGGTTTTTCTTATCCTCATACACCAGGTGCACGGCGGTAATGCCGAGCCGGCGCATGCCGTATTCCAGCGCGCGGATATAATAGCTTGCCGGCGGCTGAACATAATCCCGGTGGATTCTCTCGGATTCAAAAACATCGCCGCCGCGGAAATGCATGGCCATCGTCTGCGCATCCAGCGACCCCACGGGAGACAGAAAGTTCTGGTAGACAGGTTTAACAAAACGCTCGATCGTATCCAGCGCAAATGCGGGCTGATAAGGCCCGACGATGTCTTCCAACCCAGCCGGGAAAAAGCACCGCGCGGTAATCGCGGGGCCCTCCGGCAGTTCCTGCGAAAAGCGCTGAATTTCGAGGGAATCGACCCGGATCGGCAAGGCTTCCGGCGCATCGTCGATTTGCGGAATCTGCAGCGCCGTGCATTGCATTGCCCTGGCCAGCATGGCGCCGTTCAAAATCTGGTAGAAATTATTGGCGAACCGGCCGTAGCGCACAAGGCGCAGCGTCTTCACCGTGCCGTCAAAGCCCTGGCTCCCCTTGAGTGTCAGCTGCGGCCGTCCCTGCCCCCAGGCCGGGTTCAGAAACGCGCCGAGACGCGCCGCATATCGGTTCCGAAACAGCACCCAGTTACAAATATCCTCCCAGTTTCCGGGTATGTCCGTCTCGGACGGATAATCCATGGTGGCGCGCTCTACCGGAAAAAACCGTTCCGATTCAACGGCGGGCTTTGCGTAAACTTCAACTTCATCGACATGAAGTATGTTGCGTTCAGTCAGGTGCAGGCGCACAAACCGCGCGGCAATCCGCGGCGCCAGCGTGATGGCGAGCGGATCGCCGGTGAGGACGCCGCCGAACAGGCCGGCGGATTTGTAAATTTCGATCCACGGGCCCGCTGCGCTCAATGCCAATGAGACGCAAAGCGTTCGTGCGCGTTCCGGCAAGTCCTGCCGGTTGAAAACCCGTATCGTCCCGATCTCGTGGACATCGCCCAAGTCCAGCATCCACCAGGGCGCGAATTCGTTTTCGGTATGAAAACCAAAACCGCCGGTCTTCACGCCGCCCGTCGCACCGGCCTCCGCCGGCTTTTTGGGGTCCTCGTAGGCGGCGTAAGAGCTTTGCACGGCCTTGCGCCCAAACGCCACATTGCGGTCAACCGCCGCGGCAAATGCGATATGGCCGGCGCTATCCATCAACCCGTCCGAACCGCCTCTTGCAAAAACGCGGCGTAAGCGGTTTTGACGCCGTCTGCGAGGCTGATCCGCGGGCGCCAGCCCATGGCCGTCAGCTTGCCGCCATCCATCAGCTTGCGCGGCGTACCATCCGGCTTCGTTGAGTCAAACCGCAGCGCGCCGGCGAAGCCGACAGCATCGGCAATCACCCGCGCGAGACCGGCGATCGTTATCTCAGCGCCATGTCCGATATTGATATGCTCAGCGCCACTATAGCGCTGCAGGAGAAACACCAGCGCATCGGCGCAATCATCCACGTGCATGAATTCGCGCAAGGCCGTTCCGGTGCCCCACACCATCATCTCCGGTGCATTGTCCAGCTTCGCCTCATGCGCCTTGCGGAGCAGCGCCGGCAGCACGTGGCTGGTAGCAAGGTCGTAATTATCACCCGGCCCGTAAAGATTGGTCGGCATGGCGCTGATGAAATCGCAGCCATGCTGACGGCGAAACGCCTGGCCGAGTTTTATTCCGGCGATCTTGGCAATCGCATACCATTCATTGGTCGGCTCCAGCGGCCCGGTCAGCAGCGCTTCCTCCGGGATCGGCTGCGGCGCCAGCCTTGGATAGATGCAGCTGGAGCCCAGAAACAATAGTTTTTGCACGGCGGTTTTGTGTGCGGCGGCGATCACGTTCGCCTCGATCATCAAGTTATCGTACAAAAAATCCGCCGGCATGGCGTCATTGGCCGCAATGCCGCCGACTTTTGCCGCCGCGATGAGCACCGTATCCGGCCGCCTTTGCGCCATCCAGGCTTCCACCTGGTCCTGCCGCCGCAAGTCGAGTTCCGAAGATGTCGCGGTCAAAATCTCGCAGCTTTCGGAGGCCAGGCGGCGCAGCAAGGCCGCGCCCACCATGCCCCGGTGGCCCGCCACCCAGACCCGCCGCCCCTGGAGCGGATAAATCACCCTGGCCGGGGCCTCAGCCGGGGGCGCCTCAGCCGGCGGCGCCTCAGCCGGGGGCGCCTCAGGCATTGTCTGGCCGCTTGCCGCCGAGCCGGCGCAAATCCTCCGCCACCATTTCGGCGCATAAATCCTGCCAGCTCGTCTCATGCGTCCAGCCCAGCCGCGCCTGCGCCTTGGCCGGATTGCCGATCAGCAGCTCAACCTCGGCCGGCCGGAAATAGCTTGGGTCCACCCGCACCAGCACCCGCCCGGTTTTGGTGCACACACCTTCCTCGGCCACACCTTCGCCCCGCCACGCGATTTTTGCTCCGGTCTGGCCGAAGGCATGGCTGACAAAATCCCGGACCTTGGTTGTGACACCCGTGGCCAGCACATAATCATCCGGCGTGTCCTGCTGCAGCATCAGCCACATGCCCCTTACATATTCGCGCGCATGACCCCAATCGCGCTCGGCATCCAGATTGCCGAGGAACAGGCAATCCTGCCGCCCCAACGCAATTGAAGCGACCGCGCGGGTGATTTTGCGGGTCACAAAAGTCTCGCCGCGCAGCGGGCTTTCATGGTTGAACAGAATGCCGTTGGAGGCATGCATGCCGTAAGCCTCGCGGTAATTCACCACGATCCAGAAGGCGTAGAGTTTTGCCACGCCGTACGGGCTGCGCGGATAAAACGGTGTGGTCTCGTCCTGCGGCACCGCCTGCACCTTGCCGTACAGCTCGGAGGTGGAAGCCTGATAAAAACGGATCTTGCTGGTCAGTCCCAGCAGCCGGATCGCCTCCAGCAGCCGCAGCGTGCCGATGCCATCGGCATTCGCCGTGTATTCCGCCGTCTCGAAACTCACCTGCACGTGGCTTTGCGCGGCAAGGTTATAAATCTCATCCGGCTGGGTCTGCTGCACCACGCGGATCAGGTTGGAGCTATCCGTCATGTCGCCGTAATGCAGAACCATGCGCCGGTTCGGCTCATGAGGGTCCTGGTAGAGATGGTCGATCCGCTCGGTATTGATCGATGATGACCGCCGCTTCAGCCCATGCACCACGTAGCCCTTGGCGAGCAGCAATTCGGCAAGATAAGCGCCATCCTGGCCGGTGATGCCGGTAACAAGTGCCACCTTCGGCGTTGTCATCGGCGAAAGATTCCGGCGGCCAGGCTATATGCAATTTCCATGTGCCGGTTATACCGCCCGTGCCCCAAAAGCAAAGCCTGTTACCGGGCGCACCGGCGAAAATCGGTGCTATGCGTTACCTGATACTCATATATAACTGTCACACCGGCGGCGGCGAAGTGCGGGGCCGCCCTAGAAGCGGAGTCTGCCGATGCCGGCGAAGAAATTTCACCTCGGCTGGTTCATGAATTTCACGCCCGATGAGTGGCGTGAACCTTTTGGCCAGGGCGGGTCCCCTTGGGACGGGCAATTCTATATCGAAATGGCCAAAACGCTGGAGCGCGCCTGCTTCGACTACATCATGATCGAAGACAAGCTGATGGTCTCGGATAATTACGGCGGCTCGACGCAAGCCGGGCTGCGCACCGCCATGATGGCGCCAAAACACGACCCCGTGCCGCTGGCCGTCGCCATGGGCATGGCAACCGAGCGCCTGGGCATCGTCGCCACCATGTCCACCCTCGGCTACCCGCCCTTCCTCATGGCCCGGCTCTCCTCCACCATAGACAGCCTCACCAAGGGCCGGTTCGGCTGGAATGTCGTGACGAGTGCGGAAAACCTGGCCGCGCAGAATTTCGGCCTTAACGAACTCCCGCCCCGCGACCTGCGCTACGAAATGGCCGACGAATACATGGAAGTGATGGGCAAGCTGTTTGACAGCTGGGATGAAGACGCCGTGGTGCTGGACCGCGAAGCCGGCATTTATGCGGACCACCAAAAAGTTCACCCGATCCATCACGAGGGCAAATTTTTCAAGGTGCGCGGCCCGCTCAACACCGTGCGCTCGCCGCAGGGCCGCCCCGTCTACGTCCAGGCCGGCGCCTCCCCCCGCGGCCGGGATTTTGCCGCACGCCATGCCGATTCCATCGTCTCAATCGCCAGCGGCGTGCCCAGCATGAAGGCGTTTCGCGCCGATATCCGGGAGCGCGCCGCAAGCTTCGGCCGCGACCCGGACGACATAAAAATCCTGTTCTGCATCACCCCCACGCTGGATGAAACCGAACAACTTGCCCAGGAAAAACAGCGCCGCACGGTCGAAGCCCCACACTTCATCGAAGACGTGCTGGTCTCCATCTCCGCCATCACCGACATCGATTTTTCCAAATATCCCCTGGATGAACCGCTTCCGGGCCGGCTGATGACGAATGGCGAGCAGGGCTCGCTGGACAAGTTCCAAAATTTTGGGAGCGGCAAAACCCTTCGCCAGCTGGTGGTGGACGGCGCCGGCGGGCTGGTTTCCTCCGTCGAGCTCATCGGTACGCCGAACCAGGTTGCCGAACGCATGGGCGAGGTCATGGAAGAGGTCGGCGGCGACGGTTTTCTGATAACCACCCCGGTATTGCGCGTCAGCCGGCGCTATCTGGTGGAAATCGCCGACGGTCTCATCCCCGCCCTACAAAAACGCGGCCTGGTCCGCACTGAATACAGCCACGAAATGCTGCGGGACAATTTGCGGGCTTTCTAGTTAATCAACCTGCCGGTAAGGTTGCGTAGAGGTGATTGATGAGCAAGCGTATATTGGTGACGGGCGGGGCCGGGTTTCTGGGCTCGCATCTATGCGAAAAGCTCCTGGCGGCGGGGCACGACGTTCTGGCCGTGGATAATTATTTTACCGGCCGGCGGGAAAATGTCGCGCATCTGATGGATAACAAGCGCTTCGAGATCATGCGCCATGACATCACCTTCCCGCTTTATGTGGAGGTCGACGAAATCTACAACCTCGCCTGCCCGGCCTCTCCGGTGCATTATCAGTTCGACCCGGTGCAGACCACGAAGGTAAGCGTCGTCGGCGCCATCAACATGCTGGGCCTGGCCAAGCGGGTGAAGGCCAAGGTGTTCCAGGCTTCGACATCCGAGGTTTATGGCGACCCGACCGTGCATCCGCAGACCGAGGATTACCGCGGCAGCGTGAACACAATCGGCCCGCGCGCCTGTTATGATGAGGGCAAAAGATGCGCGGAAACCCTGTTCTTCGATTATCTCCGCCAGCACAAATTGCGCATCAAGGTGGTGCGGATTTTCAACACCTATGGTCCCCGGATGCACCCCAATGACGGCAGGGTGGTCTCCAACTTTATCGTGCAGGCGCTGAAAGGTGAGGACATCACGATTTTTGGCGACGGCATGCAGACGCGGGCGTTTTGCTATGTAGATGATCTGGTGGAAGGTTTTGTGCGGATGATGGCCACGCCCGACGACATCACCGGCCCGGTCAACCTCGGCAACCCGGTGGAAATGCCGATGGTGGAACTGGCGCGCCGGGTTATTGCGCTGACCGGCACCAAATCCAACCTGGTTTTCCGGCCCTTGCCGGTGGACGACCCGATGCAAAGATGCCCGGATATTTCCAAGGCAAAGGCGATACTGGGCTGGGAGCCGCGCGTGCAGCTGGATGCCGGCCTGACCCGCACGATCGACTATTTCGACCGGCTTCTGGGAACCGGAATTGTACAACGTGCCACAATGTAACAAAAACTAACTGTTATGATTGATGATTTCACGGCGATGGATGAGACAGGTCCGTGAGATCCGACTGAACGAGATCAAGTTTTTCTGTGGTCAGCTTCCTGCCGGAGAGGGAGGCGAGTATTCCGCCGCTTCTTGCTGATGAAATGCCCGCAATGCGGTGTCATGAGTTTCCCGCTGCTCCGCGCACACATAGAGTTTCGCCAGATCATCAGGCGCGAAATTTCCCGGCGCAGCGAGTCTCGCCAAAGCGATCGCCACGCAATCAGCCATCTGGCGGGTGAAATCCTGCCGCTGCGCCTGCACGAAGGCCATGTCATCCAGCGACTTGCTGATATCGGTCATATTGCCAATGGCGGCGGTGCATTGGCGTTCCATGTCCGCACCCGGGTTGCGGCGCGCGAGTTCCGGCACCAGCCCGGCGAGGCGCGCGAGAACATCGGTGGTGCGCCACATCAGGTCGATGGTTTCGCTGTTTTCAATACGCTCGCGTACCGCCGCAACCTGGGCTGCGAGAATTATGAGGACCAGCCTATCATTTTCAACCGGGGCCATGGCGGGCGCTAGCCGTGCGACGGCAGAAGCCGCTTCACGGTTGAAAGCAGTTCCGCCGGCTCGGTCGGCTTGGTGAGCCATCCTGTGGCGCCGGCCGCGCGCGCATCGTCACGCCCCTTGGCGCTGGATTCGGTGGTCAGCACGATGATCGGCGTGAAGCGCGTGGCCGCGGATTTGCGTGCACCCTTGATGAATTCAATGCCGTCCATCTCCGGCATGTTCAAATCCGTCAAAATCACGCTGGGCTTAAGCCCGCCCGCCAGCTTGCTCATGCCGAGCTTGCCGTTCGCCGCGGTTTCCACGTCATAGCCGGCATTTTTCAGAATTCGCGTCAGGCTCATCAGCATCGGCGCGGAATCGTCAAGGACCAGGATCGTTGTCATCATTTACACCTTTGTCAGAATGGGTTGCAGGGTTTGGCGCGGCAAATCCGCCGCCGTGTACGGTGTCACAAGGGGCGCTGCCCAGCGGGCCAGCGCCGCATCTTCCGGTTTGCCGCGCACCGGCAGGCGGGAGGCTAAAACCAGTTGCAGACAGGCGGTGTGCAAAAAACTGCAGCCGGTCCAGTCGAACATCGCCGCACCGGCCTGGATTTCCGCGAGCAGCGCATCGGCATCCTCAACCGTGCAGGCCTCTTCAAGAAAAATCATATCTTCGCTCCGCCGTATGGTCATGCGATCAGCTCCTTTAAATCGAGAACCAGCAGCACCCGGCCATCGCCGAGCAAGGCGGTGCCGGCATAGCCTGGAATTTTCGCGAGCAAGCCTTCGAGCGGTTTTAGAATCACTTCCATCCCTTCGCCGAAGGCCGAGATGCCAAGGCCGACCGTCTGGCCCGCGACGCGCACGACCAGCACGGCGGTTTCCTCGGCCGGTTCCAGGTCATCGCCCAGGTCCAACAGCGTGCCGAGTTGCAGCAGCGGCACAACGCGGTCGCGCAGGACAAAAGCTTCGCTGTGCTTGATGCGCATGATTTCGCCGCGTGGAATTTTCACCGTCTCGTGGATCAGATCCATCGGAATCCCAAACATCCGGGCGCCGAGGCTGACCGTCATCACACGGCTGACCGCCATGCTGAGCGGCAGGTTGAGGCGCACGGTGGTGCCCGCACCTTTCACGCTGGAGAGCGTGATATGGCCGCCGGCTTTTTCCACCACATTGCGCACCACATCCATGCCGACGCCGCGGCCGGACACATCCGAAAGGACTTCGGCGGTGGAAAACCCCGCGGCAAAAACCAGCATGATCGCTTCCTGGTCGGTGATCGCCGCCAGCCGCGCCTGGTCGATCAATCCGCGCTCATAGGCCTTGAATTTTATGATCTCCGGGTCTATCCCGCGGCCGTCATCGATGATTTCGATCACCACCTGGTCGCTTTCCTGCCGGGCGAGCAGGCGCACGGTTGCGGTTTCCGGCTTGCCGGATGCGACACGTATTTCCGGGGTCTCGATCCCATGGTCCAGGCTGTTGCGGATCATGTGCAAAAGCGGGTCAAATAATGTTTCGATGACGTTCTTATCAGCCTCGGTCGCCTCGCCCTCGATGATGAGATCGACCTGTTTGCCGAGTTTGCGCGCCAGGTCGCGCACCAGGCGCGGAAAGCGCTGAAACACCTGGCTCACCGGCATCATCCGCACGGCCATGATGGCCCCTTGCAGCTCCTGCGCGATCCGGTCGATGACGCCGTACTGGTCCTTGATCTCGCGGCCCAGCTCTCGCAGGCCGAAATGCTGCTCGGCGCGGCGGGCGAGGAAGGGCAGGCTGTTCTTGGCAACCACAAGCTCGCCCACCAGGTCCATCATGCTGTCGATTTTTTCCTGGTCCACGCGCAACGTACGCGGCGTTAGTTTTTCTTGCGCCTCTGCTACCGGTGCGGCCGCCGGCGCCGCCGCTTGCGCTTCCGCGCGCGCCACTTCAACCGGCGCGGCCGGGTCTAAAAACTCGCCGATTGCGGCGCTCAACAGCGCGTTGGTGCCGGCGGCCAGCGCCCGTGCGCCCGCGGCGTCAATGGCGGCGGCGGCATCGGCGAGGCCGCCGTGACGCAAGGCGTTGCCAGCGGTGCGGGCGGCCGAAGCGGCGCGGCCGGCAAATTCTTCTGCCGGCGCTTCCAGGGCCAACAAAGCGATTTGCTCGCGCAACAACGCCGCCACCACCGGCGGCAGCACAAGGCCGGCAGGCGCGACCAACCCGGCCGCCGCGAAGCTGGTGATGGTGACCTGGTCCGGCACGTAGCGGAACAGTTTTTCCACCTCCGCATGGCCGGCACTTGAGAGCGCATAAAAGCCGAGATTGCAGGCAAAAGGATCAAAATTTTCGATCGCCGGCCAGGCTTCGCGCGGGGCGATGCCAAGCGCCTGAAGCTGCGGAATCCGCATGGCCATGGCGAGCGGGTCTTCACCTTTGAAAAAACAATTTTCTTCGGGCAAATAAGCCACCAGTTGCAAATCGCGACCGCAGGCAGCGGCGTCGCGTAGCGCGGCTTCGCTGAACCATTCCTTAAGGCCGGGCGGCGGCGCCGCGCAGCTTGGTGCGATGGCGGCTTGCGGGGCCAAAGGCTCGCCGGCGCGCTGGCCGAATTTGGCGCGCAAGGCAGATACCAGGGCGTTGGCCACGCCCTCCGCATCCGGCGGCAGAATTTCGTGGCGGTCCAGCTCGTCAATCCACAGCCCGGTCTGGTCCAGCGCTTGCAGCGCCATGTCCACCATGTCCGGCGTCAGCGCCAACCGATGCTCGCGCACGGCCTGGAACATATCCTCCGCTGCGTGCAGCGTGCGGGTGAGCGGCGGCATGTCGAACAGGCCGGATGAACCTTTGATGGTATGAACCGAGCGGAACAGCCGGTTGATGGCGACGGCATCGTCGGGGGCGCGTTCCAGCACCAGCAAATCCTGGCCGGCATCCTGGAGGAGCTCACGGGCTTCGCTGACGAATAGGGCGAGTAAATCGTTCATTTGGGCGCTTCGCCGGCGGACGCGCGGCCGAGCAGGGCGGCGACGCACGCGCTGAGCTGCTGGCGGGCCACCGGCTTGACCAGGAAGAAATTGGCGCCAGCCCGCAACGCCGCGCGATGATCATCGGCACCCGCTTCGGTGGTGGTGGTGAGCGCCGGAATGCCGCTTGTGCCAGGCTCCGCCCGCAGCGCGTGCAGGAAGGCGAAGCCATCCATCACCGGCATGTTGACATCGACGATGCACAGGTCGAACCGGCCTTGCATGGCCTTCTCCAGCCCTTCAAGCCCGTTGATCGCTTCCTCGACGACGTAGCCTTCAGCTTCCAAAATCTGCCGGTAATAAAGCCGCACCACTGTTGCGTCGTCGATGACGAGAACACGCGGCGCCGGCTCATCCTCCGGCTCTTCCGCGACGATTTTCAGATGCGCGTTCAACGGGAACCTCCGGTCTTTTGGTAGACAATGGCTTGCGGGAATGTCCGCACCTTGAAGAGAGACGAAATGCGGCTCATCGATTCGGAATGGCCAAGGCAGATGAAGCCGCCGCTGACCATGCTGTCGTAAAAACACTCAACCGTTTTCAGGCGCGATGCGTCATCGAAATAGATCAGCATGTTGCGGCAGAAAATGACGTCGAGATGGCCGAAGGCGCGCATCGCCACGGCATCGCTGACGTTGATCTGCGTGAAGCGCACCGAGCCCCGCAAATCATCGATCAACCGGAAGCGATCCAGGCCGGCCGAGGTGAAATAGCGCCTTGTCATGTCCGGCGTGAGCCGGTGCAGGGAGCGTTTGTCGTACAAGCCCAGCTCGGCCGCGGCCAGCGCATTGGTGTCGATGTCCGAACCAATAATCTCGATATCGTAATCATCAACCTGCGCCCAGTTTTCCAAAAGATACATCGCGATCGAGTACGGCTCTTCGCCGGTGGAGCAGGGAATTGACCAGATGCGTATCCGCTCCCCCTTGTGGCGCTTGGCGGTGAGTTCCGGAAGAATGTTTTGCGCCAGGCATGCGAACTGATGTTCCTCGCGGTAGAAATAGGTTTCGTTTACGGTCAGCAGGTTGATGAGCTTTTCAATCTCCGCCGTTGCATCGCGCCTGCGCAACTTGTCGAAATAATCGGCAAAATTCAGCAGCCCGGTTTTCTCGATCCGGTCGATTATCCTTTTGTCGACAAAATAGCGCTTGGTGTCGCCGAAGGATATGCCGGTGGCGCGGTAGAAAAATTCGCAGAATTTGCGATACTCGCCTTCGGTTATTGCGATCGGCACAGGGCTGGGACGAGCGGGCTGGATGGCCATTATGCGCCCGTTTCCGCGGGGTTGCCGATGCGCGCGCAGGCGATATCCACCGCGAAGAGCAGAAAGGTTTCGTCTGGAAAGCGCAGCCGCAACGCCGCCAGGGCGGGCAGCAACTCCGGGGAGCCGGCTTCCGTCGCCACGTCCACCGCGGCGGCGCAGACATTCACGTGCGGGTCCGATTCGAAAATGCGTTGCAGCCGGGTTGCGGCCCGTTCCGCCGGCCATACCCTGGTGACTTCGATGGCGAGCAGCCGGAGATCCGTGTCGGGATCGCTCAACAGCTCATCCACGGCGCCGACCGCGGCTTCGTGAAGATGTTTCAGCGCGTCGATGGCGCCGCCGCGCAAGGCGGCGTCTTCATTGCGCACATAAGGCGCCACCAGGCTTGCCGCGCGCGGGCCGCCAATGGCGACAAGGCTGCCGAACAGCGCGCTGCGCACGCTGGGCTCCTCCTCAATGGCGATGCGCGCCGCCAGTGCGGCGGCGGCGGCTGGATCATCCGCCAAGGCGCGCGCCGCGCGGCGGCGAATGCCGGCATCGAGGCTTTCCAACTGGGTGATGAAAGGCGCCTCCGCTTCGCGCGGCGCCGCTGGTTCGCCGCGGTTGCTTTTTACGAATGCCATGTCAATGCGCCCATCTTTTCATCTGATCCGCGATGCGCGGCAACGGCAGAACCAGGCTGGCGCCGCCGCGTTTTACCAGCTCGCCGGGCATGCCCCAGACCACCGCCGTGTCTTCGGATTCCGCAATCGTCCGGCCGCCGCGCTTGCGCAGATCGGTCATCGCGTCAGCGCCGTCATCGCCCATGCCGGTCAGCATCACGCCCAGCAACTAATCGGCATTGACGTGTTTCAATGCGCTTTCCACCAGGCGCTCAACGCTCGGATGCCAGTTATGCTCCGCCGAAGCCGGCACCGAGATGGCGGAAAGACTGCCGCCGCGCATGGCGAGAACCAGATCCGCATCGCCGCGCCCGATATACGCGACACCGCCGCGCAGCGGCACCGGCTTGCTTACCTCCACCACTTCCAGCGCGCTAAGGCCGTTGATGCGGCGGGCAAACACGCCGGTAAAACTTTGCGGCATATGCTGGGCAATGAGGATCGGCCAGGGAAAATTCGCGGGCAGCCGGGGCAGGATGGTTTCAATCGCGCCCGGCCCGCCGGTGGAAACGCCGATGACGACCACGCCGCGCACCGGCCCAGCCGCGCTGATGATCCCGCCATTGATTTTGGTCGCCGGCGCTTGCTCCGCCGCACCCCGGGAGGTGTGGCGAACGCGTTCCAGAAGGCCAACACTCTTCCTTAACCGGATTTTCGCCGCGGCGCGGACTTTGGTTACCAGAGCGCCGCGGATTTTTTCGATATGCAGAGACACGGTGCCATCCGGCTTGGGCACAAAATCCACCGCACCCAGGCTCAACGCCTGCAAGGTCACTTCCGCGCCCGCACTGGTGAGGGAGGAAACCATCACCACCGGTTTCGGGCATTCCACCATGATGCGGCTGAGGCAGGTAATGCCGTCCATCTCGGGCATGTTCACATCCAGCGTGATCACATCGGGTGCGAAGGAGATCGCCATTGCCAGCGCCTCCGCCCCGTTGCGGGCCATGCAGACCTCGAAATCACCTTCCGCGCGGAATATGTCACCGAGATATTTGCGCATCAGCGCTGAATCATCGGCAATCAGGAGTTTTGGCATGTGATCAGTGCTTGGTAACGCCGGCGGCGTCTGTCACGGCGCCGAGCTCGTGGCTCTCCAGCAGGTGATCGACATCGATCAGCAGAATCATCCTTTTCTTGCTTTCGAGATTCGCAACGCGCGAGATAAGTCTTGCCTGTTCGTCCGACAAAGCCGGCGTCGGGCCGATCGCGCTGCCGGGGATTTTCAGCACCTCGGAAACTGAATCAACAATAAAGCCGGTCCGGATGCCGCTGATCATAAATACCATGATGCGCTGCCGGTCGTTGCGCTCGATGTCATCAAGATCGAACCTCGTGCGCTGATCGATGACCGGCAGAATGGCGCCGCGCAGATTGACAACACCTTTGATGAAGGCGGGCGCTTTCGGCAGGCGCGTCATCTCTTCAGGTACGCGGACGATCTCCTGGACCGATGCGATCGGCG
>Ga0116228_10002848_pt1 | contig 15074 bp, 14 predicted proteins | sample S1TSphfallax_2_FD_89694 | JGI IMG/M metagenome (GOLD analysis project Ga0116228, IMG submission 89694) | Host-associated microbial communities from peat moss isolated from Minnesota, USA - S1T2_Fc - Sphagnum fallax MG | ecosystem: Host-associated > Plants > Peat moss > Unclassified | place...
AACGGTAAGCGCAGTTGCCTCACTGCGCGCCATCCCGCCTTGCTGGAGTGCGCCGATCAACATACGGTGCATTGAGGCTTAACGACGCCGGCCGGTTGTTTGTTAAGCTCCCGGGCCATGGATCAATTGCAGCACTTGAGGGGCCGGTTGTTAAACTGGCTGCGCAACGATGCGCTGCCCTTGTGGGAGAACCACGGCGTCGACCGTACCCTGGGTGGTTATTTCGAGACCATCGTGCCGGCTGCCACGGGCTTGGGCTACGAGTCTCGTGGGCCGATCCGCCGGGGCCGCGTCGTCGCGCGACAGATGTTCGTGTTCGACACGGGGCGCCGCTTGGGCTGGCAGGCAACCCAAGCGGATCCGGTGCGGCACGGCTGCGAATTCTTATTCTCGCGCATGAAGCGCAGCGACGGACTTTTTCACGTCGCGGTCGATCCGAAGTCGGCGCAGCCGAGCGGCGCCTTCGATCTGTATGAATACGCGTTCTACCTGTTTTCGCTGGCGCGCGTGCATGGCGAACTGGCGCACGAATTTCCGACCCATGAGACGGCGAGCACGTGCCTCAAGTTGCTGCGTCAGGGGTGGGGCAAATCCAATGGTGGATTCAACGAGAGCAGCCCGCCCAGCGTGCCGCTGAAATCGAATCCGCACATGCACCTGCTGGAGGCGGCCCTGGCGTGGATCGATGCCACCCGGGATGCTCGCGCAGAAGGCACGGCTGAAGCGCCGGCTCCCGAAGCGGCGGGCGCCGCAGCGCAAACTGAATGGTTGCAACTGGCGGCGGAACTGTGCGACCTGTGCCTGACGCGCTTCATCGACGCGCGCGGTGCAGTGCGCGAATACTTCGACGAAGACTGGCGTCCTTTGCAAGATGACCGCGGACGGATCGTGGAACCCGGACATCAGTTCGAGTGGGCGTGGCTGCTGATGCAATGGGCCGCGGTTGCGCAATGCCCCCCGGCGCAGCGTCAAGCCTGCCGGGATGCGGCGTTGCGCCTGGTGAATCTGGCGGAAGGTTGGGGTGTGGATCCGGTCCGCGGCGTCGCATTCAATGAACTGTGGGATGACATGACGCCCAAGGATGCGTCCGCCAAATTATGGCCGCAGACCGAACGCGTGAAGGCGTGGTGCGCCATGTTGGCAGGCGCGCGCTCGGCGGAAGAGGTACGACGGGCGCGCGATAGGCTGGCACACGCCATTTCGGGAATGCTGCGCTACCTGGAGTTCGAGGCGGCGGGACTCTGGCACGAAGTGCTGTTGCCCGATGGCGCCTTCACGCGTGAGCCCTGCAAGGCCAGCAGCTTCTATCACATTGTGTGCGCGATCGAGACTTTGGATCAGTGTCTGGCCGCCGGAGCGGGTTGAGACATGGTCAAGCCGCCCGTGTTCCTCGACCGTGACGGTACGCTGATCGTTGAAAAGGAATACTTGAGCGACCCCGGACAAGTCTCGCTGGAAGATACGGTCGTCGAGGGCTTGTCGATACTCGCCGCGCACGGTCACCCGCTGGTGGTGGTGACCAACCAATCCGGGATCGGACGCGGCAAATTCACGGATGCGGATGCGCGCCGGGTGAACGCGAGAGTCGACGCTCTGCTGCGGGCGCGGGGGATCGAGATCCTCGCCTGGTATTTGTGCCCGCATGCCCCGGGGGTGGAATGCGATTGCCGCAAGCCGCTGCCGGGCATGGCGCTGGCAGCGGCGCGCGATTGGTCGTTGCAGCTGGCGGGCGCGTTCGTGGTCGGCGACAAAAGAGCCGATGTGGAGCTCGCGGATGCCATCGGCGGGACCGGCATTCTGTTGACCACGGGTCATGGCCGCGACAGTGAGCAGTGGGCGAGGCAGAATGCGCGGCCGGTCTTCGACCAATTTCAGGATGCGGCCGCCTTCATCGTCAGTCGCGCCAGATTGGAAAGCTAGGCCAGGAGCGGAAGGCTGCGAAGTCATGGTTTGGCCAAAGTTCCGCTTTCTCGGTGCGGGCCAACGCTTTGAGCTTGGAGATGCTGGCGAGAGCCAGCGCTTCGTTGCCCTTCCAGCAATAGCCGGGTGCGACCTCGTCATCGAGATTCTCGCGCAGGTCGGCGGCATCGCCGCACAGGATCACCGGAGAACCGCTCGGCAACTCGATCAGCAGCGACATGTGGCCCGCGGTGTGACCCGGGGTGGCAATGGCGTGAACGCCTGGGGCCACGCTGTATTCGGCATCCTGTAGACGCCAGCCTGCCGATGCGCTGATTTCATCCGGGAACACGCCGCCGTCGAGCCTGCTGCTGGCCGCCTCCAACTCATCCCGATGCACGTGCACCTCGCAGCCCGGCAGATCGCACAACCCTCCGGCATGGTCGTAGTGCAGATGCCCCAAAAACACCAGGTCGATGTCCTTGTGGGTCAGGCCGAGCAGTGACAAATAACTCGGGATGCGCTGCTCCGCGGACATCTGCGGCGGCTCGATCATGGGCCGCATCGGATCGAAGAAGCGCGCCCGCAGTTCCGGAGTCGCGATCTTTCGATAATCGCATCCGACGTCATACAGTATGCGCCCCTGGTCGGTCTCGATCAGGTAGGCGAGGATGGGCGCGTCGATGAATACGCCGCGCCCGCGGTTGCGGGTGGAGACCACCTTTTCATAGCGTTGGGTGCCGGTCAGCAACGGCCATACTCGAAGAGCGCGGGACATCGTGCCTGGCAGTTTAATCTGATTGCACGGCGGTCGGCGGCACGATCTTGGCGAAATGATGCAGCCGCCGCGACCAGGGCGTGAGCCCATGAAAGGTGCGGGCCGCCAACCACATGGCGCCTACCGGCGCCGTGAAGTAGATCCACAAGCCGGTCCAAAGCCGCGCCGCCAGCGCCGAGGCGAAGGTGCGCGCAGGATTCATGCTGAATCCCGACAACGGCGATTCGAGAAAGACATAGCTGCAGATGAGCACACCCGCCGCCACGCCGGTGTAGCGCGACCAACGCGGCAAGTTGGAGATCATCAAGATCGTCAACATCATGACGTAGGAGATGGCGAACTCGGCGGCGAATGCCACCGCCGGGCCGCCACGGCCGGGCAGAGTGACGATGTAGTGCACCGGCGGATCCTGGAAGGCGCGGCCCAGCAGCGCGATGGAGGTGAGCACCCCGGCATATCCGCCGGCGAATTGCGCCGCGATGTAGAACACGGCGTTCACGGGCGCGATGCGCCCGAGGCTCAAGAATGCCAGGGTTACCGAGGGATTCATGTGGGCGCCCGAGCGTCTTCCCCAGGGCGAATAGATCAGCGCCATGGCGGTGCCGCCCATGCCCAGTCCGATCAGTGCCAGGCGCACATTGACGCTGCCGATGGCGCGACTGAGCACTGCGCCGGGATGCTCGAGCCAGGTCGTCACCGCGGCGGCGGAGATCATGAACATGCCGAGCGCCCAAGCCTCGATGAGGAACTCTCGCCAGTGAAATGACAGCGCCTGAAGCGGTGCGAAACGCCCAGGCTCCGTGAGACTAGTCATGCGCCCGGGGCATCAGCAACTTGGCGATCAAGGCAGTCCAGCCCGTTTGGTGCGAAGCGCCGACGCCACGGCCGGTGTCGCCATGGAAATACTCATAAAAGGGAATGCAGTCCTGATAGTTGGGATCGTGCTGCAGCTGTGGTTCGTGGCGCAGCACCGGCCTCTCGCCGGCCGAATCCTTGAGGAAAATGCGCGACAAGCGCCGCGACAGCTCATTCGCAACTTCTTCGATGGTCAAAAACTTTCCCGAGCCGGTCGGGCATTCCACCTTGAATTCCTCGCCGTAGTAATGATGGAATTTTTGCAGCGATTCTATGATGAGAAAATTCATCGGGAACCAGATCGGTCCGCGCCAGTTCGAGTTGCCGCCGAATTGCCGCGATTCGGATTCGGCGGGCCAGTACTGCACCGATTGATCGACGTCGCCCACCTTGAGTTCGAACGGGTGGTCGAGGTGCACGCGCGAAATCGCACGCACGCCGAAATCGGAGAGAAATTCCGATTCATCCAGCATGCGTTTCAGCAATTTCTTCATGCGGTGGCCACGCAGCAGCGAGAGCAGGCGGCGCTCGCCGCGTCCGGGCGACTGCCAGTGCGACACCAGGCTGGCGAGATCCGGGCGATGGTTCAAGAACCACTCGAGGCGGCCGCGAAATCCCGGCAGGTTCGCGAGCAGCTCCGGCTCCAGGGTTTCGACCGCAAACAGCGGAATCAGGCCGACCAGCGAGCGGATGCGCATCAGCACGCGCTCATCGTCCGGCAGGTTGAGCACGTCGTAGTAGAACTGATCCTGCTCGTCCCACAGTCCCACATCATTGCTGTACATGGAGCCCATGGCCTCGGCGATGCTGAGGAAGTGCTCGAAGAATTTGCTGGCGATGTCCTCGTACACGTGGTTGTGCTCGGCCAGCTCCAGTGCGATGCGCATCAGATTGAGCGCATACATCGCCATCCAGCTGGTGCCGTCCGACTGGTTGATATAGCCGCCCGTGGGCAGCTTGGCGCTGCGGTCGAACACGCCGATGTTGTCCAGACCGAGAAACCCGCCCTGAAAGATGTTACGGCCGGAGTTGTCCTTGCGATTGACCCACCAGGTGAAATTGAGCATCAGCTTGTGGAACACGCGCTCCAGGAACTCCAGATCACCTTTGCCGCCGTTCTGCTTGCGGTCGATTTGATAGACGCGCCACGCAGCCCAGGCGTGCACCGGCGGATTGACGTCGCTGAACGCCCATTCGTAGGCCGGAATCTGGCCATTGGGGTGCATGTACCATTCGCGCGTCAACAGCACCAGTTGATGCTTGGCGAAGTCCGCGTCGATCAGTGCGAACGGGATGCAATGAAAGGCGAGGTCCCAGGAGGCGTACCAGGGATACTCCCATTTGTCCGGCATTGAGACGATGTCGGCGTTGTTCAAGTTGCGCCAATCGACGTTGCGTCCGTGCAGCCGCTGGACAGGCGGTGTTGGTTGACTGGGATCTCCCTTGAGCCAGCGTGCCACATCGAAATGATAGAACTGCTTGCTCCAGATGAGTCCGGCGAACGCCTGGCGCTGTACGAGCTTCTCGTCCTCGCCGGCGATGTCCTTTTGCAGGTCCGCGTAGAACTGATCCGCGTCTGCGTGCCGCTGCGCGAGCAGGCTGTCGAAATCCTGAAACGGCGCGGCGAGATCGCTGCCGGTCAGCCGCAGCCGCAGTTGCTGCGTGCCGCCGCCCGGGATGCTGGCCTGATACCAGACCCCGGCCTTCGTGCCGATACCGGCGGGGTTCACGCGATCGAGCTTGCCCTCGACGATGCGTTCGTGAAAGCCATCCTTGTAATAGCCCGGCTCGCCGAAATTCCACAGCTTCGGGCTGTTGCTCTCGTTCTCCGTGAACAGCGGCTGACCGCTGCCGTCGTAATAGAGGCGGGTGACGCCGAGGTCATCGGGATGCAGGGTGATGGTGCCTCGCGCACCCGCCTGCAGTTGCGGCTTGATGCAATCCGGCTCCCAGCTCCACGTATTGCGCAGCACCAGTTGCGGTATCAGGTGCAGCACGGCGGTGGGACCGCGGTTGATCGCCGTCACTTTCATGAGGATGTCGCCGGGCGCGGCTTGCGCATACTCCACGAACACATCGAAGTAACGGTTGCCGTCGAATATGCCGGTGTCCAGCAGTTCGTATTCGGGCGCGTGCGTGTCGCGCCGGCCGTTCTCCGCCACCAAATCCGCATACGGAAAGGCACGATGCGGATACTTGTAGAGCATTCGAAGATAGGAATGCGTCGGGGTCGCATCCAGATAGAAGTAATGTTCCTTGACGTCCTCGCCGTGATTGCCCTCGGCATTCGTCAAGCCGAACAAGCGCTCCTTCAAGATCGGATCGGCGCCGTTCCACATTCCCAGCGACAAGCACACCAGCTGATCGGCATCGCTGAACCCGGCGATACCGTCCTCGCCCCAGCGGTAGGTGCGGCTGCGCGCATGTTCGTGCGGAAAATAATCCCACGCGGTGCCACCCGGACTGTAGTCCTCGCGCACCGTTCCCCATTGCCGTTCGCTCAAATACGGCCCCCAATGCTTCCAGCCCGCCGGGCCGGATACGTTGGCGAGCAGACGTGCGCGCTCCGTGTTCATTTTTGATCCTTGTTTATTTGGTTGTCGAGCGCTCGAGAAACAGCCAGGAACGCAGTATCTCCGCGATGCTCCAGGCTTGCGCGAAGCAACCGCGCGCAGTGTGAGGTGCATCACCATCGAAGATCTCGCTGACGCTGCCGATGCAACCGGCGCTCAGTTGCTGCGCGATGGGATTGAGGAACGACATTGCCAGGCGCGCATCGCCGTAGACACGATAGTGCGCACGCGCGAACGGGCCCAGGAGCCAGCTCCACGCCGTGCCCATGTGATAGGCGCTGTCGCGCCGCCAGGCGTCGCCCTCGTAACGGCCGATGTAGCCTGGCTCTGATGGTGCCAGACTGCGCAGTCCGTAGCTCACCACGAGTTCGCGCGCGCACGTGTCGACCACGGCACGCATTTGCGACCGCTGCAGCGGGCAGTAAGGCAGCGACACCGCCAGGATCTGGTTGGGCCTCAACAGCGAGTCCGCGCCCGGGCCGCCGTCGACATCGATGACATCGAACAGGCAGGAACGTTTCGCATTCCAAAAACGACCGAAACCGTCTTTGGCGCGCGCCAACAAGGCTTCGCAGTAGGATATCTCGGCGGCGGCGCCCAATTGTCTGGCCAGCCGTATGGCAACATCCAGCGCATTCAGCCAAAGCGCATTGATCTCAACCGCCTTGCCGACACGCGGCGTGAACGCCGTGGAACCGTTCTTGGCGTCCATCCAGGTCAGCTGCGTGCCGGCCTCACCCGTATGCAACAAGCCATCGGCCGCGTCGACGTGGATGCCGAAGCGGGTGCCGTTCTGGTGGGCGCGGATGATGGCCATCAGGATGGGAAACAGTTCTCCCAGCAATTGCGGGTCGGGCTTGACGCTCAGGTAGTCGTCCAGCGCGTGAAACATCCAGAGCGTCGCATCCGCGGTGTTGTATTCCGGCTTCGCGCCATTGTCCGGAAAACGGTTGGGGATCATGCCTTGATCCACGAAGCCGGCAAAGGTGCGCAGCACACCGGCCGTGACATCGAAGCGCTGCAATGCCGTCGCGAGACCGGGAAGGGCGATCATCGTGTCGCGCCCCCAATCAGCGAACCAGGGATACCCGGCAACCACGGTCGTGGCGCCGGCATCCGCCCCGGACGCGCCCTGCTGCGCGGCCGAAGGGGCGCGGCGCCGCACGATGAATTGATCGGCGGCCAATGCAAGTTCGCGTATCCACGCCGGTGCCGACCCCGGCAGCGGCGCCAATAATTGCTGATGACGCGCATGGATGGCCGCCAGCACCAACTCGCCGGCGAGCGGCTGACCCGGCTCGGTGGTGGCGATGAGGAACAACGGCATTCCGGGAGCGAGATCCGCGCTGAAGGTCCCCGGAGTGCACAAGTCCTCGATCGCGTCCAAACCGCGCGCTGCCTCCTCGCGATGCCGGAAATTCCAGTAGGTGGCCGGCGCCGGAGAAAAAGTGCCGCGGCTGATGCGCAGCCGATAGGGCGCGGCGCCGTGATCAGCCTGCATGCGGCACTCCTGCTCACCGGCATCGATGCGCGGCGTGCTCGAGCCGCGGGAGTGGCCGTGGTAGTCGCGGTAGGTGACGAACGGGCGCAGGGTGATGCGCATGGAGGTCGAGGCGCGCAGTAATTCGAGCCGCAGGTAGGAGGTGTTGGCGCGTGCCGGCATGAAGATCTGCTGCAGCAGCAGCGCGTCGCCCACGGCGAAAATCCAGGTAGGGATGCCGTCCAGCACCATGAAAGATTGCAGGTGCGCGAAGCCGCGGGGACTCAAGGTGCCGTCGGCAAACTCGTTCGCGCCCAATTCGGTGCTGCGGCCGAGATAGTTGACGCTGACGTCCACTTTCGAGACCAGCAGCGTGCGCGCCACCGGCGGATCGAGACTCGCCATCAGAAAGGCATGATAGCGGCGCGTATTGGCGCCGGTGATCGTGCCGCATGCGTAGCCGCCGAGGCCGTTGGTCACCAACCATTCATAGCCGACGGCCGCATCCCAGTTGCCGCAGGCCTGTCGGCCGAGGATCAGAACCGCTTCCTGTTCAGAAGATAGTCCAGGGAAATCTTGCCAGGACCATAGAGGATCAGAAATGCCAAGAGCGTACCCCACAAAATGTGCTGACCTGATGCTGCTTCGGACCCTTCCGCGAGCAGCACGTCCGAGTACGATATAACCGCCATCGCATTGACCGCAAATAAACCGATGGCGAGCATCGACATCAGTGGAAGTCGACGATGGCCGCGGCCGCCACGAAGCGCCGCAGCGCGGCGCCCGCGTCGAAATCACCGGCGGCCGTTGCCGCGGTGGCCGCTTCGACGGCGTCGGCGAACGGCATTCGTAGCGCGAGCGCGGCGAGAAACGCGTGCTCGCCCGCGCTCAATACGTGGAAGCGCAGTTCGCCGTGGTGAATGATGGCGATGCGTTCGTGCGGTGCCGAGTCCAGGTCGATCACGGGCGGTTCCTCTGCAGCGGTGTTCGCCTGCCAGATCGCGAGGCAGGGATAGCGACTCTCGAACAGGCGCAGCGCGGGGTTGAGGTGAAACTCGATGCGGTCGTAGTCGCCGGGCGGCACCGCGGCGAGTTTGTGCAAGTCGAACGGGGCGTGATCCGCCGCCAGCAGGGCCTCCTGCACCAGCCACTCGAAACGCGCCACATCGCCCAGGTAGCGATATTCGCCGCCGCGATGCAAGGCGTGAAGATAGGCGGGGAACGGCGCTCCGGCCGGCTGCAGATCGCCGCTGCGCGAGGGATGTTCACGCTGAAAATCGCGCGCGCATTGCTCGAAATAGGCCGCGCCGACGAGTCGGCGGACCACCGGATAGCTCGATTCGAGTGCGCTCGAGAAATTGCCGCGGGCGTTGCGGGCGTACACCTGCAAACGCTGTGCGGCGGCGATGCAATCCGATTTCACCGGCAGCGCCGCGCCCGATGCCGGGTCCTCGAGGACGGCGCGCAGAAAATCTCGCTGCAGTTCACGCAGCGATGTCACCGCCGCTCCCGGTGATGAGTTGCGCGGTGTTGCCGCGCGCGGTGAGGGACTGCGCGGCGATGGCCCGTGCCTTGTCGGCTTCCGTCAACAAGACCTCGAGCGCGGGGATGTCGGTGTCCCATTCGATCAGCGTCGGGCACGCGCCGAACAGGCCGAGGGCGGCGCGATACAGGTCCCAAACCGCGGCGCATACCGGCGCGCCGTGCGTGTCGATCAACAATTCCCGGCCGCCGAGGTGTACGCGGCTGTGGCCGGCGAGATGCAGTTCCTTGACCCGCTTCGGATCGATGCCTCGCAAGTAGTGCAGCGGATCGAAGCCGTGGTTACAGGCGGCGACGTAGATGTTGTTCAGGTCCAGCAGGATGCCGCAGCCTGAGTCTGCGGCGACGGCGGCGAGGAATTCCCATTCCCGCATGCGCGAGCAGCTGAATTCAAGATAGCTCGAGACGTTCTCGATGAGAATCTGCCGGCCGAAAAAATCTTGCGCCTGCGCCACGTGTTCGCTGACCGTGCGCACGGCTTCTTCGGTGTATGGCAGCGGCAGCAGGTCATTGGCGAAACGCCCCTCCACCGAACTCCACGACAGGTGCTCGGAAACGAGCTTGGGTTCGAAACGCTCGAGCGCCCGGCGCACGAGCTTCAGGTGCGCGAGGTCGATGGGGTCGGTGGACCCCAGCGACAGGCCGACGCCGTGCAGAGAGAGCGGATAACGCTCGCGGATGGCGCTCAAGGCGCGCACGTGCGCACCGCCGTCCGCAAAATAATTCTCGGTATGCGCTTCGAACCACGCAATTCGCGGCGCACCGTTCAGCACGTCCGCGTGGTGCTGGGCGCGCAGCCCGATGCCGACCTGCGCCGGCATCGGGTTCGCGGTTTGACCTGCCGCCTGGTGACTCACTTGAGCCGGCATGGATGCGGCAATTATTTCGCCGTCAGACTGCCGCCGGTGAGGCGCTCGCACGTACCCTTGGGAACCGTGACGAAATCCTTCGGGCTGGCATCGACTGTCGACTGTCCGGCACAGGCATGTGCGGCGCCGGCGCAATCATTCTTGCCGGCTTTCGCCACGCCGTAGCACTTCTCCATGTCGGGCTTGTCGGCGGCAAAGCTCGGCGCGGCAAAGGCGGCGGCGCTCAAGGTCAGCAGGCTGCTGATGGCGGTGACGGTGGCATTGGACTTCTTCATCGAGGGCTCCTTCAGTTATGACCAATCGACATCGGATAGGACCGGATAGGCGAGCGCAATATTGCAAGGGGGGATACTGTAGAATAGCGGTTTACACCGCCAGAGGCGTTGATGACAGAGAATTTCTCGCAAGGCGCATTGATCTGCGGATCCATTGCGTACGATACGATTTTAGTGTTTCAGGACCGGTTCAAATCGCACCTTCTTCCCGACAAACTGCACGTCATCAACGTGGCATTTTATGTCCCGGAGATGCGCCGTGAATACGGTGGCTGTGCGGCCAACATCGCCTATGGCCTGAAGCTTCTGGGTGAGCGTGGTGTGCCGATGGGCACGGTCGGCGATGATTTCGCACCGTATCGCGAGCGGATGCTGACCCTGGGATTGCCGCTCGAGCATGTCAGGCCCATCCCCGGCACCTTCACGGCGCAGTGCTTCATCACCACGGATCTCGACAACAATCAGATCACCTCGTTTCATCCCGGCGCCATGCAACAATCGCATGTCAACCGGGTTGCCGACGCCAGGGCGGTCGGCATCGGCATCATCTCCCCGGATGGCAGCGAGGGCATGGTCGCACACGCGGCCCAGTTCGCCGCCGCGGGCATTCCGTTCATATTCGACCCCGGGCAACAACTGCCGACCTTCGACGCCGGGCAGTTGAAGACCTTCATTTCTCAGGCGCGCTGGGTGACGCTGAACGACTACGAATGGGGCCTGTTGCAGCAAAAAACCGGGCTCTCGGCCGCCGATGTTGCGGCGCAGGTGGATGCCCTGATCATCACGGAGGGCGCCAAAGGGTCGGTTATCCACACGGGCGGCCGTTCCTGGGTCATCCCCCCGGTCAAACCGGCACAAATCGTCGATCCGACCGGTTGCGGGGATGCCTATCGCGCTGGTCTAATTCACGGCCTGATGCGGGGTCTCGATTGGGAATCGATCGGGCGGACGGCCTCGTTGATGGGGGCCCTGAAAATCGAGACGCGGGGCCCACAAAACTACCGCTTCACCCGCGCCGAGTTCGATCAACGCTACCACGATGCATTCGCCTAGAGCTTCAAGGAACACACACTCAATGAGCAAATCCTTCTCCTTTACCTCGGAATCGGTGTCCGAGGGGCATCCGGACAAAGTTGCGGATCAGATTTCGGATGCGGTGCTCGACGCCATCCTGGCGGCGGATCCGCGCGGCCGGGTGGCCTGTGAGACCTTGGTCAAGACCGGTGTGGTCATCGTCGCGGGCGAAGTCACCACCAGTGCGTGGGTGGACGTCGAGGCGCTGGTGCGCAAGACCGTGCTCGACATCGGCTACGACACCTCGGAGATGGGCTTCGACGGCGCCAGCTGCGGCGTGCTCAACATCATCGGCAAACAGTCCCCGGACATCGCCCAGGGCGTCGATCGCAAGGATGAGCGCAAGCAGGGCGCCGGCGATCAGGGCCTGATGTTCGGTTACGCCACCAACGAGACGGACGTCTTGATGCCGGCACCCATCACGCTCGCCCACCGGCTGGTCAAGAAACAGGCGCAGGTGCGCAAGAACGGCAAGCTGCCGTGGCTGCGGCCGGATGCGAAGAGCCAGGTCACCCTGCGCTACGAGAATGACCGCCCGGTGGGGCTCGAGGCGGTGGTGCTTTCGACCCAGCACTCCGATGACATCAGCACCAAGCATTTGCGCGAAGCGGTGATGGAGGAGATCTTGAAGCCGGTGTTGCCGGCGAAGTGGATCGACAAGCGCACCAAGTACCACATCAATCCGACCGGACGCTTCGTCATCGGTGGACCCGTGGGCGACTGCGGGCTGACGGGCCGCAAGATCATCGTCGACACCTATGGCGGCTTCGCGCGGCACGGCGGCGGCGCCTTCTCCGGCAAGGACCCCTCCAAGGTGGACCGTTCGGCGGCCTATGCCGCCCGCTATGTGGCGAAGAACATCGTCGCTGCCGGGTTGGCGGAGCGCTGCGAGGTGCAGGTGTCCTATGCCATCGGCGTCGCCGAACCCACCTCCATCATGGTGGAGACCTTCGGCACGGGCAAACTGCCCGACACCCGGCTGACCCAGCTGGTGCGGGCGCATTTCGATCTGACGCCCTACGGTCTGCGCGAAATGCTCGATCTGGCACGGCCGATCTATCAGAAGACCGCATCTTACGGTCATTTCGGACGCAAAGAAGAGGAATTCAGCTGGGAGCGCACCGACAAGTCGGACGCGCTGGCGGCGGAAGTCAAGTCAACGCGCGCGGCATAACGCCGTCGCTCATCAGGAGTTCAATCGATATGAATGCAGCAGTGAATTTCAAGCCGGATTTCATCGTCAAGGATCTGGCCCTCAAGGACTGGGGACGCAAGGAAATCAAGATCGCCGAGACCGAAATGCCGGGTCTCATGGCCATTCGCAGCGAGTACGCCGCCGCGCAGCCGCTGCGCGGCGCCCGCATCACCGGGTCGTTGCACATGACCATTCAGACGGCGGTGCTGATCGAGACACTGATCGCCCTGGGCGCGAAGGTGCGCTGGGCGTCGTGCAACATTTATTCGACGCAGGATCATGCGGCGGCGGCAATCGCGGCAGACGGCACGGCCGTGTTCGCCATCAAGGGCGAATCGCTGGCCGAGTACTGGGATTACACGCACCGTATTTTCGACTGGCCGGACGGCGGTTACTCGAACATGATTTTGGACGACGGCGGCGACGCGACGCTGCTGCTGCATCTGGGTGCGAAGGCGGAGAAGGACGCCACGCTGCTCGCCAAACCCGGCAGCGAGGAGGAGGAACATCTGTTCGCCGGCATCAAGGCTAAACTCAAGACCGATCCGAAGTGGTATTCGACCCGTCTATCCAAGATCAAGGGCGTCACCGAAGAGACCACCACGGGCGTGAAGCGTCTGTATCAAATGGCGAAAGACGGGCAGCTGGCGTTCCCCGCCTTCAACGTCAACGACTCGGTCACCAAGTCGAAGTTCGACAATCTATACGGCTGCCGCGAATCCTTGGTGGATGCCATCAAGCGCGCGACCGACGTCATGATCGCGGGCAAGGTCGCGTTGGTGTGCGGCTATGGCGATGTCGGCAAGGGGTCTGCGCAGGCGCTGCGCGCCCTCTCCGCGCAGGTGTGGGTCACCGAGGTCGACCCGATCTGTGCGCTGCAGGCGGCGATGGAAGGTTATCGCGTCGTGACCATGGACTATGCCGCGGACAAGGCGGACATTTTCGTCTCGGCCACCGGCAATTTCCACGTGATCACGCACGATCACATGCTGCGCATGAAGGATCAGGCGATCGTCTGCAACATCGGCCACTTCGACAATGAAATCGAAGTGGCGGCGCTGCGCCAGTACCCGTGGGACAACATCAAGCCGCAGGTCGATCACATCGTGTTCCCCGACGGCAAGCGCATCATTCTGCTCGCGGAAGGGCGCCTGGTGAACCTGGGCTGCGGCACCGGCCATCCTTCCTACGTCATGAGTTCCTCCTTTGCCAACCAGGTGCTGGCGCAGATCGAGCTGTTCGTGAACACCTCGAAATATCCGGTCGGCGTCTACGTACTGCCCAAGCATCTCGATGAGAAGGTGGCACGTTTGCAGCTCTCCAAGCTCGGTGCGCAATTGACGGAGCTGACGCCGGTGCAAGCCAAGTACATCGGCGTGGATGTGAACGGCCCCTTCAAGGTCGATCAATACCGGTACTAGGAGGCGGCGGTGACGAGCAAGACCAGTCCCAAGGTGTTTGCCGATGCCGCGTCGGCGCTCGACGGGGTTGTCAAAGACGGCATGATGATGATGTGCGGCGGCTTTGGGGCCTGCGGCATACCGGAGAATCTGATTGCCGCCCTGCACGCCTCGGGGGTGAAGAATCTCACCGTGGTGTCGAACAACGCCGGGCTCGACGGCGTCGGTCTCGGATTGCTGCTGCAATCGCGTCAGATCGCCAAGATGATCGCCTCCTACGTCGGTGAGAACAAGGAGTTCGAACGCCAGTATCTCGCGGGCGAGCTGCAGATCGAGTTCAATCCGCAGGGCACCATGGCGGAACGGATCCGGGCGGGCGGCGCCGGTATCTATGGTTTCTTCACCAAGGTCGGCGCCGGCACGCTGGTTTCGGAGGGCAAGGAGCAGCGCACGGTGGACGGCGAAACCTATGTGCTCGAGACGGGATTGTTCGCGGATGTGTCCTTGGTGAAGGCGTGGAAGGGCGACACCGAGGGAAACCTGATCTACCGCAAGACGGCGCGCAATTTCAACCCGAACATGGCCACGGCGGCGCGCGTCACCGTGGCGGAGGTCGAGCATCTGGTGGAGGCGGGGGAACTCGACCCGGACCAGATTCATACGCCGGGAATCTTCGTGAAGCGGATCATCCAAGGTCCGCACTACACCAAACTGATCGAGAAGCGCACCGTGCGCAAACGTGAAGGAGCCGCCCGTGCCGTGGTCGCGTGAACAAATGGCGGCGCGCGCCGCGCGTGAACTGCAAGATGGCTTTTACGTGAATCTCGGCATCGGCATTCCGACGCTGGTCGCCAACTACATTCCGGACGGCATCAGCGTCGTGCTGCAATCGGAGAATGGCATGCTCGGCACCGGACCCTTTCCCTTCGAAGGGGAGGAGGACGCGGATTTGATCAATGCCGGCAAGCAGACGGTGACCGCGCTGCCGATGACCTCTTATTTCTCATCAGCCGACAGCTTCGGCATGATCCGTGGCGGCCACATCAATTTCGCCGTGCTCGGTGCCATGGAAGTGTCGCAAAACGGCGATCTCGCCAATTGGATGGTGCCCGGCAAGGTCGTCAAGGGCATGGG
>Ga0116228_10002849_pt1 | contig 15074 bp, 16 predicted proteins | sample S1TSphfallax_2_FD_89694 | JGI IMG/M metagenome (GOLD analysis project Ga0116228, IMG submission 89694) | Host-associated microbial communities from peat moss isolated from Minnesota, USA - S1T2_Fc - Sphagnum fallax MG | ecosystem: Host-associated > Plants > Peat moss > Unclassified | place...
CTGAATGCATTCTCTCAGACCCCGTCGATGGTGAGCGAATACTTTGCGGCTTTCGCGCGGCGCGAGAAGATTGAAACAGAACTGCGAGTCATGATTTCCGGGGACGAGTGGAGCACCGATAAGGGTTTTGCGCTGGCGCAAACCGATTGGTTCGAAGCTCGCGAACTGCGGCTCCGTGAATACGCTCAGCATGTGCAGCCCTCCCTGGAGAAGTACTACGCGAAGGAGGACAAGTCGCGCGTTTCGCTCAAAATGCTGGAGAAGTACTTCGCGGAGTTATGGAAAAATACACCATGGGTCCTAAGACGTGGGTTCCGCGATGAGCAATTATTGATTGTGTCGCTAAACTCTTTGGTACGCGATTACTACGCGGTGGATCTGCGGTCCGGAGTGGTACGGTGCGTGCCGCCGGAAGCGGCCGGCAACTATGCGATTCGGACGGAATTCCCAGCGATAATTCTCAGTCAATCATTGCGCATGAACATGTTCAGCCAGGCGTGGATTTCGAAGCGGGTGCACTACTATGCACCCCGATCCAAGATGCGCGTACTGCAAAACTTTCTTCGGATTCTGGAGTTTAGCGAGGCGGAATTGTTGCCGCTGCGAAATGTGCTGTCTGTGCGCACGATCCGCGCCCTGATGCCTCGGTGGCGAGAGCCGTTGCTTTACGCGCATGCGTTATATCATCTATTCCGAGGAAAGAACTACCTTCAGATAGAGGCTCGTCTACTCGCCGTTTAGATCAGAATGTGCGTCAACGAGGCGGGTACTGCCGCTGGCGAGTGCAGCATGTCCAACGTAAAACTCAAGAGAGTTCTTGTCGCCCATAATTTCTACCGTCACGGCGCCAGAAGTGGCGAGGATGCTGTCTACGCGACTGAATGCTCCTTGCTCGAGCGCGCGGGGCTTGACGTCGTTCGTTTTGAAAAGCATAGCGAAGCGCTCTATCAGCAAGGCACGACCGCAAAGATCAGGACGGCGCGTGATGTGACCTACTCAATGTCCGTTTACCGGGAGCTCACTGAATTGCTACGACGGAAGCCCCCGGACGTCGCCCACTTCCACGCCCATTTTCCTTTGCTCACGCCAAGCGCATTCCAAGCGTGCGCAGATGCCGGCGTTCCAACCGTCGTTACCGTCCATAATTTTAGATTGAACTGTGCGGCGGGCACGCTGTTTCGCAATGCGAACATATGCGAGAAGTGCTGGGGAGGCGCTCCCTGGCCTGCTGTCCTCCACCGCTGCTATCAGCAAAGCTTCCTGGCCAGCGCTGCGGCCGTGCGGGCGCAATTTGCCTACAGGGATCAAATCAAGGGAGGCATGTGGATAGACCGATATATTGTCCTCACGGAATTTGCACGCGAAAAGCATGTTGAGATAGGCATCCCGAATGATCGAATCGTCGTCAAGGGAAACTCCGTGCTCGATCCTCCGCAGATGGGTGACGGGGCGGGCGAATACGCGCTTTTCGTAGGGCGGCTTGGCCCGGAAAAGGGCGTGCAGACGATCCTGAACGCTTGGCGAATTATGGGTTCAGGAGCGCCCAAGCTGAAGATGGTGGGAGAAGGGCCGCTTGCACAGGAGATTCAGTCGGAAAAAGCCACCTACAATCTGAATATCGAACTGCTCGGAGGTCAGCCACGATCCTCGGTAATGGAGTTGATGAAGAACGCTCAAATGCTCGTGTTCGCGTCGCGTTGGTATGAGGGTTTCCCACTGGTCATCGTGGAGTCGCTTGCCTGCGGTACACCGGTCCTTGGCTCCCGGATCGGCGGGATTCCCGAGCTCGTCATTGAAGGTGTCACGGGCGCTCTGTTTCAACCCGCGAATCCGGAAGCTCTTAGGCAGGGCGTGCTGCGGTTGCTTCAGCTTGTTAACTCGAACGGCAATATGCGAGCGAATTGCCGTGCCGCGTTCCAACGGCAACATTCACCGGACCAGAACACGCGCGCATTGCTTGAAATTTATAACGCTGTCTTGCAACGCAATGGTTAATCCGGGTTTTGCAGAAGTAATCGTGCGGATATTGCACGTGCGCCCGCGTCTGCGGTCTGGGACTCGGCGAGTGCACGGCATTTCTCCGAAGAGATGCTTGGAGGTCGCTCTATCCACTGCCCCAGCAAACGAGTAAATTCCCGGGTGTCATTCGGGTCGAAGACTTGTCCGGTCCCCTTCTCATTCACCAATTGCTGAACGGCCCCAGCGTGAACGCTACCGAGAACTGGCATCCCGAAGAGCAGGGCTTCGTTGACTACCATCCCCCAGACATCCTCGAGCGATGGAAATACAAAGACGTCACACGCGGTATAAAACTTCGCAAGCTCCCTCGAACTTAAACTGCCCTTAAAAATAATGTTTCGCGCACCCAAGCGTGTCGACAAAGCGCACAGTTCAGTCTCCAAGTCGCCAGATCCGACGATGACGGCAGTTGCGTTTGATGCCATGGAACTATCTAACGCGGCCCATGACTCGATGAATCGATCGATTCCTTTTCGCTCGATTAACCTCCCAACGAGTAAGAACGTCGTATTGGACAAACCGAGTTCGGCCCGCAAACTGCTCCTCGACTCTCGCGGCCGAAGGCTATTCCACCCTTCAACATCAATCGACTGGGGCACGACGGAGATGCGATCGACCAAGACCCCCCGGGACAGGAGATAGTCGCGCGCGGGTTCACCCCAGGCGAAAAAAGCGTCGGCGCGGGGCAATAGAAAGCGTCGAAAGGCCCGCTGTAGTGAGGAACGACCTCGAGCGCTGGATTGAATTTCCTCTGTCCAGATCAGGAAGCTGGCTCCCGTGGCTCTGGCGACAAACCAGCACAGCACCGTGCGCGGCCCGAAGTCGCCCGATATGATCACTCTCGGACGAAACCGTATCAGCGACCAAATGAGACCGACGGGAAAAGGAACGATCTCTTTCTGGTGAGTGCCTACTTCAGCATGTCTCGTCGCTATGCTCACATTCAGTGTGAGCGGTCGCTCGAGCGGTAAATGGGTTCTTGCCTGATCACTCGACGCTTCCAGCGGCGAAGAAACGAGTATGCGAATTGTTAGGGATGGAATTTTCGATAAGTTACGGAAGATCGGAAACCTGTATGGGGGGATGCAGTTCGTGACAAAAACAACGCGCATCTAACCTAATTCCGTCAGGATCAATCGACCGGTTGCAGAGTATATCGATCGGGCCGACTATGAGATCAGCTTAATTTGACCACACCCATGCTCTTTTTTGCTCGTAACTCAACCTGAAACCACGACCTCTCGATTCTTCCGTAGATCAGACAGGCGAGATTGAAAATCGGCCACCCGAGCCTTGCGATCTGCTGATAAAAAGGGGGCCATTTATGAATATAAGATTTCGAATATTCAATCTGGTAACCGGCTTCGCAGAAAAGATTGCCCAAATTTTGCGGACTCCAGCTAAACAAATGGTAATTCTTATCTTTTGGGTTGTATTGGTAATGAATTGAGTCGCATGGAACTATAAAGTGAATGGTTCCGCCGCTCTTGAGTAGTCGCCGGAGAGCAATCAGTTCTTGTAACGGATTTAATGTATGTTCGAGAGCATTGGTTGAAATGATCACATCGGCAATTTCTTCGCCCAAATTATCCAATGCATCATTCGGCGATGAAAAACACTTGATACCAAATTTCTTTACAACTTCTTGTGCGCTCGCATTTGGTTCAATTCCTATCACATCCTTGCAATTCAGATTCTTTAATAAAAACCCGCCACCACAACCAAAATCAATTACGGTGTCGGTTTTTTCAATTGAATTAGCAAATTTGTGGGCATTGGCCCAGCCCCCAAAAACTCCAATATTCTTTTGCCAAGTGAAGTAATCCGCATCATAAAATCCTGAAGCATTCTGAATCTCGTTTGCCTTCATACATTGACTCATTGGAGAAACCATGCCCAACGCTAGGTTACTGTAGGGCGCCCGTCGTCGCTAGTCCGACATGAGTTCGAAGCGGCCCAACTTGCCCTTACAGTGATCGCTCGCGGATGAATACGAAATCGACATCGCGGCATAAAACTGTAACAGGACCCAGGCATGTTACATGGATGGACTATAGCCTCGATACTTTCAGAGCGGTCTGTCCGATTTGCGCCGGCGAACAAGGTAAGAGGTTATGGAGGGTGGATGCCCACGCCGCCGCGCGGCATTTTTTGCTGCCGAACACACCGCCCGACGCGTTCAACGCGCTCGCGAGACACATCGAACAACTCTGGAGATCACACGGCTGCGACGTCATTCAGTGCGACCGCTGCCGCTTCGTCTATAGTTACCCGTACGTCGCCGGCGACAAGCGCTTCTACGATCTCGCTTACCAGCGCGCGGGATATCCGGTGTGGAAATGGGAATTTCAAATTGCACTCGAAAGAATCGTGAAAGTTGCATCGCCGGATTTCCGAGTCCTCGAGATTGGGGCCGGTAACGGAGCGTTTGTGAGACGGCTGATCGAGAGCGGCGCGGTGCGCGCAGAGAATATTGTCACTACCGAGTACTCCGATTATGGACGGTCTCGAATCGAATCGCTCGGAATAAAATGTCAGTCAAAGGATGTTCGAGAACTTCAAGAAGAAAAGTTCGATGTAATCTGCATGTTTCAAGTGCTGGAGCATTTGGACGGTATTGATGGGTTGTTCAAGAAATTGGCGACCTTCCTCAAACAGGGCGGTAGCTTGCTTCTCGCGGTGCCCAATGACCGTCGCATCGAGTTCAACGAGAAGAACGGCGCATTGCTCGATATGCCACCAAATCACATTGGACGCTGGAACCCGCAGGCATTCAAGATGATTGGTGAGCGATACGGATTACGCCTCCACGACCATAGTGTCGAGCCCTTCTCGCTACCCGCCTTTGTCTCGCAGTATGCACATTATCGATTTTTGCGTCGATCGCAGATTGATGGAACCCTTGAACGCGGACTTCAGCGGATCGCCGGCATGGTCAAGAGCAGGTCGGTGACGAATGCGCTCCGCGGGACTGGCATATTGCTCAGCCTAGTGGCGGGGATCCCTGCTGTACTGCGCATTAATGGGCAGCTCGGCGATTCTCAGTTCGCGCATCTGGTCAAACCCTGATCGCTGTCGCCGGCGGTTTCATGGCGTCGGGACGCGCTACGCGGATCTCAAACAGTAAACGATGTCCCTCCGTGTAAAAAGCGAATTCCCGACAAGCTGATGTTACCAGCATGGTAGAAGAAGACCGCTAAGGCCAGCAACAATCGCAGCACGCCCATGTGGTTATACCTGTTAAATCACCTGATTTGCGATGCGAATTTGCCCGCTTGGATTTCGGCTGTAACGCTTCGACACTGGCACCAGCTGGTGATGCCAAGGAGAAGTTCTCCAACGGCAAGCGAGTAGATGCTGCCGATTACGCCAAGAAAATGAATCAACGGTCCCGTGATGACGATAACAACGACCGCACTCAGAATATTGGCGGTGGCCAACTGTCGGAAGCCGCCCTTGGCCAGTAGGAACGTGGAGTAGTAGATCCGGATGTTCGTAAAAACATTGGCGATCGCCCAGGCGACAATGCACGGCCAGACGTTTTTGTATCGGTGGCCCAGGATCAAAGGTAGGAACGCGTCGCGTGCGAGCCATAAGGCGAGCGAATAAAGCCCGACGAACACGATCGTGATGACAACGAGCGGGGCAACCGAGCGGGTGCCGACGACCGACTGCAGATGGGTCTTCTGTTTCGCGAAGCGGGGTAAGAGGGGCAGCGCGAGACCGGTGCTCAGCAGCGTAATCGGCGTCAATAGGACTCGGGGTGCATTGGCGGTCGCGAGGCCGGGGAGACCGAGCATGCCCGACACGAAAACTGTATACGCTTGATTTTGCATCCATGAGACCAGGGTGGCGCCAATGTTCCAGCGTCCTCCATGCCACAAGGAGCGAAGATGGCCAAGAGCCTGGTTGGCCTGTTTCTGATGAGCAAGACCGCCGGCGACGATGGCCCAGATACCAACGGCGAGCCCGCCCACTGCAAGGGTCGCGGCGGCGACGCTGTTCATATGGGACTCATGCCGTGCAGCCATGACGGCCAGTATTGCGACCGTCAGCATGAGCGCGGTTGCATCCATCAAGAGGGCCCGTGACTCCACCCTCTCCTGGAAAAAGTACCGGCGCATGAAATCTCGCAGGCACATGCCGGGCAGGGCGGACGAGAGCAGCAGCCAGTAGTAGGTGTCCTCGGGGCCGATGAGATGCACTCGAGCGAGCAGGAGTGTGAGCAGGCAGCCGCAACCCGTGGTGACCACGCAGGTAGCCATCAGCGTCCGCAACAGCGAACCACACTGGTCTTGACGCTCCTGCGTGCTCAGCGACTCTCTCGAGAATACCGCTGCCATTTGCGCCGTGATGAGCGCAGCAATCAGACTCCAGCCGAGCACGAGGACCCCGTAGCCGAGCACATACAGGCCGAACTCCATCTTGGTGCAGTTGCGAACCAAGATGACGCCAACGGCAAAGTTTTCCGCGCTGGTGAGTGCCTGGTCCGCGACACCGCGAAGCGCCGGGCCGCTGAAACTAGAAAGCCGATTCATCCTTAGTGACATGCGATGTGAATGCCGGTAAGCAGCCAGTCTGCGTTGCGAGCGCAAATTTACTGTCATCTCATTGCAATAGAATGTACGCAGTGCTGGGCGGCTTCATCCGCTAAGCTTTGCGCACTTCATGGGAGTCGAGGTCGATGGCGGTCCAGTCGATAGATCGTGGTACAACCGGCGAAACTGTATGGCGGCTGTCATGGGGTCTGTCCTGTGTGGCGCTGGCCATTGGGATTCTCAGCGTCTGGCCCTTCTGGGACGGCCTCAGCGTGCTGTGGGATTACTGGGTCAATATCCCTGAATACAGCCATTGCCTGCTGATACCGCCGATCGCCGCTTTTCTCATCTACCAGCAAAAAGACCGACTTGAGACGATGGTCTTTTCGGGGAGCTGGTGGGGGGTGGCGCTCCTGATTCTCGGCGGGGCGCTGTTGGTTCTTGGGCAGCTCGGCACCATGTATACCATCGTCCAGTACGCCTACCTCCTTTCGCTGTATGGGTTGGTTCTGGCCTTCTTGGGCTGGCCTGCATGCCGGCTCATCGTGGTCCCCCTTATGATCTTGCTGTTCATGGTGCCGCTCCCGTCGTTTCTTTTTGCCAACCTGTCGACCACGCTGCAACTCCTATCCTCGCAGGTCGGCGTCGCGATCATCCGCCTGTTTGGCATCAGCGTGTTTCTCGAGGGCAACGTCATCGATCTCGGCAGCTACAAGCTGCAGGTGGCAGATGCCTGCAGCGGCTTGCGCTACCTGTTCCCGTTGATGACGATGGGCTTCCTGGTGGCGTATTTCTACAAGGGCGCAACCTGGAAGCGGCTCGTGCTGTTTCTTTCGAGCATCCCGATTTCTGTCATCATGAACAGCATCCGCGTGGGCATCATCGGCGTGACGGTCGACAATTGGGGAACGGCCATGGCGGAAGGCTTTCTGCACGAATTCCAGGGCTGGATGATTTTCATGGCGAGCGTCGCCTTGATGCTGGGCGAGGTGCCGCTGCTCAACCGGATTGGCCGCAGCGAGGGGAGCTGGCGGCAGATGTTTGGCGTCGAAATGCCCGCCACTACACCCGCGGAAGCCTTGGTGCGTAATCGGCGGCTGCCTGCAAGCTTCGTTGCCGCTGCCGGCCTGCTCGTGATCCTGATCGTCGTGGTAACCGTGATTCCCCGACCGGTGGAGATCAGCCCGGTTCGCGTCGCCTTTTCGGAGTTCCCCATGGAGCTCGGCCGATGGCGTGGGATCCACCAATCACTGGATTCGGTTTATCTCGACCAGTTGATGATGGATGACTACATGCTGGCCGATTATGTCGATGGTGCCGGCGATTCCATGAACTTCTATGTGTCGTGGTACAACTCCCAGCGCAAGGGCCAGGCGGTGCATACGCCTCGCGCCTGCCTGCCGGGCGGCGGCTGGCAGATCCAGGACTTGGCGCAGCGAACCCTGCCCGGCATCGCCGTCAATGGCCAGCCCTTACGAGTCAACCGGGCGATCATCCAGCTCGGCAATCAGCGCGAGGTGATTTACTACTGGTTCCAGCAGCGCGGGCGCGTCATCGACAACGAGTTCGCCGTCAAGTGGTACCTATTCTGGGACGCACTCATTCGTCATCGTACGGATGGCGCGATGGTACGGCTCATCACGGTGTTGCCGACCAGCGGTACGGAGGAAGCCGCGGACCGGCGGCTGACAGAATTTGCAGCGCTCATCGCGCCACACTTGGACCGCTACGTCCCGAATTGATCCGGCCGAGCGCCGCGCGTGCGCCGAACCATGACGAACCACAGGAATAGGGGCGCAGAAATGAATGTTCGGCGCCACAAGCGCTTCGGTTCCCGAGGCAGACGATAAAGCCATTCCAACCCGAGTTTGCAAATCCACTCCGGCGCGCGAATCGTCACACCCGCATAGTAGTCAAAGACGGCGCCGATCGAGGCCACCACCGGAACCTTGAGTCGGGCGCTGTTGGCGGAAACCCACTTCTCTTGCTTGGGCGCCGTCATCCCCACCCACAACACGTCGGGCTCGAAGCGACGGATTTCATCGACCAGGGCAAGGTTCTCTTCATCCGACCATTGCCGGAAGGGCGGTGATCGCGTTGCGGCGACAACGCGCGGATAATCACGCTTCAGCCGCTCGACGAGCTTGGCCAGGACGCCGTCACGCGAGCCGAAGAAAAACACCCGGCCACCTCGATGATTGAGCGACGACATCACGGCGGCAAAGTAGTCGAAGCCGGTGACCCGGGGTCCCACCGGAATGTGCGCGAGCTTGGCGGCCAGAACACAGCCAACCCCGTCGGCGACGACCGCGCTCGCGCGGTTCAGGGCGCTGTGAAAATCGGCGTCGCGTTGCGCGACGACCAGCGAATGGGGATTGGCACAGGCGAAAACGAACGATTCAGTGCGATCTGCAATCGCCTGCTCCGACGCCTCGACAAGCTCGGACAGTGAGCGACAACCGATGCGAACCCCCAGCATGCGGTTTTCCACCATGAGCGACATCCCTTCAAGCCCCTAAGTTTCGGCCTGCGTACGATCGCCGCCAAAACCCGGAGAGTCAAGTGTGATGCCGGCAGCCCGACGGACTGTTACGCCGTCATCATCGCCTTGAGTTTCTTGATGGCATTCGTCTCGACCTGCCGCACACGCTCCGCCGAAATGCCATATTCGTCGGCCAGTTCATGCAGGGTTGCCTTGTCATCCGTCATCCAGCGTCGCTTGAGAATATCTCGACTGCGATCGTCCAATTTTTCCATGGCGACCATCAAGCGATCTGTCGAATCCTCTTCCCACTCTTCGCGCTCCACCTCGACCGCGGGGTCGGCGTTGGTCGCCGGGAGATACATGGCCGGCGAATACGACTCCTCTTCATCGGCATCCGGCGTCGGATCGAAAGACATGTCGCGTGCGGAGAGGCGCTGCTCCATCTCGCGTACGTCGCTGACTTCCACCCCGAGATCCTTGGCGACAGCCTGGGTCTCTTCCTCGGATAACCAGGCCAGATTCTTCTTCATCCGCCGAAGGTTGAAAAACAGCTTGCGCTGCGACTTCGTGGTCGCGACCTTGACCAAGCGCCAATTACGCAGCACGTACTCATGAATCTCTGCTCGGATCCAATGCACGGCGAATGACACGAGCCGCACGCCGACGTTTGGATCGAAACGCTTCACGGCCTTCATGAGCCCAACGTTGCCTTCCTGGATGAGATCGCCCATGGGCAACCCGTACCCCAGATAGCCGCGCGAGATATGCACCACGAAACGCAGGTGCGAGAGCACTAACTGCCGGGCGGCATCGAGATCCGCGGCGGTACGGAAGCGTGTCGCCAATGCGACTTCGTCTTCCTTGCTCAGCACCGGAATCTGCGAAACGCGGTCTATATAAGAATCGAGGCTCCCAACCGGGCCCCCGAACACCAAGGCCGACGGCTTGGCGACCAATGCGGCGGTAGTCATGAAGAAAACCTCCAGTCCAAACGTGTAACACAGTATAGCACTCAGAAGCTTGGAGTGCTAAACCCAATCAGAGTTCAGAATGGTGATTCCGTTCACAAATCAATGACTTGCGGGGATTCCCCGACGCCTCGTCACACCGGCTCCGACAGGCACAGGGCCGGCGCTAAACTAGGTAAGGGCCACCTAGGTCGGTTCGATCGCGCGGATATGGCGGGACGCCGCGAGCCACGATCCCAACCAGCTCAAGGTCACGGCGATGCCGAGGACGCCAAGAGCTGCGGTCAAGGTCATGCCATGCAGCCTGAAGTCGCTGCCATACAGTCCGGCGAGGTTGTTCACCGGCTGGGTCAACAGACCTATGGCGATCGCCACGATGCTGACGGCGATTCCCCCACCGCCCAATCCATACCAGACGCCGCTATAAAGAAACGGACGCCGCGCAAAGCCGTCGGTGGCACCGACCAATTTCATGACCTCGATTTCACTGCGCCGATTCAATATGTCCAAGCGGATCGTGTTGCCGACCACCAGCACCACCGCCAAGCCCAATAGGGCCGCCGCGAGCCACACGATACGCCGCAGAATGTCGAGCCAGGTCGTCAGTCGATTCACCCAGGCGCTGTCGACCTGCACCGTGTCGACGTCGTCGCTCGCGGTGAGCACCTGCTCGAGGGCGGCCACGCCCTTGGGGGTGCTTGCGCTCAAAGCCGGCGTCACCACCAACGTGTCCGGTAGCGGATTGTCGGTGAGCGCATCCAACGCCGCTCCGAAACCCGATCTTTGCCGGAATTCCACGAGCGCCGCATCCGCCGGAATCACCCGTACGGAGGCCACATCGCTGCGCCGTCGCCAGAGATCGGCGAGCGCCGGCGCACGCGAGCGGGCCGCCTGCTTTTTGAGGTATACGGAGATGTCGAAACCCTGATTGAGATTCGCCGTGGCGGCGCGCGAGTTGTCGAGAAACACCGTCAGAAACAGCGGCAGCGCCAACGCCACGCCGATCACCGCCATGGTCAACAAGGCGCCCGTCGGTTGATGCATGATGCGTCCCAGCGACCCGATCAAGGTCTGGGCATGGCGGGCCAACCAGGGCTTGAGAGTCATGCCGGACCTGTGCCAGCCGCGTTCGCCGTGGCAGCGCTCGCCATGGCCGGATCCGTCACGGCAGTCGCCACGCGCCCTGCCGAGAGGACGATGCGCCGGGCGCCCACCCGGTCGATGAGATGCAGATCGTGGGTGGCAACCACGACCGTCACGCCGACGTCATTGAAGCGCTTGAACAAGCGCATGATGTCGATCGCGAGCTGCGGATCGAGGTTGCCCGTGGGTTCATCGGCGATGAGCAACTGTGGCTTGCCGACCACCGCGCGCGCAATGCCGACGCGTTGCTGTTCGCCGGTGGACAATTGCAGGGGAGTGCTCTGTTCCTTGCCGAGCAGACCGACCTGGTCGAGGGCGGCGCGAACCCGCTTGTCGATCTCGCGTTTCGGCACTCCGGCGATGATGAGGGGCAGGGCGACATTGTCGGCAATGGGCCGATCGTGCAGCAGCTTATGGTCCTGGAAGACCACGCCGATCTGCCGGCGGAACCGCGGCACGCCGGCGGAATTGATGCCGGCCGTGTTTTGGTCGGCGACGATGACCTGGCCACGGCTGGGGCGCTCGATGAGCGCGATGAGTTTCAGGATGCTGCTCTTGCCGGCGCCGGAGTGGCCGGTCAAAAAGACCATCTCGCCCGCTTCGATGGTGAACGACACGCCTGCGAGCGCTTCGCGGCCATTCGGATAGCGCTTGTGCACCTGGTCGAAACGTATCATCGCCGTCTCGCGGCGCCGCCGTCTCCCGCCAAGCCGTCGGCGGTTTCCCGTCCTTCAGCATCGGACTTCAGCAGCGCGGTCACGAACTCCGCGGCGTTGAATACGCCGAAGTCCTCGCTTTGTTCGCCGACGCCGATGAAGCGGATGGGAATGTTCAGTTTTTGGGCGATGGCGAGGACCACTCCGCCCTTGGCGGTGCCGTCGAGCTTGGTGACGACCAGACCCGTGACCCCGAGGCCCTTGTGAAACTCCGTGGCCTGCGACACCGCGTTCTGACCGATGGTGCCGTCGAGCACCAAGAGCACCTCATGCGGCGCCGTGGGATCGAGTCGTGCCAGCACCCGCTTGACCTTCTTGAGTTCGTCCATCAAGTGGGTCTGTGTATGCAGCCGACCGGCCGTGTCGGCGATCAAGACGTCGATATGGCGCGCCCTCGCCGCCTGCAGTCCGTCGAAAATCACCGCGGCGGGTTCGGCACCGGCTTGCTGCGCGACGATGGGAACTTGATTGCGATCCGCCCACACCTCGAGCTGCTCTCTTGCGGCGGCTCGGAACGTGTCGCCGGCGGCGAGCATGACCGTTCGCCTCTCGGCGAGGAGCCGCCGCGCCAGTTTGCCGATGGTCGTGGTCTTGCCGGCGCCGTTGATGCCGACCACCAATATCACGTAGGGCTTGATCGCCGCATCGATCGCGAGCGGTTGCTCGACCGGCTTCAGGATGGCGAGCATGGCGGCATGCAACGCCTTGAGCAGGGCATTGACGTCGTTCAATTCCTTGCGCGCCACCTGTTTGCGTAAGGTCTCGAGAATCCGCTCGGTGGCCTCGACACCGACATCCGCGGTGATGAGACGGGTTTCGAGTTCATCGAGGATCTCGGCATCGATCTTGCGGCCCGGCAACAACTCCGTGATGTCGGTCGTGAGCCAAGCGGGCCCGGTGTTGAGTTTGGCGCGGAGGCGTTTGAAAAAGCCTCGCACGCCGGGCTTGTCGGCGTCGTTCGTCATGGGGCGATGAGCTTAACAGAGCGTATGATGCCGGCGGTGAGCCCACCGAAACCAGCCCGCCCAGCGAAGCGTGGCGCCCCTGAGCCGGGCCCGTCCACCCTGCGCATCATCGCCGGTGCCTGGCGTGGCCGACGCGTGAATTTTCCCGATCTGCCCGGGCTGCGGCCAACCCCGGACCGGGTGCGCGAAACCGTGTTCAACTGGCTGCAGCATGACATCCCAGGAACTCGCTGCCTGGACCTGTTTGCTGGCTCGGGAGCGTTGGGTTTGGAGGCGTTGTCCCGCGGTGCACGGGAAACCGTGTTCGTGGAACAGGCGCAGGCCGCGGCTCGGTCGGTGGTCGATGCGCTCGGGCGCTTGGGGGGGACGGCGCGGGCCCGCGTGATCGAAATGGGCGCCTCCCGTTTCCTCAAGAGCGGCGGCGAATCATTCGGAAAGCCGTTCGACATCGCATTCATGGATCCCCCGTTCGGGCAAAATATGCTGGCGGAATATGTTCCATTGCTCGATGTGGGAGGGTGGGTGAAAGCCGGCGGCATGGTTTATCTGGAAAACGAGAAGTCTGCCGGGGCGCCCCCGCTCCCAGCCCATTGGGAATTGCTCAAGTCAAAGTCAGCGGGCGAGGTGGGGTATCATCTGGCGCGAGTTCACCCATGAGCTGTCCAAAAGATGCGCCGACGATGAACAAAAGAACAGCCGTATATCCGGGTACCTTCGATCCCATCACCAACGGTCATCATGATCTGGTGCGGCGGGCGGCGAGCATCTTTGATCGGCTCGTCGTGGCGGTGGCCGCCAATCCCAACAAGGCCCCGATGTTCACCCTGGAACAGCGCGTCGACATGGCTCGGCGGGTACTCGCCGACGTGCATAACGTGGAAGTGAAAGGCTATGTGGGACTTACCGTGGACTTCGCGCGGCACAATGGCCTGGCGGTGGTGGTCCGGGGCTTGCGGGCCGTCTCCGACTTCGAATTCGAGTTTCAATTGGCCAATATGAGCCGGCATCTCACGCCTGAAATCGAGTCGGTGTTCATGACTCCTCAGGAACAATACACCTTCATTTCGTCGACCTTGGTTCGGGAAATCGCCGTCCTGGGCGGCAACGTGTCGGAGTTCGTGCACCCCATCGTCGAGGTGGAGTTGAAGCGGCATCGCAAGCTTTGATCAGCGCTGACAGACGGAGCACCAATAGGTGGACCGCCCCCCCTGGATGCGCTGCTTGATCGGCGTTGCACAGGCCCGGCAAGGCTGGCCGTCCCGTTCGTAGACGTAGAGCTGCTGGCGAAAATAGCCGGGAACGCCTTCGGCGTTGACGTAGTCGCGCAGCGTCGTGCCGCCAATCTCGATGGCAGCCTCGAGCACGTCCTTGATGGCGGTGGTGAGCGCCGCGGCCTGCGCGCGGCTCAAGCGGCGAGCAGCCCGGCCCGGGGAGATGCCGGCTCGAAACAGCGCCTCGCTGGCGTAGATGTTCCCAACGCCCACCACCAGCTGGGAATTCATGATGAGGTGTTTGATCGCGACGGTGCGCCGCCGGGTGGCACGAAACAGATGGTCGGCATCGAAGGAATCGCCGAGCGGCTCGGGCGCGAGACGCTTGAGCAGCGGATGTTCATGCGGTCCGTCCTCGGTCCAATGCGCGCTGCCGAAACGTCGTGGATCGTGAAAGCGCAGAGTCTTCCCCGAGTCCATCAGGATATCCCAATGATCGTGAAGCCGGGGCGTGCTGCCTGAGTCGACGATTCGTAAGCTGCCCGACATCCCCAAATGCAAAATCAGGGTCCCGGTGTCGAAGCCGATCAGAATGTACTTGGCGCGTCGCTCGACCGTGCGAACGGTCTGCCTCGAGAGCTGCGCTTCGAGGCCCGCCGGTATGGGCCAGCGCAGGCGCCGATCACGAATGATGACGTCGACGACGCGCTGGCCCAGCAGGGCTGGGGCAATGCCCCGGCGCGTGGTCTCGACTTCAGGCAGTTCGGGCATGAGCCCTGCCCGAGAGACCGCCCGCGGGCGCCGCGACTAGGGGCGCAATCGCAGGATAGGTACCAGCCCGGGGTGCGGTGCCGCTTACTTGATCTTCGATTCTTTGTAAGGGACGTGCTTGCGGGCCACGGGGTCGAACTTCTTGGTCTCCATCTTATCGGGGTGGAGGCGCTTGTTCTTGGTCGTGGTATAGAAATGGCCGGTTCCGGCAGATGACACCAGCTTGATTTTATCGCGCATTCGGAATGCTCCTTAAAC